>Ga0209183_1000330_pt1 | contig 21022 bp, 24 predicted proteins | sample LHCtaG_2_FD_184120 | JGI IMG/M metagenome (GOLD analysis project Ga0209183, IMG submission 184120) | Hot spring microbial communities from Little Hot Creek, USA to study Microbial Dark Matter (Phase II) - LHC4sed_replicate (SPAdes)... | ecosystem: Environmental > Aquatic > Thermal springs > Hot... | reverse complement strand
TGATTAGGTAGGTCTTACCTTAAATACTGAATTTTCACTACGAGTTTCTTCTCAACTAACTCCTTAACCAACCTTTAGGGTCTGAGAAGGCTTTCTTAAGACTTTTACAGCGTAATCTATTCTCAACGGGCGGAGGGTTTGGAATAACTCCTTCCTTGTCCGGGCGCTCGCCGCCGCTGGGTGTCCCTCACCATGCATCCCGAGCTTTCTGCCGATCTCCCTTAGCGTTTCGTTCAGGCCGCTCCAGATCCCCGCGTAGGCTCATCACGTTTGCCTGACTTCGCCTACTCGTTCGCGCTAGTCGGTAACCCGCTCATAGCTAGACTTAAGTCCTTGTATAACTTGAGCGTTTCTTCTAGCTCTTCCTCACTTATTTTCGAGATAATGATTCCTGCGTGAACTATCACGTAATCTCCTACACTCACTTCCTCGTCGGTAGCTACTATGACTTCCTTAGTGACTCCCCCGAGATCTACCTCAGCGTAGGTTAGTGCTCCGTCACCCCACTTCCTGAGGATCTTGGCTGGCACTCCTAAACACATTAGCGACCCCCTCAACATATCCTCGGTAGATTAATTGATTTAGGCTCTATTAAGACTTTACCGCCGACCTCCGTGATGCCCACGACCCTGCCCTTAAGGAAGTTGTTTGCTGGTTCTATGACCTCACCTATTATTTCTGAATTCACCTCACCAACCTCCCTCAACCTCTCCAAGATTTCATGTGCTCTGCTACTATCTACTGCTAGCAGAGCTATCCCCTCGGAAGCCATTGAGAGGTAGTCAACGCCCATTGCCTCGAGGAAATCCCTCACCTCATCCCTCACCGGTATCTTGTCTTTATGTATCCTTATCGTTAAGTTGTTTGTTCGAGCCCACTCATTGAGTACTGAGGCTATGCCGCCCCTCGTAGGGTCTCTCGCGGCGTGCACGTAATCCCTGAATTCCTCGATTACCTTAAGGACCGTCTTGGCCAGGGATCTCGTATCACTCTTAAGTCCCTTAACCTTATCCAGCAAGCCTAGCTGCGCCGCAAGTATCGTGGCGCCGTGCTCCGCTACGTGGCCAGTAACTATTATCTTATCACCGACGCGTAGCTCGTTATCAGGTATTGGCTTCCTACTAACCCCTAACCCAACACCCGTTATCAAGATCTTGTCGAGGGATCCCTTAGGCATTACCTTGAAGTCCCCGCCAATCAATGAAACGTTATCTTCTATGAGTGCTTTGATTAGGGAGTTGATTATGTCGCTTAACTCAAGCTCCGGGAACCCCTCCTCAACGACTACGGTGTCCATGAAGGCTACGGGTCTAGCTCCTGAAACAACTAAGTCGTTGATGACTCCGTGAGCTGCTAAAGACCCTATATCACCGCCCGGGAACCTGTAAGGGCTTACGGTGTATGAGTCTGTTGTGACGACTAGGTGTATGTCATCACCTATCCTGAGTGTTGCGGCGTCATCTAAGACGTCCAGTCCGTAACCGCCAGCAACCCTCCTCAATTCTTGAGGTACCCTATCAACAACTAACTCCTTAACGATTCTCCAAGTCTCCGCGGCCCCGGCTCCGTGCGCTAGCGTGATTAAGCGTTGCGTCACTCCCCCCACCCAGCCAATACTTTCGTTACTGAGCTTATTTGTTTTTATATAGGGGCGTCCCTCAATTTGTTTGGGGGTGTGTTGAGGGTGGTGAGGCTCGCTATAGTCGTCGCTGAGTTTAATTATGACGTGACGTACTTGATGCTTCAGAAAGCTCTTGAGCACGCTGAGTTCCTGGGTGCTCAGGTAGGTTACGTGGTTAAGGTTCCTGGGTCTTTCGAGATACCTCTGGCTGTGAGGGAGTTGCTTAAGAGGGGTGACGTGGACGCCGTGGTTACTTTAGGCGCTATAATTCAGGGTGAGACAAAGCATGACGAGGTCGTTGCTCAGCAGTCCTCCAGGAAGATCATGGACTTAAGTATTGAGTTCGGGAAGCCCGTCACTCTAGGTATCATAGGTCCCGGAGCCACGAGGATGCAAGCGCTTGAGAGGGTTGAGGACTACGCTAGGAGAGCTGTTGAGGCCGCTGTAAAGATGTGTGTGAGGTTAGGGAAGCTGAGGGTTAGTGAGGGGTCTAGCCATACGTTATTCATAGACTGAGTTAATGAGTGGGCGTGATGGTTTTAGCCGTTTTCGTCGAGTTTGTTGGGTATAGGGAGTGGACCGAGTCTCTGGGTAAGGATAGGGAGTGGTTCATACAGCTAACGCAATCCAAGGTCTACCAAGTTATTCAGTCATATGCTTCAGGTTACGGGGGTATGGCTCTCCCCCTAAGATACGACTACCAGGTAATCCTCCTACCATACGATACCGACGTCAGGGGGTTTAACGATGGGTTGAGGAAGGTCTTGCAGGGTTACTCGCCGACGCCCGTGAATACCTTGGTGGCGTGCGGGAAGGTTAGGGAATTACTTAAGACTGTTTTCAGTGAGGGGGCGTACGGTGGGGGAGTTAATTGCTTACCTGAATCCCTGGCCGTGGCTCACGCAGACTTAAACGACTTCACGTCGAGGACGAGATCCCTAGGGATTTACAGGACGTACTCCGAGGTACTGAACGTCATAGCGTATTACGCGAACGAGTTAAGGGATGTCGCGATCGTTCAGTACTTAGGAGGTGATAACATCGTCTCGGTATGTGATGAGGAGGACGTGGACAAGGTGCTGGATGTGCTGGGTAGCGTGAACTCTATTAAGGTGGGGGTTGGGGTTTCTAAAATACCTAGAAAGGCATTCATGCTAGCCGCTGAAGCCCTCGACAGCATTAGGGAGAAGGGTAGGGTGAGTAAATACCTAATACTACGTGATGAGTTGTGAGGGAAGCGTTGCAGAGCACGTAACGAACCCGTCATCTTCTCCCTAAGGTAGTGCCCGCACCCACTACTAGGAATCATATCTTCCGTGTCTGTGTTACCTTAATTTAATGCTTTTAAGGACGACCTATATAATTTTTCTTTGGAGTTGGTTTAATGATTTCGGAGATCCCCCGCCAAGATATTTCGAGGTCTCTGGACTCAAGCGTTAAGGGGTTGTTGAGTGAGTTCCTACTACCTGAAGTGATTGATTGGAGGGTGGTTGAGCAGTACGTGAGGAGGGCTGTTAGGCTTGGTGTGTGGAGGTTTATGAGTCCTGAGTCCAGAGCCCTCATGAGAGCCTTGGCTAGGTGGCGGGGGGTCGTTAAGTCCAAGACCCTGAAGGAATTAGTTGAGGCTCTACTCCTAGAGATAGAGCTGTGTTCTCTGAGGGGTAGGGCAGTCCTCTACGGGTTGATCATAGCTCTTAACGAAGGCCTTACTCAAGTCCTGAAATCCCTGAAGAAAATCATGTGTTTAGGTATATCATACTTAAGCAACCCACCACTCTACAGACACTACGGATGATTAACGAGTAAGTGATTTACTACGGCGTGCTTAGGTAGGCTCGTAGATGACGCGGGAACACCTCACAAACCCGAGGAAATACTCGGGCGTCCTGATTAGGTAATGCCTGACTTACTAACTCACTACCTAGCGAGCTATTTAATATCTAGTAGGGTGACCAAGATTAAGTATTCCTTGATAATAGCTCTCGCAGGAACACTACCTGACATAGACGTAGTGTTCGGAATTCACAGGTGGGTAACACACAGCTTGATAGTAGCGCTCGCAGCACTCACCCCGGCATTACTAATCATTTACTTATTCAAGAGGGAGTACGTGAAGATAGCTGTTTTAGCGGCGTCACTATACGTAACACACGTAATACTCGACACCCTGACATCACCAACACCAGCGCTGTGGCCGCTAACCCAATCAATACAGATCAAGGCGGAAATAACTGGAGCCGTAAGCAACGATGGAATAGCGGTAAAACCAATCATAGACGTAATAACCAAACCCACAGACTTCACGCAGAAAACAATCATAGAAGGATTGCTAATCACCGAAGCATCCCTAATACTAGCGATGATCACGGCGGCAATCACGCTGGCAGAGTACTTCGTGAGCGGGAAGAGAGTAGTTCCTCACGAGGATAGGGTTTGTTGAGGGGTTGAAGTGGAGTTATTAATGACCCTAGCTTTAATTCTAGCACTACTACATTTCGGCGTCCCTCTCTTGTACTACTATTACCTGAGGAAGTGGTGGCTAAGCAAGCCCTGGGATATTAGGAGAGACCCCGGCTATAAGCCCGAGGTCTCGATTATTGTGCCAACGTACAACGAGGCTAGCCTCATAGAGTCTAAGCTAGACGATCTGGCTAGGCAAGACTACCCAAGAGAGCTAATGGAGGTAGTAGTCGTAGACTCCGCTAGCACTGATGGAACACCAGAGAGGTTGAAGAGTGGGTTCGAGGAAACCCCAGGCTAAAGCTGGTGTTGATTTGGGAGCCCGTGAGGAGGGGCAAGGCCTTCGCGTTAAACAACGCCCTGAAGCATGCTGGAGGTGATATCATCGTTACAACGGACATAGACGCAACTTGGTCCTCTAGCAATATGCCCTCAAAGGCCCTGTCAAGGATACGAATCCACGCTTTAGTGGTTATAGTAAGCTCGCTACTATCTTTCATTCACGGAGTTTCGGCAAAGCTTCTAGGTATAGATGATAAATGATAAAGATGATAAGGATACATCTAGCGCTCAATCCCCAGATAGGCCTTATACGTGTGAAGGAAGCAGTGTTTCGAGTTAAGAAGCTTTTCTAAGTTAGTTTAGACCATGCCGAACAGAAAGTCTATAATGCTTGTTGCCGGTACGAGGCCCGAAGCTATTAAGCTTGCACCAGTTCTATGGAGCCTCGATAGGCTTAGCGTAGATTACGTGTTTGTTTGGAGTGGTCAGCACTATGACTACGAGCTGAGCGGGGTCTTCTTTGAGCAACTTGGTCTACCTGAGCCGGATATGGATCTTGATGTTGGAAGCGGTAGTCATGCTGAGCAAACAGCTAAGGTAATGGTAGGTGTTGAGAGGGTCATTGAGAAATTCAGGCCTTCCGTAGTCGTTGCGCAGGGAGATACTAACACTACACTCGCCACAGCGCTTGCATCTGTGAAGAGGTTAGTACCTTTTGCACATGTAGAAGCTGGGCTTAGGAGCTGGGATCGTACAATGCCCGAGGAAATCAATAGGATCGTGGCTGACGCGGTTGCAGAACTACACTTCGCGCCAACGGAATTGGCAGCGGTTAATCTCGTGCACGAGGGGATACCGCTCAGAAAAATCCACATAACGGGAAATACCATCGTTGACGTCGTGTACAGGTATAGGGAATATGTAGCTAAAGAAAGTGAGGATCTTCTTAACGAGCTAGGTCTAGAGCCCCAGGACTACATACTCGTAACTGTGCATAGACAAGAGAACGCTGATGATCCTCGGAGGCTCGGGAACATAATTAAAGCGTTGATAAAGCTATCTAATTACCACACAATTGTTTTCCCTATACACCCTAGGACGGTAGATAAGCTTCAAGTCTATGGGCTCTGGGATCGGCTTGCATCGCAGAAAAACATCCGCCTACTAAAACCGCTGGGATACTTCCAGTTCCTAGGGTTGCTAATGAAGTCCCTCATTGCCTTGACCGATAGTGGTGGTGTGCAGGAAGAAGCGTGCACCTTGAAGATACCAACGCTTACACTTAGGTACGATACCGAGAGGCCTGAGACCGTGTTGGTGGGTATAAATAGGGTCATTGGTGTTGAAGAGCAGAGAATAGTGGATGAAGCGCTGAAAACCATTAACCTGAGAAACGACATCGTTAGAAACGTTGAGGAGAGGCAGAATCCCCTTGGTGATGGTAGAGCTAGTGAGAGAATAGCTAAGATCCTGAACGAGGCTGCGGAACAGGGGCTACACGTGGAATCCATTGATAGTCGCGAAGACCCGTATATAATCTACACAATGCTAGGGATGAGCAACTGTTCTATCAATAGTGACAAGTCTCTGCACGTAGGCGACATAGTTGCTTTGTATGATGACGTCGGTGCAGCGGTAGCGGATCTCTCGAAGGCTAGGAGAATTGTTGTAAGGATGCCTAGGTCTAGGTTATATGGAGCTGAAGGAGCCGATAAGGGTTCTTCTCATACCTAGTAGCGACTACCTGGGTCATCCATTTCCCCAGAGGCATAACAACTTATTTGAGCGCCTCCACAATGGAGAGCATTTCGAGGTACATGTTGTAAGGTTCAGCATATTTGGAAAGCCTAAGCTGGAGACTAGGTGCGTAATCCACGAAATATACCCAGAGTTCAAGACTAGTAAAACAGCGGTGTATTACTTAACAAATGTTGCGAGCTATATTAACGAGGTTGCGGGAATATTGAAGAGGGAGTCTATAGATGTTGTTGTTGCTGGAAACCTGCTACCACCGCTAACATACTCGATAGTGTCGAAGCTTATGGAGAAGAGAGTTCCATTTGTTTTCGATTTACAAGACTACTACCCAACATCAGCGGCAGGCTACATAGTCAATGTAGATAGCTTCGCAGGCACACTTGTAAAGGGAGTATTCGAAGCTATGACACAGCACCTAGTGAGAGTAGCAGACTACGTTACGGTGCCCGGAATAGCACTAGCTATGTACGCTAGAGAAGTGGGAGCAAAGAATGTGAAGGTGATTCCCAATGGTGTATCAGAGCACTTCCTACAGTTCTATGATGGTAGTAAGATTCGGAGAGAGCTGGGATTCGATGAGAACGACCTGGTTGTAGGCTACATAGGAAGCATAGAGTTCTGGCTAGACATGGAGCCGCTTATATCAGCTGTCTCAACACTACACAAACAGGGCAAACCAATCAAGCTGCTGATAGTGGGAAAGCACCTTCAAACAGGGTATTCAAGAAAAGTGGAGCTGTGGATCAAGAAATATGGTGTTGAGAAGATAACTGCGTGGCTAGACTTTATCCCCTACCAGAAAGTCCCAGAATACGTAGCAGCAATAGACGTAGGCACGATACCATTCAATATAAAGAATCCAACAGCATACTATGCAGCTCCAAACAAGCTGTGGGAATATCTATCACAGAAAAAGTTAGTATTATCTACACCAATACCCGAAGCGTTGATGAACAAAGACTACGTGTTCATAGTTAGAGACGGGCAGGACTACGTACACCTCTTCAAAGAGTTCCTGTACAGTGCGAGGAGTAAATGGGTTAAGGTTGTTGAAAAAGGGTACAGAAAACTTAAAGAGAGAACATGGCATTACTCTGTCCAGAAACTCGCAAATCTCTTGTTAAAGGTGGTAAAGAAATGAAGATCCTATACATAGCCCCACTTTACTATCCACATATAGGTGGTCTTGAACACGTTGTTAAGTCTGTTGCTGAGAGGTTGGTTAGGCTAGGATGCGAAGTCCTTGTGCTTGCTGGTGAGCCCAGCATAGACAAGCCTGTAGAGGAGTTCATAAATGGAGTCAGAGTTGTTAGGTGGCCTGTTTTGAGCCCTGGAGGAGCATATCACTTCCCGAAAAAGAGGAGAGACTTGAAGAATATGTTGAAGGAGCTTGCAGGGAACGCCGACGTGGTTCACATCCACAGCGTTCACAGTGTTTTCTCAATGCTTGCTGGTCTAGCTCTAGCTGATGCCCCCTACAACATTAAGATTGTTGTTACACCTCACTACCATGGCACGGGACACACGTATATGAGGAAGCTTCTGTGGTTGCTGTGGAGGCGTAGGGTTTCAAAACTGCTGAGCAGGGCTAGTGTTGTTCACGCTGTTAGCAGTAGAGAGGCTTCACTGCTACTCAACCATTACCCACATGTGAGGGGCAAGGTAGCTATTGTTCCAAACGGTGTTGATGAAGACGTCTATAGGTATAGGTGGCAAGGCGGACACAGCGACTACATGATCTACGCTGGCAGAATCGAGAAGTACAAGAGGCTTGAAGTAGCGGTAGACGTAGCTAGAGAGATGGGTTTAAAGCTACTCATAATTGGCAGAGGACCATATAGAGAGAAGCTTGTTAAATACGCAAACAAAGTGTATAAGGGTGGTGTAGAGTTCCTAGAGCCACAGCCAAGAGAGAAGTACCTAGAGCTAATATCACAAGCAAGATACGCGATAAACCCCAGCAAGCAGGAGGCTTTCGGCATATTCATAGCAGAAGCATTAGCAATAGGAACACCAGCAATAATATCAAAAGAGATAGCAGAGAACATAGGAGCGCAAATAAAACCCCTCTCTAAAGACTTAGTTGTAACGGAAAGTGCGATGATAAAGACATGGAGCGACGTGCTGAAGGTATATTTCAAAGAATTGTACGCAGTCTAAAAGGGGACCATAAAAGCTGAGATCAACAAAATGTTGGCTTAAGCCTAGGTGATATTTGTATTAAGCGGAGGCTCTAATTATGGACTTGAAACACCAATATGTTGTTGCTTTATTCGACGTTATTGCATCATTAAGACGGATGTTTGAACGTATTACATTTAATCTTGAGTTTTCATATCACTGCACTGAGCTTAGGAGAATAAATAATAAACCCCTTATATCCTTCGTTGTTCCAACAAAGAACGAGGCTGAGTATTTACCCAGATTACTAACAAGCATTAATTATATTGCACAGTCTTGCAAGGTTCCGATTGAAACCATAATTGTAGATTACATGAGTGTCGATGGAACTCCTAATATAGCAAGGAATATGGGTGCTAAAGTAATAGAGGTTGATAAGCCAGGAATTGGGTATGCATCTTACATAGGGACGTTAAGCGCTAGAGGTGATATAATAATTCGCACGGATGCGGATGTTGTGATAACCCCTTCAGCAGTAAATGAAGTCATAAGAGTTTTTACAAATAACACTGAAAAGCTCGTCGCTACAGTCGGTCACATATATTATCCATTAGAGTTATCAACAAACATGATAGCATATCTTTATGACTACTATATGAGAAAACCTTACAATACAACTGGTTACTTCATAGCGTTCAGAAGAGACGTCCTGAAGAAAGTTAACTTCAATCCTAATCTAAGAGTACATGAAGATTGGGACTTCGGTAAAAGAGCTTACAAGGTGTTTGGATTAAGAAGCATGTACTACAAACCATTCACTGCAGTCTTTGTTAGTTCGAGACTAATTAAGAAAAAGAGTTTAATCAGGTATCTATTAGATCAACTACATGTAACCAAAGCAAAATTTACCAGTTACTCGCAAGCTGTGACATGGTATGAACGCTAAGAAGGCTTTGCTAAGTGTTAAAAACATTATTGAGCTCTTCAGAGAGCAAAAGGCTATTCACAGCTTTTACTTTGAGTTCCATAGGAGGTTGGAAGTTCTTAAACTTGTTGAAGCTTACTGCAATAAAGGCTCTATAGTTTTAGATATTGGTGCACAGCCATTCATAATTTCCTGTGCTCTTAGAAAATTAGGGTATAACGTCATTGCATTCGATATTTATCCAGAGCCCTATAAGAAAATTGCTGAGGCCTGCAATATTAGCGTTGTTAGGTGCGATCTTGAGAGGGATGAGCTAGGTGTTAGCAATGCTGACTGTACAGTGTTTACAGAGGTTTTGGAACACCTACACTACTACTATGTACCATTAGTCTTGAGCAAGATAAACAAAGCTTTAAAACCAGGTGGAGTCCTAATACTCACAACACCAAATGTAGTATCACTCTTCAGGAGGCTGAGATTACTGCTTGGTATTCAACCCATATACCAGTACCATGTACGAGAGTATACAATGAGCGAGGTACTAATGTTGCTTAGAGAAACAGGGTTTGAGATCGTGAAGGCTTATTATTCAATAGTAAACGATTTAGTGTTTATTGACACTGACCCAGAGGAGTACCTAAAGATAGCAAGCTACAAGGACCTTATTAAAGCAGCAATTAGGAGGCCTACGAAGCTAAATATCTTAAGGCTCCTAGCATACCCCATAGTAAAGCTAAGACCAAGCCTAAGACAACTAATAGTAGTCGTTGCAGTAAAGGCTCGAGAACCGATAGTACGAGCGCAAGAGGTCTGGTAGTGGAGCCACACACTATACCGTATGTGAGGGAAGCTCTTCTAACGTTTAACTATTGATGAGCAGAGGAGTGCGAGCACGACGTAGAGAGAATTGAATGATATGAAGTCGATCCTCGTGGTTACGGAGAGGTACTGGCCTGATGGCGGTGGCGGTGAGCTCGCGACCCACCTAGTGGTTGGCGTGCTGAAGGAGAGGTTCGATGTTACCGTTGTTACGGGCACGGGGAACCCCTCTAGGGTGCCTGGTGTAGGATACGTTTACGAGCCTCTGCTTGCAAGGCAGGAGAAGCCCTCTCTATGGCTAAGTATCCTGAGGCTTGCCAGCACCCGGAAGTTCCGGAAACTTCTTAGCGAAAGCGACGTCGTGTACGTACCCCGCTTCGCCCTCTCCATCACACCATACGCGAAGAGGTTGAGTAAGGAGGTCGTCGTTCACCTGCACGACTACATCCCCATATCCTACACGGCAACCATACTGGCCCCTTACGAAGAGCACAGGCATAGGATCACCCGGGACGATATAGAGCTGGAGTGCGTGAAGGGCCTTAAGCACTGCTTAGGGGTAAGCCTGCTCTGGTGGCTACCTAGGCTAGCGAGGAGGTGGGTTTCGCAAGCAGATAAAGTGGTATGCGCACCCAAGAGGCAGGCCGAGATAATTGCAAGCCAGGTACCGGAGTTGGAAGGTAGAGTAGAGGTGATCTACAATCCACTACCACCCGAGCTAGCTAAGCCCAGATGTAGTGGCTAAGGCCGTTAGGCTGTTTTAGAGAGAATAGAGTTAGGAATCTGAACAACCTAGTGCTTGGGCTCGGGGTAGGCGTAGACGAAGCCGAAGAGCTCTGCGAGAGAATTACTGGGAACGAGGAGGCTGTACAGATATTCAAGGAATTATTGAAGCAGTATTGCGAGGACTTCAAAAAGCTTGAAGATACTGTAGAGACTACTAAGAAGTTTTGTCCAGAAACCATAGAGAAACAGCTAGATGAACTCCTTGAGCAGCACAGAAAGGTTGTTGAGGAATATAAGCAGAAGACGTAGATAGAGGTAGATGAACTACTAGACCTGATTCAATCAATATGAACATACTTCACAGCCCTTGGTCATAAAACTGAAACAATTTTAGAGCTACTTGAAAAAGTTGAGGATCTCAAAAAGAGTTGAAAAAGTTGGAAACTTAAGAAAACGTTGAGAGCCTCTATTGTAGTACCAAGTAGAGGTTGCAAGTACTTAGAGTACCTCTTGAAGGGACTTCGAGGACAAAGCGTTAAGCCTTACGAAGTGGTCATAGTTATTAAGGAGTGTAACGCCAAAGCTGTGGAAAGCCTATGCATAGAGTACGACCTGCCATGCATCATTATTGAGCAGTTATCGGGATACTTTACTCATGCTCTCAATATCGGGAAGAAGGAGGCTAGAGGGGACATAGTTATATTCACAGACGACGATGCAATACCGCTAAAGAAGTGGATTGAGAGATACATCAAACTTCATAGGAAGTATCACAACGTTGCAGGTATATCTAGTCGAGACCTATACCTAGACCTAAACAGCTTGAGGATTGTACCGACGCCTGACGATAGAGTAACAGTAAGGCTTTACCGGTGGTTTGTAAGACCCTGGCTTGAGCCTCCTCACAAGCTGCTAAAGAAGTACAGATTGGGCGTGTACCTAACGAAAACCTTTGATGTCGCTCACGGACCCTTCATACCCAACAGAGCATGCTACTCCCTACCGTTTAGAGGTGTTAACATGAGCTTCAAGGCAAGTTATGTTTACAATATTTGGTTTCCAGAACACGAATTACTGAAGAGAGCTCCAGGAAACGAACAGTATTTTGGGCTTCAGCTAGTTATTAAAGGCTTTGACATAATACACATACCAAATAATCCGGTATTACATATAGCCAGGTATGAAAGCTTATCGAGGTTACCAAAAAGATCTAAACATAAGCTTTTCATAGAGTTTAGAATCGTGAAGTCCCTTTACAGAGCATTAATAGAAAGTCATTCATAAAGAAACGCCTTATTAAAACCTCTAAACTTCTTGATAGGAGCAAGACAACTACGTTGAAATGGGTATGCAGATGAGTATTTTACTCGAGGGTATTGATAGCATTAATAGTTTGGTAATACTTCTCATTAGCGAATCGCATTAATTTACCTTTGCAATAGTCTGTATTATGGCTGACATAAAATGAGAAGTTCGCTAGGTAACGAATTAAACAAGTTATTGCATAGGTTTTTATTACTAGGCATCATATTAGGATACGTCATTATCTTGTGGTATTATAACTATAAAGAGCATTTGAGCTTCAATCAATTTGTTTACACAACATTAACAGTGCTAATGTTTATTTCCACACTATTGCTCTTATTGAGGTCCGCCCGTTATGAAGCAACATTACCAAGTATGGACCTAGGTAAAATTGCATATATCTTGCTGTACATTTTGTTTCTCTGCGCTTTTTCTGAGCTGAGACTTTATGGGCACCTTGGATTGCTCTCGGTCATCGCACTCACAGGAACATACATAATTTTGGTGTTCTCTAAGTCTAACTCTGCTGTAATCTTTACAGTAATTGCCGTGCTAGCCGTACTCGTAGCATCTCTTTACGGTGTGTATATACCTAGCTTTGGTAATGATACTTGGCGTGACGCTACTCAGGCTACCCAGATAATTATAAGGGGTGAGTTAAAGGATCTAACAGTTATCCACCAAGCGTACCCCATACCCGTAGTCCCTCTACTGTACGCTGCGTATAGCATAGTTGCGGGGCTAAACACCCTCTGGTCTAGTAGCGTCTTAGGGCTTCTATACCTACTACTCCTCGCTCTCTGGATTTACGCTTCGGCTAGGCGCACTGGTGCCAAGTACCCACACGTAGCTGTAGTACTAGCCCTTGCAACCCCTCTAGTAGTTGCCTGGTCCGTAGGGTTCATACCCCAAGCGTACTCTCTTCTGTTCGCACTACCGGTCCTACTCCTAGATCTCCACCCCGCTGTTCTCACGGTCTTCGCCCTAGCCCTAGTTTTAGGGCACGGGGGTCTAGCTCTATGGGCTCTAACCATACTCACGGTACTAGCCCTCACTAAGAGGATCCTTAGGGTTAGAGTACCCCTCAACCTCGTTGAGGTGAGGCTAGCCATAGCCGCCCTAGTCTTCACCCTCTACGCAGCATACACGACCCTTTCAATGATGTTAAGAGGCACTACCTCAGGTATTATCGAAGCCCTTGTGGCGTTCCTAAGAGGGGAGAGAGTACTTGAGGCTGCGGCTCCCATTCAAACCCCTCCTATAGCGGTTTTAGGCGTAATCCCTACCATTGTACTTGCTGTACTAGGCTTAGTAGTGTTAGTCGAGGGTGGAGACGCTGTGAGGCGACTACTTGCCTTCACATTCCTTGTAGGACTGGGCGTAGCCTATGTAGGAGCTGTAGCGTATCCAGCACTAGACCTACCGAGATACCTGGGCCTAAGTTCAACAGTAATGCTCGCAATACTGTCCCCGCAAGCGGTACAAGTATTAGCCAAACGCGGACACATTGCAACATGCTATGCTCTCTCAATAATACTCTTAGCAGTAATATCCTTCGGATCCGCTGGAACGCTAATGCCTGAAAACCCGTACACAGCAAACCCATATGCAACATGGTCTATATCAGGGCTTTTAACGTACAGCGAAGCACTAGAGCTAGATAACCTTACCTCTATGTTGTGCTGTAATAATTTCTTGCTGGATTGGAGAACAGGTGGCTACATAAGCCATAAGTACATATGGATATATCCGGTATACAGAGGTTTTCAGTACCCAAAAACCCAAAGCTCATTTACATGGGCAGGTTCTTACGGTCTTCTGGTCACACCTGAATACCTTGAAAGATCCAACGAGATGTTAGTGTTAAGATTTTCAGCTTTGCACATGCCTGGCGTATTCGCACAAGATATTTTAGAATATGTTTGGAAAAAAGTTACTGAAGGAAAAGTATCGGTATACTATCTTAGCAGGCATTTTATCGTATTATTACTAACGCAGTAATATTTAATGCAGGTGTGCGAATTATGAAGATCTGCCTAATAGGACCTAATCCTAAGGAAAAAGGTGGTCCTGCGAAATCCACGTTATACCTAGCGTACATCTACAAAAAAATGCTAGGCTACAACGTTGTTTGGTTCGATTCGAACCATGTTAGGCTTTCGGATCTTAGTAAATGTGATATTATACATTCCCAAGGTCCTTTGAGCTTCATAGCTATGGTAAAATTAGTTTTATCGAGGAAGCCTAGGAAAATATTAACATTACACGGATGGGTTCTAGATGAAGCCAAAATTCGCGTTCTTAGCTCCCACAATGCAAAGGAGAGATTAAAAAGCCTATTAATTTATATATGTACTGCGATTAATTGGATTGTGCATAAGCTTATTCTCATACCGTTCGTATATGATTGCGTTACAGCTGTTTCCTATATAACGGCTAAGAAAAACAGTGTAAACGCCTTAGTGATCCCTAATCCTACGATATGTAAAGACTTCGGCCCCCCAAGAGGTCATTCGAACCGTACTCCCAACGAGGTGCTTTTTGTTACTTACGTTAGTATAGGCGGGGGGAAAGTATTGAATATTCCAAGGCTTATCAAGATCATAAAGCTACTAAATAAAAAGTTAGAGGGTCTCGGTGCTAATAAACGTGTAATTTTGCACATATACGGGAAAGACGTTCTGCCCAATGTAATCAAAGCTATCTCGAGAATCCAGGACGTGAAATTCTTTGGCTACGTAAACGACTACCTAGATAGACTTAGAGAAGCCGATCTCTTTTTAGCTGGGTATACTTTTCCAGAACTCGGGCACGCTGTGCTTGAAGCCATATGCGCGGGGGTCCCCATCGCAAAATTTACCGAGAACCCCAAGCTAGAGGAGATAAGGGACGGATTCAATGGGATACTAGCATCAAGCGACGAAGAGATGGTTGAAAAGCTCGTAAAATACGTTCTTAATATGAGCGAAGAGAAGGAAAAACTGCTAATTAACTCTAGAGACACTATCCTAAAAACAAGGAACATCCGTCGTGTAGCAGTCATGTGGAAAACGACAATTCAGGCAATTGCTCGTTCATCATAAAATATAAAACTTTAGTTTACCCTTAGTGCCAGGGAACCCCTGCAATGTTATCTTGAAGTGCTTGAAGTAAGATTACCAAAACCACAGCTACATGGTATTGACCTCCTCTTAGGAGTAGGAGCTTGTCGAAACGCACAAAACTTACGTATAGTAGGGTAGTACTAGGTACTGTCTCCTGAAGATGTAGAGATATTTCGCTTTTTACAAGAGCTTCTAACACTCCTCACTTTTCATAGATCACAAAGATCCGAAATATTATGCTAAGGATCAAGATCCGCTAGAGGTATACCGAGCTGTTCGAGCCTTTAACTAGTGAGTTCCATGCGAGAATCATCGAAAACTCGTTATCTTCTACGTAAGATCGTGCATAGGTAACATACTAATAGGTCCGTTCAAAAAGTTTTGAAGATCACAGCATTAGAGCCTGATCCCAGGAAATATAGCTCTCATCGACAAGAACATCCTTATAAATAAATTAAATAATTAAAGTAGTAAGGTAATCGCATTACCTATTGTAACCTCAGAGAAAGATGGTTATGCACATCTATGTGTGAAATCATCTTCAGACGCTCTCACCTTCGAAATTTAAGGACTACTGGAAGCTTTTACATGGTGATGCGGAATGAACCTAAAAGTAGTGAACTTGGGTGATTCGAGGTTTCTTGTTTTGAAGAGTTAAACATTAGTAGTCGAACTAGAGTCTTGGTTTACTTAACGAAGCTTTCTCCATGCAAATCTAATGGTAGTTGCACTCTATTTATACCAAAGTATGGCATATTTCCCCGAAAACTTGGGTGTCGAGGGCCTTATTGAGAGGGGTGTACCTTTTGTTTATCTCTGCGGAGACTTTATCGAAGCTTACGCAGGTATTTTTAGACCGGAAAGAATATTCTACTCTACGTCTTCTTCTCCCCAACGAAGTGAGCAAAGCATCGTAATTTCTGATGACGTGTTCTACATCTTGGAATTATTGAAAGAGCCCATCACTATAAACGGGGAGGCTCTGGCCGGTTTCCTTGGGTTCGGTATGACGCTCGGTGGGAAAACTCTAGCAAGAGGTGTAGACTTGTTGGATGCTGGACTTATCCTCAGGGTAAACGAGGATGGTATATCGCTTAAACCAGGGTTCTACTATGGAGGGCAGGAGGTAGTACTAAAGTCCCACGAGGAACTTGGAGAAGAGTTCATCAGCGTAGCATTCGAGGTTTTCAAAGAAAACATCGAAGCTATTAGGAGAGAAAATACTCTCGTCGTAGTCCCGTTATCAGCAGGCGTGGACTCTCGCTTCGTGCTATCGATGATCCACATTCTCGGGTATAGGAACATCGTAACGATTACATATGGATTAAAAGATGCGGAGTACCCCGTCGCCAGGAAAATAGCTAAGACTCTAGGCTACGAAAACATATTCATAGAGTACACGTGAGACCTGTGGAGAAAATACGTAGGGGGCATGCTAGACTACATGGCGTGGGCTTCTCAGCTTTTTACGACACCTAATGTTCAAGAGTATATCTCGACAAGAGAAGTAATTAGAATGTGTTCCGAAGGCTTACTAAGATGTGATAATTTACTTTTTGTAGTAGGAGACACGTCTAACGCAATTCTTGGAAAAGAGCCTCCACCTAGGGAACTGCTAAGAGCGAGAACAGTAGAACAGCTTGTAGACTTTATTTTTAATAAGCACGTACTATTTTCCATGTACTCGGACCGGGAAAAGACGTTGTTAAAGAGAGCATTAACTAGGCTCTTAATCGATTACGTGAAGCAAAGCCACGGAAAGGTAGATTCCAACTATTTTATACGAGATATTCCACTGGAAAGATAGGCATTTCAAATACATTTCGTCTAGTAGGCTCCCTTACATCTACTATGGTCTCAAGTATATTACACCGTTATGGGATGGGAGAATCGTAAAGTTCTTTACATCCATACCTTGGCAACTTAGGTACAAATCCAATCTGTACATTTACGCTTTGAACAAATATCTCTTCGATCCGCTGGGAGTAAGTGTTAAGGATCCCACGAAAAGCCTACCCTGGGTGGCGAGAATTCCTAAATTCGTACTCAAATATTTAAGATCCTTCATGCCGGAGGCTCTGGTTACTTACGTAGGTAGCAAAATCGCAAGCAGGGCGAGAAATCCCTACGGATTTGATACGTATTTCCCTAGGTTATTTACGGTCGCACACCATCTATCACCGAGAGAAAGTTATTCTAAATCGCTTACTTCTATTGTAGAGTTACACATAAAATCTGGACCTCGGGATATCATAGCCTTTAATACCTTAACAACGCTTCTTGTATTACATAAAAGGTTACCTAGGGTCAAGCACATGCTGATCCAATGAGGAGGTAGTCAATTAATGAGTTTCCCGTACGAGAAGATAGCTGTTGTAGGCTTAGGCTATGTTGGTCTTCCAACCGCTGCTGTTTTTGCTAGTAAGGGTTTTAGCGTTGTGGGTGTTGATGTTGATGTCGGTGAGGTTGAGGCTGTGAATAGTGGTAGGTGTTATATTAGGGAGCCTGGTTTGGATGATCTTCTGCGTGATGCTGTTTCTAGGGGGTTTTTGAGGGCTACTACTGATGCTGTTGAAGCCGTTAGAGGGTCTGATGCTGTAGTTATCGCTGTACCTACTCCTGTTAGGGGAGGTGTTGCAGATCTCTCCTACCTTAAGGAGGCTTTGCTGGCTGTTCGGGAGGGGCTGCATAGGGGCTTGCTGGTTGTTATTGAGTCCACTATCTCGCCCGGCACCACGGTTAACTTCGTGAAGCCTCTACTCGAGGGGTCTGGGCTTAGGGTTGAGGAGGACTTTTACCTTGCTCATGTACCGGAGAGGATCGCGCCTGGTAGGGCTATTCATGAGCTAATGAACGAACCCCGCGTTGTTGGAGGTGTTGGCCCTAGGTCTACTGAGAAGGCTCTTGAGCTCTACAGCAGGGTTAATCTTAAGTTATATCCAACTGACGCTACCACGGCTGAGTTCGTTAAGCTCATTGAGAACACGTTTAGGGATTTAAACATAGCGTTCGCCAACCTGCTCGCCTTGATGGCTGAGAAGCTGGGGATAGACGTATACGAGGCGATTAGGCTAGCTAACACTCACCCGCGTGTAAACGTACACCTACCGGGAGCAGGTGTCGGCGGTCCCTGCCTAACTAAGGATCCCTACATGCTTGCCTCACTATACAGGGAGTTCTGGGGTACTCAGCTAATCGAGCTGGCTAGGAGGATTAACGAGTACATGCCGAGGCACACAGTCGAGATCGTCGAGAGGGTGCTCGGGGAGGCGGGTCTAGGCGTTAGAGGTGCTAAGGTGGCTGTACTGGGGGCTGCGTATAAGGGCGGCGTAGACGATACTAGGGAGAGCCCAGCTAAGTACGTAGTGAGGGAGCTGCTCGAAAAGGGTGCTAGGGTAGTCGTCTACGACCCCTACACGAGCGAGAGCTTCGGTGCTGAGAGAGCCGGCTCCCTCGAGGATGCCGTTAGGGGAGCGGATGTGGTGGTAGTAGTTACCGACCACCCCGAGTTCAGGAGTCTAGACCTAGAGGGCGTCGCTAAGCTCGTGAGGCGCAGGGTGATCGTCGACGGTAGGAGGGTTGTAGAGCCCCACCAAGCCGTTAGGTACGGCTTTAAGTACTACGGTATCGGTTACGGTAGGGCGTTTAAGCTATGAGCGTGCTAGTTGTTGTCGGTACTAGACCTGAGATCATCAAGATGGCTCCTGTCGTGAGGGAGCTTGAGAGAAGGGGTGTGGACTTCGTATTCATCCACACAGGTCAGCACTACGACTACGAGATGAGTAAGGTATTCCTCGACGAGCTAGAGCTTCCCAAACCTCACGAGAGCTTCGTACTTGAGAGTAGTAACCCAGCTGCCCAGGTCGGGGAGATGATGATTAAGCTTGAGAAGACCTTGGAGGAGTACCGGGATAGGAGGCTTAGGGTCATGCTTATCCAGGGGGATACCAACTCCATGCTGGCAGCTGGGCTTACTGCCCTAAAGCTGGGTATTAGGATCGGGCACGTTGAGGCTGGTTTAAGGAGCTACGACTGGAGGATGCCTGAGGAGCACAATAGGAGGATGATTGACCACGTATCCAACTACCTATTCGCACCTACGGAGCTCTCTAGGAGGAACCTAATCGAGGAGCACGTATGGGGTGAGGTATTCGTTACAGGTAATACCGTTATTGACGCTATCGACACCTACTTCGATAGGGTTAGGGAGGTTGAGCCGAGGGTTCTAGAGAATGTGAGGTTCGGTGAGTACGCTCTCGTAACGTTCCACAGAGCTGAGAACGTTGATAGCTACCAGGTCTTAAGGGACTTCGTTAAGATCCTGAGGAGGAGCCCCATACCGGTAGTATTCCCAGTACACCCTAGGACTAGGAGGAGGTTGCAGGAGTTCGGTCTATGGGGTGAGGTTGAGAAGCTACAGCACGTTCAGCTACTCCCACCTCAGGGCTACTTCGAGTTCCTAGCGTTGATGAGGAACTGCAGGGTCGTAATGACGGACTCAGGGGGTCTTCAAGAGGAGGCTACCCACCCTAAGGTAAGGAAGCCCGTGCTAGTCCTAAGGACGTCTACCGAGAGACCTGAAGCCGTAATCCACGGCTTTGCTAGGGTTACTGGGACCAACCCCGTAGTGGTCCTAGCCGAACTCGAGAGAGTACTTCACGAGGAGGTTAAGCTCCCAGAGCAATCCCCATTCGGAGACGGTAGGGCAGCTACGAGGGTAGTAGATGTAGTTGTACCTAGGCTTGAAGAGTAACCTACGTAGCTATGAACATCTAGGGGAAAATCAGCTCCCACCTTCTAACCTCTCCCTCCTAAGCTCGAACACTACTGTACCACCGCAGGTGTAGGGCTCCCCGGGGTCTGGGCACTGGACGTAGCCTACGTCATCCTCTTTACCGATGCCTAGCGTCCTCGCCGAAACCCCCTTGAGGAAGGGCGGTAGGAGGGTAAGCATGGACGCTAGCGCGTGTAGGCAAACCCCCTTCCCAACCTCCTTGATGTAGAACCCCTCAACGGTGAAGTGGTCCCCCGGTCCGTACCCCATCGCGCACCTACCCCTAATCTCCTTAACGTAGACCCTAACCCTAGAACCCAAGAAACACCACCACATCAAATACCTAAAGTAACTTAATAAGGCCTCACCAACTCTTAAGAAATTACCGAGTACATCGAGGGAGCTGTCGAGGACCCGGACGCCCTCTTCATTAGCTGCACGAACTTCAGGACGCTGGAGGCCATAAACCACCTGGAGGAGGCTTTGCGAGTTCCGGCAGTTTCAAGCAGCACCGCGTCGGCGTGGCTGGCGTTGAGAACCTTAAACGTGGGGGGATTCCATAAACTACGGCAAGTTGTTGAGAGAAGTTAAGGACCTGATCTAAGCTCATTTAGGTGGTTCTTCCACACGCCGTTCACTGAGTACGTGACCTGCCCCTCGGAATCCGCTTTAAGTGTCATAAGGTATGCGTGGCATTCTTTTGGATGAAGGGATGGTCGAGGATAGTGTTAGAGATAGTTGGCACTTGGCACTACTTAAGTAGTGTCAGGCGTGGGTGCCAAGCAAGTGCCAAGCGCGAGTGCCAGTGTTAGTGCTAAGCGCTGAGCACGATCTTGCTGTAGTTTCTGGCACAGGTTCAAACAGTGCCAAACCGGACGGTGTTGCCGAGTATGAGATTGTAGTAGACGGTGGTAGCGGGCTGAACGAGGATAGGGAGGGTTTCAAAAAGATTCTTAGCGTTGTTCTTGGCACTAGTGCCAACTTTCTTGGCACCGGTGCCAAGTTATAAGCTCTCAACCACTTAAAATGGTGGTGTGGTGCGTGGTTGTTACGTCTGCTGAGGAGTTGTTACGTCGGGTGAGCGAGGGGTGGAGGGTTTACCCCGACAACAGAACGGGCAGGTGGCG
>Ga0209183_1000326_pt1 | contig 21239 bp, 24 predicted proteins | sample LHCtaG_2_FD_184120 | JGI IMG/M metagenome (GOLD analysis project Ga0209183, IMG submission 184120) | Hot spring microbial communities from Little Hot Creek, USA to study Microbial Dark Matter (Phase II) - LHC4sed_replicate (SPAdes)... | ecosystem: Environmental > Aquatic > Thermal springs > Hot... | reverse complement strand
GTGGATGGCTCGGAGATGGCTCGCTAGCTCGCGACAGGAGTGGTTACAAACACTGGGTTAGGCTGGAGGTGATTGATTATGATTTCGCCGAGGAGTGGGGCCGCCGCCTCGCTGAGGCTCTTGGCAGATCAAAGCCATATACGCCGAGGTGGGATGATAACCACCAGAGATGGGCCGTCAAAAGATCCAGCATACTACTATACAACCTGTTAAAGAGGGCTAAGGACGATCCTTGGATCCTTATACCGTATCTTGAGAAGAAATATCCAGCTGAGGCGTGCCGTGGATTCTTCGATGCAGAAGGATGTGTCGAAGCCGATTATTATCGAATTGTAGCAGATAATACGGATTCCAATATTATTGATTTATTCGGCTTGCTTTTTGAGAAACTTGATATCAACTATAAAATATACCGATGTCATCAGAATGAGACGTTCTTAGACCTGAGATCCAGTAAAACGTATCGCCATAAAAGTGATTTTATACTTTATAATATATTTAGTAGTATATAGCGATGAGAACATCTTGAGGTTTGCTGAAAAGGTTGGCTTCACGATTACGCGGAAGCAAGTAGAGTTAATGAAGCTGGTGAGAAGATATCGAAAAAGCCGAAGACCTTAAACCCCCTAACCCTTTTCTTTTTATCCTGAAGGCTTCATGCTCCTTTATTGTTCCTGTCTGGAAAGTAGAATTAGATGGTGGGTTTTGGGCCGGGGGGCTTTTGAGGCCCCGTTTATTGGACCGGGCGGGATTCGAACCTTATCGGCCAGCCCTCTGTTATCGGGGGTCTGGCTCGCGACCTCCCGCACGCCAAGCGGGCGATCTCCCAGCTGATCTACCGGCCCCCAGATCATAGCTGATCTACTGGGTCGTCTTAAACCTTTCAGGCTTTCCCGCTAGGCGAGCAGTTTCTTCGGCGTGAGCCACCTATATTTTCTCCATTTCTTGATTTCTCCGAAGCCGCAGTGGGCACATCTCCGCTTTGAGACGTTAAATGAATGCCTTCCGCATCGCCTGCATCTTATATGTGTCGGGCTTCTATTCCTCTTCCCGAATGATGGTGTCCCCTTCGTCATCCTACTCTCCCTCCTTTACCGCCGGCGAGATCATCATCACATTATCTCCCCTGACGACTATTACCCCGAGCTGCTTCTGGGGGGTGTTGTCGTCGGAGATCTCTTCAGCCTGCTCGAGTACTAGGTTCATATGCTGATCATATCCTTGGAGTATTCCTCTAAGCAGCTTTCCACCCCTAAGTCTCACTAGCACTGTGCAGCCGAGGCTTTTCGCGAGTATCTTTAATGAGATGTCCGATGACATCGCCCCTAGCCCAAGTCTTGGAGAATACATGGCAGATAAAAATCTTTGTCCCGATGAGGAATATCCGAGGATATATTCGACGCATATCGTGGAACATGTGGGCAGCTATCTCGGGAGCTATGCTTTTTGAGGGGTCCGGTATCCCTCGAGCTGGAGGATAACCATGTGTGGGGAGGATGAGTTGATTAAGGATGTTGAGGAGGAGGTTAAGAGGCTTCTGGCTGAGCGGAGGCCGGAACGGGTGCAAAAGAGGCCCGCCCTACAAATATACTACTTCAAGTCCCCAGAGGAGGTGCATGAAGAGGATTTGATGATAGGCTTGAGGGGCGGCGCGGTCTTGATCGCGCTTAAGGATGGGCCGCCGGAAAATACGAGAAAGCTTCTCGAGAATGTCTCAAGGATAGTCAAGCAGGCTGGTGGAGCCATCTACCTAATTAGATCACCCTCAATCCTTATTTTAGGTGAGTGCGCGAGGCTTGAGATCCGGGGCTAGCCGCCTCTCAGCTCTGGGATTCTAGGACTATTGATTCTAAGTTGTAGGGCGTGTATATCCTCGTGCCCTCCAGTATTCTTGAAGCACTCTTCGCGAGGCTCATGACAGCTTCCGGCTCGCCGTGCACCAAGACTAGTTTCCTCGGCTTCGGCTTGAATGCCTTAAGATAGCTTAGCAGCTGCTGTCTGCTCGAGTGTCCAGAAAACCCGTCAACCTTATTGATCTCAAGCTTCACGTTGACTATCTCCGTCCGCCCGGACTCATCCATAACCGGGAACTCCCTGACGCCCTTTAGGAGCTTTCTCCCAAGCGTCCCCTCAACCTGGTAGCTGACGAAGATAAGCATGTTTCTCTCATCAGAGGCGAACTCCCTAAAATATGTGAGGATCGGCCCTCCCTCGAGCATGCCCGATGTCGCCATTATTATCATGGGATCATCCGAGTTCAGGATCTCATCCCTCTGCTGCTGGCTCCTGACGGGGACGAAGTACTCGCTCATGAAGACGGAGCTGAGCTCATCAGACATGTCCCTCAGCTCCTTCCTGAGATAGCTCGGGTATACAACGTGGATCGCGGTGGCCTCTATAAGGAGGCCGTCTAGGAAGACTGGGACCTCGGGTATGGCCTTGGAGGCGAATAAGTGGTTTAGGACGAGCATTATCTCCTGAGCCCTTCCAACCGCTGGAACCGGTATCAGGACCTTCCCGCCGCGGTTTAACGTCTTCTCAACATAGCTTGCGAGAAGTTGCTCGCTCTCCTCGCGCGTGAACTGTGTGGGCGTCGCGCCATATGTGCTCTCCATTATGAGCGTCTCAGCTCTCGGGAACTTTGTCACCGCCGCGTCCAGCGTCCTGCTCGTCTCATACTTGAAGTCACTTGTGTAGATGACGTTGTGGAAGCCCTCGCCTATGTGAATATGCACTATCGCGGAGCCCAGTATATGCCCAGCATTATAGAATGCTATCCTTATGTCTGGGGCAATATTCGTCACCATGCCATATGAGAGTGGCACGGTATGCTGTATCGCGGTCATGACATCCCGCTCGCTATATGGCGCGAAGACTCCCTGCTTCCCCGCCACGTTTATAAAGTCTAGGTGCTGCATGAGCATTAGCGGGAGCGTTGGCTCGGTGCAGTAGACCGGGCCCCTATAGTCATATTTGAACAGGTATGGGACCATGCCCATGTGGTCTAGGTGGGCGTGGGTTATCACGACCGCGTCAAGCTCCTCGGCGAGGTTCTCGATGAAGTCGAATCTCGGTATCATCTCTATGTTGCCGGAGCCGCCTGGAGCGAAGCCGCAGTCAAGGAGAACCTTGCTCTCCGTGGTCTGTAGGAGTATCGCGGATCTGCCAACCTGCATCCCCGACCCGAGCATCGTTATGACTGCGTCCTTTGTCTCGAAGACCTGGTTCCTGAATACCTTCTCGCCTATCCTCCTGAGCGCCTGAAGCCTTTCCTCCACATAGCCGTAGACTATGTTATTTACTTGCTCCATGATCTTCGTCTCCATCGGCGGCTTTATGCTGATCGTGACTATCCATCCTGTGGAGGCGCTAAGCTCCTTGACGATGTCATCGCTTGGCGGCCGGACGTTTGGATCCAGCTCGACCATAACCTCGCCCATCAGGTCGTTGAAGAAGAGCCTTCTGATCCCCTTGATCCTCCTCCGCGCCTCGGCCTCAAACTCCTCCTTATCCACCCTTATCGACTCATCAGGCCTGATCACAACGCGCTTTTTTATCAGGGTTACTAAGTCCTTCGCCACCTGATCCCTGTTGCTGAACATCTCCGGGTTCCTCGTGTAGATGGCGATTCGCGGGCCCTCGAACTCTATCTTCGTTATCCCCGACTCCAGCGGATTCACGACAGAGAAGTATCTAATTATCTCCTGCCTAAGCCTATCAAGCGAGAAGAGCTCCTGTGATGTCATGATTGTGAGACCAGACCCCTTAAGCTAATACGGTGGCTTGATGTACTGCACATAGAGAGGCTTCTTCTCCTCAATGCTAAGCTCCTTATACTTCCCATCAACCCTAATGTAGGCCACATCTATGCTGTCGCCCGAGCCTATATCTCTTTGGATCGCCATGGCGACGGCCTTGAATGCTAGCTTGGCCGCCTCCTCTACCCCCATATTCTCATCATACCCGCTCTCAAGAACACCATATGCTATCGGCGAGCCGGAGCCCGTCGCCAGCAGCTTCTCCTCAGTCATTGCTCCATATAAGTCGACATTATAGAGATGTGGGCCTGTCGAGTCGACGCCAGCTATTATGAGTTGGACCTCATAGGGGAAGATCCTCCACCTGAATGCGAGGTTTGCCGCAAGCCTCGCGATCGAGACTATGGGCATGGGCCTACCCCAGCTCGCGTGATAGTATCCTATATTGGCTTTCAGGTAGTCTACCATGTTTTGAGCATCGGCGACCCTTCCGGCGATGGTCATGGCCGCATAATCCGCCAGCGGATAAAGCTTCCTAACCTTCCTATGGGCAACGAAGAAGCCGGCCGTCGCCCGGGTATCTGTCGCGAGAACTACACCATCTCTCACTACCAGTCCGACGGTGGTCGTGCCTGTTTTAACCTGTCTACCCTGATCCAGATTCATGCCCCAAATCATAGCTCGCACCTACACCTCACAGCTTTTACGAGCCGCTGAGCCCAGCCAGAGGAGCGGCCCACTGAAGATCATAGAAAAGATGCTTAATAAAAGTATTGCTTGAGGTGGCGGCGCTTGCAACCAACCCTTAATAAGGAAGCATTGATCGAGAATCCGCCGAGCCCTATGTCTGAGGAGCAGCGGGGAGAGGTTGCTGAGAGGGTGGAGGGAGCGGTTAAGCTCGTGAAAGAGGGAGATCTCCTGCTGATAGATTACGTGATAAGGGTGAAGGAGACGGGCGAACTCATCGAGACCACGATGAGGGATGTTGCCGAGAAAGAGGGCTTAGAGGTCTCTGGGAGGTTTGAGCCCAAGCTAGCTATACCGGGGAAGGGCTACATGCTGAAGGCGTTTGAGGAGCAGTTGATAGGAATGGCTGCCGGAGAGGAGAAGCGCTTCGAGATACCACCTGAGAAGGCCTTCGGCCCGAGAGATCCATCGAAGGTGAGGGTGATACCTGTTAGGAGGCTTAGAGATGTTGAGGGGCCAATAACCGTGGGCTCAAGGATAATAGTGGATGGCAAGGAGGGGATAGTTAGGAGCATAGGCTCTGGCAGGGTTCAGGTTGATTTCAATCCATATCTCGCTGGAAAGACTCTCGACTGCTATGTGAAGGTCGTCAAAATATTATCTGACAACGACGAGAAGATCAGGGCCCTGATACATAACAGGATACCGGATGTTGATGTGGAGAAGTTCGGGATAACGATAGCCGAGTCTTCGGTGACGATCGAGGTGCCCGAGGAGGCCATGCTCCTCCCGGGTATACAGGTTGCTAAGAGGGCTTTAGCCAGGGAGATCATGGAGCATATAAATGGCGTGGAGAAGGTAGTCTTCATCGAGACCATACGTAAGGAACAGGCTCGAAGCTAGCGATCTCCAAAACAGCTTTATAGCGTTATCAGCTGTGGGTCCACGGCGGAGTCCTCGATCTCTATTATCGCACAGAATCCATTCTTGGCCGGCCCCGCATTAACTATCACAGTGCTGCCCAGCCGCGTTATTGATCTCCCCTCATGGGCGTGGCCTGCACATACTAGGAGTGGCTTAACCTCCTCGATGAACCTCTTTACTGAGATACTCCCGATATGCTTTGTCCCGGTGTAGTCTGCCTCGGTGCCATAGGGTGGGCTGTGCGTGACTAGTATCAGCCTATCACCCGCATCCTTGAAGTCCCTCAGTATGTTCTCGAACTCATCCTCCTCAAGCTCCGTTAGCGTCCCGAATTTCCCGCTTCCACCGCCCACCCCTGCGAAGAGATAACCGGAGAACTCTCTCATCCGGCCGTGAAGATTATGGGCGTTAAAGCCCTCCGGCTGCCATGATAAGAGCTCCGGCGAATCACAGTTACCAGATACGAAGAATATCGGGAGCCCGGGCTTGGAGATAATCTCTAAGATCTTCAGGGCGGTTGAGGGACCTCCGAAGTGTGTTATATCGCCGGCGATCACTATTAGGTCCGCGTTCACCTCGCCAGCCTTGCAAGAGATCTTCTTGGCCGCCTCCAAGTTGCCATGAATATCGCTCACCTGAAGTATTCTCATGGCATCTTATCGCGTGAAAAAGCTGCTTAAAACGGTTGCGTGAGGTATAATCCTCGTGATTATGGGGAGAGGCCGCGCGGCCGCGATGATCTGGCTAAAGGCTGGAGGGCGGCGGGATTATCCTCGATATGCCCTCGAGCGAGAGGAGTGAGGGCGCATATAGCGCGGCCAAGAGCAGTATTATGAATGATGCCAGCGGCACTGTGATGTTGTCGTCTATCGGGGGGTATTCGAAGTGTTCGATGATTGACGCTAGGGCCCCGGCCACCATTCCCGCCACGCCGAGTATTGCTCCCATGGGTATCGAGACGGCTGCCATGGCCAGATTCCCCCACCACGACTTAGTTCTTCTCTTGAAGAGCGTGTTCCTGACAAAGCCAGTTGCCGAGTCCCCGATGGCCATGAAGAGTACAGGCACGATGCCAACCCAGAAATTCCCGCCCGAGATAAGCCACCCGAGCGCGATGATAACGCCCCACATGATGCAGAATGAGACCTCATACATGTTGTCATCAACCTGAAACCAGTACATTAGCTTCCCGACTCTATGCGGCATGTATGTGAAGACGCCTAGGAGGAGCGCCATGACGAGGGGCAACAGGGGCGTCTCGAAGACGTATGGAACTATGAAGGCCACGAGGCCGCCGGCCAAAACATGAATTATCTTGCGATTATAGTATACCGCAACCTTATCCTGCAACCCTCTTCTAAGCATGAGCATATAGGTTTTCTTGGTCAGAACCGTTACCAAAAAGACAACCCACGCGAATAAGACCCCTGTGGCTATAATCTCCGATATTGAGGGCCACATACGAGGAGATAAACAACCCCCTATAGATAAAAAATTTCCCCCTCCTCAAACCCGCATTTACATGACAGATCTGATATAATGTTAAAATAGCTAGAGAAGTGCTGGTGTAAATGGGCGGGGGTAGCCAAGCCTGGACAAAGGCGCCGGGCTTAAGACCTGATGAAAGCTGGTCAGATTGCTGGTTGGAGACCCGGTCCCATAGGGGTTCGCGGGTTCGAATCCCGCCCCCCGCATATTTATCCTCATTTTCATGTTATGTTTGCGAGGATCTCGTCTAGGGGGGCTTTGGCGGCGCATACATACGTGTCCGCTCCACCATAATAGAGGTAGACAATGCCATCTCTAACGATCGCGCCGCATGGGAAGACGACATTTCTCACATATCCCTCCTTCTCATAGGCCTCGCTCGGCTCCATCAGCGGGAAGAGTGTTCTCCCGATGACCTTCTCCGGCCTCCTCAGGTCTAGGAGAAATGCTCCAACCCTGTATACGTTGTCATGTGAGACGCCATGGTAGAAGACTAGCCAGCCCCTTCGGGTCTTTATCGGAGGAGCTGCGAGGCCAACCTTCTTACCATCCCACATCCCAGGCCTCGGCGGGAGAAGCGTGATGCTTAGAAGCTCCTCAGTCCTCACATTCTCCAGAGAATCAATATAATCGTAGCCAATGTTTATCCCCATGGCCCTGTGTATGAAGAAGTATTTGCCGTCAATCTTCTCCGGGATTATGCAGGCATCCTTATCATCTACTCCAGGCGGTGAGATTATCCGCGGCCTAGACCAGGCATCCCAGTTCCTGCTGAGAAAATCATCCACCGATATGGATGTTACAGCGACCTTTGGGGGATGGACGTTATCATATGCCGTGTAGAACATGTAGAGCCTATCCCCCAGCCTAATCACCCTTGGATCCTCGCATCCGGAGTGTCCCGGCGTGAGCTTCATCTCAAAGCTCTCCCTCGGGACATAGATCGGCTCCCCAAGCCTCTCAACGATGTTAAACCCATCCTCGCTCACCGCGAGCCCTATCGTGGAAGTCTTATCCCTCGATAACGCCCTATACAGTATGTATATCCTGCCCTCGAGCTCTATCGCTGCCGGGTTGAATGTCGCGAAGCTCTCCCACTCATGCCTAGGGTCGGGCTTTATTATCGGGTTCCATGGACACCTCTCAAAAGCCTCTTTCATACCATCCATCGCCATGAGCACATCCCTTATCTTAACTGTTGCAAGACAGCACGTGGTATCAGCAGCACCATAATATACCCTGAGAGTATCCCTCTGCTTCAAGACCGATGTCGGGAAGACGACATTCGGCACATTACCATACTTCTCATAAAACTCCTCAGGGACCATTAACGGATACCTCGTCCTCCTCAGAACCCTCCTAGGATCCTTCAAGTCCAGTAGAAGAGCCTCAACACCGAAGATCCTATTCTCCAGCCTTGGTGAAAAATAGTTCTGAATATAGGAATATATCAGTAGCCATCCCTGCTTAAGCCTCACAGGCGGCGCTCCAACCTCAATATGATCAAGCTTAGATCTCCTAGGATCAGGGCTCAGCGTATATGCCATGAAGTTGTTATACCATTCATCCATCTCCTGGAGCCATTTTGATGGATCATCCCCGAGCGGCGCTACAGCAATATATGCCGGGGGCCTATCCGTATGCACTGTCAATATCGCCATGAGCTTTCCATTTATCCTCTCTGGGAAGAGCGCCATCGCCTTGGCATTGAATGACGTCACTAGGTACTTTGCCTCAACCCTCTCTAAATCACGGCTGATAGCTACACCAACTCTGATGCCCTCAGCTCTCGGCGGCAGAGTCGAGATCGCCGTGTAGAAAATGTAATACCTTCCGTCGATGTAGGTGGCTCTCGGGTCCTCGCATCCAAAGAGCTCCCAATCCTCCTCCGGGGATATGAATATCCGCCTATCATAGAAGTGGATTCCATCCCTGCTCCTAGCGATGCCTATAGAGCTATAACTTGACCCCTGCTTCTTTAGGAGGTCGGATGACGAGAGAGCCCGGTAGAGCATGTAATAATACTTGCCACGCTTAACAACTGATGGGTTGAAAACCGCATAAGCCTCCCAAGAATGCTCCCTTATAGGTGATAAAATGGGGTTCCAGAGGCACCTTCTCATAATCTGAGTGGGGAGAGATGGCTGCGGCATTATATGTATTACCCACGAGCCTCGGGATGGAATATGTGAGAGTAATACTCGAGAACTATGTGGAGGTAATACTTAATTATGTAGCGGTAATACGCTATCGTAGGGGAAGTAAAAAAGTGCCTGTTACTTCTCCATTTAAGCTTAGAGCTAGAAAAAGGCTGGGCAAGAAAGCTTATGAGCGTGAGAGAGAGGTTCCCAGCCCTCAAATCCCTTTGAAAAATCCTTGGAAGGAGGTTTTCACAAAGTCGCCCTCCAATCCCATAATTAGACCTAATCCGGATAATCGCTGGGAGGCTTATCAGACATTTAACCCGGGTGCGATAATTCTTGGCGGGAGAATACATATAGTGTATCGGGCTCTGGGGGTTGACTGGATATCGCGCTTCGGCTACGCCTCATCAAGCGATGGAGTCGCGATTGATGAAAGGCTTCCCCATCCAATATATCAGAGTAGCGTGGATGCGAATGTATTCTCGGTCTCGATCTCCGGCGGCGGCTTCGGCGGGTGCGAGGATCCTAGGCTGGTCGCGATAGATGATGTCATCTACATGACCTATAACATATTCGACTCCAAGGGGTTGAGGGTCGGGCTAACATCAATACGGGTTGAAGATTTTCTCGGTAAGAGTTGGAGGTGGAGCGAGGAGAGGGTGATATCGAACCCCGGCAAGATCAATAAGAACTTCGTGCTCTTCCCTGAGAGGATAGATGGGCGATACGCTATCCTCCATAGTATCTCGCCCAGAGTCCAGATAGCATACCTCGATGACCTGAGATTCGACGGCTATATCGAGAGCCATTATGAGGCCTGCTCATATCCAGGTGGATGGGAGCTTGTGGTGAAGGGAGCTGGGGGGCCGCCGATAAAGACGAGCGAGGGATGGCTCCTATTCTACCATGGGCTGGGCAAGAATGATCCTTGGAAATACAAGATAGGGCTCATGCTATTGGACTTGGATAGGCCGGAGAGGATACTGTATAGGGCTAGAAGCCCCGTCATAGAGGCTGATCAATGGTATGAGTATGAGGGGTTTAAGCCCGGGATAACATATACGTGCGGGGCTGTTTTAAGAGGTGGGGAGCTGCTCGTCTTTTATGGCGCTGCTGACAAATACGTGTGCATGGCCAGTGCCCCCTTAGACCTAATTCTAGACACGTTAAAGAGATATGGCGCGCACCCTGGTTAACGGTCGAACTTACACCCCGCCACCAGCACATGATTAATGATATTAGGATGTGAGAGGCATTTTCCAGCATGTCTCAAGTCATTGTCTCTCACGAGGATCTTCGTAAATTCACTCGCGAGTGCTTTCTCAGGGCGGGTGTCCCCGAGCAGGATGCAGATATTATAGCTGATCATCTTGTTCTCGCAAATCTTAGGGGCATCGATTCCCATGGTATTATCAGGATACCATATTATCTCGAGGGTGTTGAGAGGGGTTATGTCAAGCCCAAGAGCGAGTTTAGGGTTCTGAGAGAGAATCCTGTGCTGGCGCTCGTTGATGGTGGAGGCGGCCTCGGTATTCCAGTCGCCACCAAGGCCACGGAGCTAGCGATCCAGAAGGCTAGGAACATGGGTGTTGCGGTCATCTGTGTGAGGAATCTGGGCCATATTGGCATGCTCGCATATTATACGCTTAAGGTGGCTGAGGCTGAGATGATGGGGCTCGCGGCCGCTAACTCCCCAGCGCGGGTCGCTCCATGGGGAGGCTCAAAGCCATTATTCGGAACCAATCCCATTAGCTTTAGTATCCCTTCAGTTGGTAAGCCCGTGATCTTTGATATGGCGACATCCAAGATCGCGGATTTCAGGATTAGGATGGCCCTAATGCGCGGGGATAGGTTGCAGGAAGGCGTGGCGCTGAGCCCGGATGGTAGGCCAACCACGAGCCCAGAGGAGGCCATACGCGGAGCGCTACTCCCCTTTGGAGAGTATAAGGGCTATGCGATCTCCCTAATGGTCGAAGCGCTCTCAGCGCTTCTAGGAGGCGCGCTACTCAGCGTGGATGTAACAAGACATGCATCAACTCAGGGAGGGTTCTTCATCATGGCCTTAAGTGTATCGGCCTTCCGGGATTACGCCGAGTATCTGGCGGATCTGGAGAGACTTGTAGAGCTCATCAAGTCTTGCCAACCCGCACACGGCTTTGAAGAAGTCCTGCTACCGGGCGAGCTTGAGGAGAGGATTCGCGAGAAGAGGCTTAGGGACGGCATACCGATAGATCATTCCACTTGGAACATGCTTGTCGAGGTTGCGAGGAGGCTGGACGTCGAGCTTCCTAGGACTAAGAGCTAGCCTCCTCCTTTGACGTTCTAACTTTCCTCTCGATGAGCCTGAGCTTTAGCGTGATATAGGCTATCGCGGTGGTTATTATTGCTAGGATGTAGCAGCCCGCGCCCAAGGCCATTCCTATCGAGGATGTAACCCATAGAGATGCCGCCGTCGTTATGCCAACAATCCTCTCCCTAGTCTGGATTATTGTCCCAGCACCGATGAAGCCTATCCCGGCGACAATGTAGGAGGCAACCCTAGCTGGATCTCCGCCCGGAAACGCCGTCATCGAGAGAATCGTGAACAGGCATGAGCCGAGCGAGACGAGTATGTGCGTCCTCAGGCCAGCTGGCTTATCTACCTGCTCGCGCTCATAGCCCAGCACGCCGCCAAAGGCGAATGCCGCTACAAGCCTGATCACTAACTCCAGCTCAGATACCATGGCCACGCGCGTATGGGAGGAATATTACTATATTAATACTGAGCCGCGGCTTCACAGCTCGGAGGAGAGCCTGTTCAGCGTCTCCATCACGCTGGATAAGACCTGCTTCACGCGGGAGATCCTATCCTCGTAACCCTTCAGCCTAGACTCATACTCGGAGATTCTTGATTGATATTCTGAGATCCTTGACTCGTATTCGGATATCTTTGCCTTGAGAGAATCTAGCTCGGATTGGAGCTTGGAGATCTTCTCGGCCTCAACGCCCTCGCCGAGGGGCGCATACTTCTCCTTGAAAAGCTCCGTCGGCAGCTGTATCTTCACCCCCTCCCTCAGGAACCTTTCATATGTCTCTCGGACGATCTGGCCCGCCTTCGTCTTACCTTGAAGATGGTTTCTTATCGTGGCCTCGGTTCTCCCGAGCTCCTCAGCTATCTGCGGGATGGACATCTTGGCCTTTTCCCTCGCGAGAGCCGCCGCTGCAACAGCCAAGCTATCAATCCAAGTCAACCTCTCCCTCGGGTTCTCGAGCTCCTCCAGGACTCTTGGGCTAAAGATGCTAGCGATCAGTAACGCCGACTCGAGCTTGTGTATCTGCTCCCTCCCAATCGGCGTTAACGGTATCTCCTCACTCTCGCTCAATCTCCCTCACCTCCTTCAAAACCTCCGTCGCCTTCACAATTATACCTTTATCCGTTATCTCGAAGGGATGCCTCCTCATAGAGTGCGCGGTCCCCCTCATCTTCCAGACTATCAGGCTTCTCTTCAGCTCCCCACGTATCTCGTCGAGGTCGAGCCTCACGATCCCGTCAACCGCATGCTCTACTCCGGGCCCGCCGAAGCCTCGCTCGGTCACGCTGACCTGTGAGACTAGGATCGAGGTGCAGCCCAGCCCCGATAAGACCCTCTTCAGCTGGAGAACCATGCCCCTCGCCATGACCGGCTTGGTTATGTAGAGCGTTGTGACCGAGTCGACGACAACGCGCTCAGCCCTAACCTCCTTAATCGCCGTCCTCAAAACGTCGATTAGCATCTGGAAGTCATCCGGCGCCCTGACAACATATCTCTCCCTCTTGGCAGCCTCGCCTATCCCGGCCGTGAATGCGTCAACTATCGCAAACCTCCCCTCCTCCTCATGCTCCGAGACATCCCAGCCGAACTGCGACATCGCTATCCTCACGGCCACCGGGTGCTCCTCCAGCGCGACGAGTATGCCGGGCTCTCCGCGCCTAAGCCCATTATACAGATACTGGTATCCGAAGATGGACTTCCCTGTCCCAGGGCCCCCCGAAAGCAGGACGACATTCCTCTTCGGTATCCCGCCATTTAATATCTCATCAAACCCGGGTATCCCGGTTACAACCCTCTCAACCATAAGCTCCCGGAAAATTATATCCCCCTCGCCGCATAAATGCCTTTCCATATCTCAAGCCATCAGACAATTCAATAAGTAATGGAGGGATGATTGATTCTCAGGGAGGCGGTGTCATCTCGAACGTCTTTGGATCAGCGTATGAATAGTACCATAGGATTGTTTCACCATTGCTTAGGACGTATTTGTCGCATGCTGATCCGCCATGAGCCCATCCGAGGTTCGTCCACATCCACCAAGTCCAGTATCTCGATTGCTCGATAGATTGTTCTACGCCGTTTATCGCCTTCACATATAGCCCCATTGTGCCGTAGGATTCCGCGTCAACATTCCATCCAGCCTCCAGCATGGCGTCATAGAGTGTCAGCCCCCGGGTCCCATTAAACCAAACCCGGGTACCATTCCCATAGTCTATGCCGAGGTTTATGATCGCCTTCGATCTCTCAAGCCTCGAAACAAGATCCGTGTACTGGTAATAGTAGTAGCCGAGTAAGAGTGATGCGGCGATCGCCCAGCATAGGATGCATATCGCGGCTAAGGTCCACCTATTTCTCAGAGACGCCATGTTATCATCCCCCTATAACTCCTCTCCAAGACCGTGATCAGCGGAATGGAACAGATTCCGAAGAGGGCTGCATTGCTCGCCTCGTGGATTATCGCGAAGGGTATTCCGGCGATCAGCGCCGCAATGATCGGGACGCTGAACGTCAGGGCGAAGGCAATATTCGTGATTAGGTCGTAGATGAATGTTAGGAGGAAGCCCATGGCGCCGAATAGCATGCTTAGCCCAGCCCTATTGCCGGAGGCGTTCACTATTGATAATGACTTGCCGAGGAGGCCTCCCGCGACACCGTATATCGACTCGGATAACATGGTCGCGATCCAGATCTGGGGCACGAAGCCATAGGGGTTCAGCACGCCGTAAACGGCCCAGACGAGGAGGCCGACGGAGGCGCCGATCAGGGGGCCAAAGACGAAGCCACTCACGAAAACGAGAAGATCCATGATCTTAAGATTTGCAACCCCTATCAGGACATAATTTGAGCCTAGGCATGCGGCTACCGTAACGGCTATTAGGCTGGCCTTTTTGCTTTGGAACATGTTGGATGGATTATCCATCCAATTCATAAATCTTATCCTCGCCCAACCCCAAAGTATTACCAAAGGTCTAAGCCCTGCCCCAGCATTTATCAGCCCGGGATGAAGAGACCCTCGATTGCTGATCGTGGTATGATGAGCTGGGGAATGCTTTCAGACCCAGTCAGGCCTGAACATTTTGAGGAGGGCTTTTCGAGCATTCTCATCGTTCCGGCGCATGAATGTTATTACCTCATCCGAGCTCGATGCATCGATCGCGCCCTTGCGGATTATCATTGAGAACAATACTCTCAGGAAGCCTCCGCCCCCCAAATACCGCTTTGAAGGCGTTGTAAAGCCTGTTGAGATTCTCATAAAACACTTGATAGGGGGCTCTCGCCAAAAACCTTCCTCAACTGATACTCGAGGGCCACCAGCCCTCTGTTATTCAATAATCTTAGGAGCCATTACTTCAGAAGCCTCTTAACATAATCCTTAGATGAGCTCTCGCCGACCACCCATCAACCCTAAAACATGGCCATTCCCATAAGATTAGTGTTTTCACATGTTGTCCACATGCCCTGTAAGCATCCTAAATTGCGATTAAGGAGCATATTCGGCTCCAAGTGCCCGCCGATGGATGTTATTGCCGGATGAGTGTTAAAAATCTGCAGGGAGCATTATTTCTTGAAGCTGGTTCCTGAGGTGGCTTGGGGCTGATGGGGCTTAAGCTCCTCTGCTTAATCCTCTTAGGCATAATAATCCTAGGAGCAGTTCTTGGAGCATCTTTAGGCTTAAGACGATCAGCATGCTCCAGCCCCTGAGAGCAGCCTCCTCGAGAGCGATCATTATCGCGAAGACTATCTTTCAGGCTCTCCACGTAGGGCTCAACGGCGCTCAGACACTAACCCTATCACTGGGCATAGGGATATTCGCCAACAACGCCCTCACAGCCATGCTCATACTCCTCTCGCCGATACCAATCTTACTGGCCAAGCCGTTCTCGGATAAGCATCTCTCCAAGCTTTACTATGAGTGTGGAATCTGGCTCTTCAAGCCAATAGGATGGACAACATATAGGATACTCTCGCTGATCCCGCCATCATATACTCTAGGCCTACAATTCTACCTGATTGGAGGAGCCTTCCCGCTTCATGGCTTAGACGTGGCCGCGCTAACGTTTTTAGCGGTCGAGATAGCTGCAGTATCATTCTCATGTATCCTCGCTCTTCTGCCAGGCCTCTCAAGAAACCCTCTCCAGTGTCTCGGGAAATATGCTAGAACGCTCAAGCTCGCCATGCCAGCGATATTGGCATTTCTTCTCGCTGTCGCGATCTCCAGTTCCATCAACTACTCCTATCAGCCGGCTGACGGGGAAATGCGTGGAATATGGTTAAATATGTCTCGTGATGCTGTGGCGGGAGAATGGGGCTTTATGGGAAGCTTGAGGAGCTGTGGCGGGAAAAGCCTGAGGAGCTTCGAGTCCTAATGAGGCAGAGGCTGATCAAGTGGCGGAGGGAGCCTGCGGTAGTCAGGGTTAGGAAGCCCCTCAGGCTGGATAGGGCTAGAAAGCTCGGCTACAAGGCGAAGCAGGGATTCATAGTGCTCAGGGTCAGGGTTAGGAGGGGCGGGTTCCAGAAGCCTAGACCAAGATCAGGCAGAAGACCAAAGGCCCTCGGAGTCGTAAAGCATAAAGTGAATGTCTCGATGAAGGAGGAGGCGATCCAGCGCGCGAAAAAGAAGTATCCGAACCTCTACCCGCTCGGAGCCTACTGGATCGCCGAGGACGGTTTATACAAGTGGTATGAGGTCATAATGGTTGATCCACATCACCCGGCAATACTAGAAGATGGGGAGCTTCGGCTTCCCGATCCACCCCTGAGAAGGATTAAAAAGAAATTGAAGAAAAAGAAGCAAGGGAAATAGGGGGCTGTTACTCGACCTTTATCGCGCCGACCGGGCACCCATCAGCGGCGCTCTTAACATCATTCAATAGGTTATTGGGCGCTTCTCCAACGGCTGGATCTCCGCCAATCCTATACTTCTCGACTATCTGGCTCTTACCATCATCGGGGTTTTGCTCGAAGAACTCGGGGACGAGGGCCCAGCAGGCGCCGCAGCCTATGCAGCCATCCCTATCGATAGTCACCCTAGCCATAACGCATCGAATTGAAGGAACCTTGGGAGAAAATAAAGATTCATTCGGCTTAATGATGGCGTGATTTGATGGGCCATGGGCCTCGGGGAAACAGTTTTAAAGATTTTTGGTTACGGTCTCTGGGATGGAATTAGCCGGCATTGTAGGCAAGCCTAATGTCGGGAAGAGCACGCTATTCGCGGCCATGACCCTGGCGCCTGTTGAGATAGCGAACTACCCTTTCACGACGATAAAGCCGAATCGTGGGGTGAGCTATCTCAGGATAAACTGCGTCTGTAAGGAGCTTGGAGTCAAGGATAATCCAAAGAATAGCAGGTGCGTAGATGGTGTCAGGTTCATACCTGTTGAGGTCATTGACTGCCCGGGAATTATAAGGGGGGCTCACATGGGCAGGGGGCTAGGGCTCCAGTTCCTCGATGAGATTAGACAGGCCTCCGCGCTGATAGTCGTCGCGGATGCATCGATGTCAACAGATCCTGATGGCAACCCGATTAAGCCCGGCATGGGAGATCCTGTCGAGGACGTGAAGATAGTTGAGGAGGAGCTTGACTACTGGATCTACGGCCTCCTGTCGGAGGACTGGAAGAGAATATGCAGGGTCGTCGAGAGCAGGGTATCAAAGCTCGTTGACGAGCTCTCGAAGAAGCTGTCAGGCCTCAGGATCACCGGGAAGATAATAGATGAGGCTATGGATGAGTTGGGCCTCGATGAGTCTAGGCCATCCAAGTGGAGTGAGAGCCAGCTCCTCTCATTCGTCAGGAGAATTCGGGAGAAGAGTAAGCCGATAATCGTTGCGGCGAATAAGATCGATATCCCGGAGGCGGAGGATGGCGTAAGGATGCTGAGAGACGTCGGCTACACGGTGGTGCCCGTGAGCGCCGAGGCCGAGCGGATCTTGAGGATGGCCGCTGAGAAGGGCCTGATAAGATATCTGCCCGGGGATAGCAGCTTTGAGATAATGGATGAGGGAAGGCTCACTGCGAACCAGAGAAAGGCGCTGAAACTCATCGAGGAGAAGGTCCTCGAGAAATGGGGGTCGACAGGTGTTCAGGAGGTCGTGAATAAGGCATATTTCGAGGTCCTGAAATATATCCCGGTATATCCCGTCGAGGATCCGGAGAAGCTGACGGACAAGGATGGAAACGTGCTCCCAGACGTCTACATACTCCCAAGCGGCTCCACACCAAGAGACCTCGCCTATGCGGTGCACACGGATCTCGGGAGAACATTCCTCTACGCCATCGATGTCAAGAGGAAGATCAGGGTCGGCGAGAACTATGAGCTAAAATGGGGAGACGTGATATCGATAGTTGCCACAGCGAGAAGATCATCATGGTAACTCAGAGGCCTCGTTTTTACTCCTTATGGATGAGCTCCTTAAAAATTTCATACACTTTCCTAAAATTCAATCTAAAAGATTCGGGAGAAGCCATTAAAATCCAACCAACATTCAAAAATTCCTACACAATTATTTCGGGATAATCAGACCCTCCACCAGCTATTAATCTAATTTCGTCTAACGACATATCAGGGGAATCCAACCTTCTAGCGGCATAAAGCAGCAATCTACCCATCAGATGAAAAGCTAGTACTACTCGTCTGGAAAGATTTTCTTGTCCCTTACCGACTATGGCGTCCTCGTGAAATTCTAGATACTTCTGCAGTAAATCAGCTCTTCGGAGTAGCTACTCTGCGATAGTTTTTCTATTAACTGTTAAACTTTCTACGAATGCTTCCTATTCTTTCTCAGGATTTGCACTCATTATCCAGTCTTCTCCAACTTTGACTCTAGGAACCGCACTATTTCTTCGAGCTTTGTGAGTTGTATGGTGTAGAGGCCTGAGTCACTCCTTATAATCAGCCCCTTTGTGAGGAGCTCGCTTAAGAGAGCTCTTGTATAATTTTCCGCGAATCCCAGGGCACTAGAGAGTTCTTTAATTGAGGCATCTGGAGAGTCCACCAATTCGGCTAAATCTGCCAGACGCTTTCCAAGCAAGTAGAGTAAGGACGTGGTAAATCTTTGGAATTCTACTCATATATATCAAAAGATTATCTTACCCTCTTGGTAAAGCTTATGAACTATTTAATTCTAGGCAAAAGTTTCCTGACGATTTCTTGCTCATCAACCACCAATTGTTCCCTTATTAGCTCTTTTAGGTCCTCTTCCATGCCATTTTTAGGACGAGCAAAATTATTTTTAAAGATTTTGCTCACCTCAGGAGCTGCCGACCTATTCCTCCACCCTGTCTCCTAGATATTTTGTCGAGTAGTAGCCCCACTCCTTCTTCTTTCCGAAGCTTCTCACGCCATGCTCCTTGACCTGTTTTCTGAGCCTCTCCGCCTGCTCCGCGGAGATCTCACCCCTCCTCTCAAGGTAATCTATTACTTCGAGGGCTTCATCATCGTTATCACATCTTCTTAAGTAGTCTATTGGTGTTGGCATTATCAGTTCTCTCGGCCTCGAGGCCTCCTCCTCGGCCTCCCTCTCATCTAGCCTAACAGCATCTATTGATATGCTCATCTTCCCGAGCTCCATCTCCCGGTATAGGTGTGGGAAGAGCTTCTTGAAGGTCTCCCTATCTATCTCCATCCATCATCACCCTCCAAGCCAGGTATGAAGAGCGCATCAGGTCTCTTCTCCAGCACTTCTCTCAACTCCACCGGGTTTAAGCCTTTCTTGGGATTCCCGTATATATCGCATCTGGGGGGCCTTACATACCATTCATGCTCCTTCAATATTACCTCGGCCCTATTCCCGGCCAGCGTCTCGACTTTTATCCTCCACAGGCTCCCATATCTCAGGGGCTCGGGAACATCTATAGGGCCTTCCTCAATGATCTGGTAGCCCTCCTCAAGGAGCTTCTTCCTGACGGGTTCCGGGTCTATGAAGTCCAGCTCGATATCTATATCGCTGCTCGGCTTTATAACCCCTCTCCAGACGCTTCCAACAAGCCTTGGCCTGAAGCTGGAGAGAATAATCATTAGATGTAGAGCCTCCTCCCTCAACCTTCTCAACCTCCTCCAATACTCATCGCCCTCCACAAGAACAGCGTATTCTAGGAGCTTTATAGCGATCTCCCGGTTGCTGGGAAGCACGCTAATGCCCAGCTTCTGGGCTGCAGCCCTCTTAGCCTCAATATACTCCTTGCATGCTCCATGATAGAGTAACCTCGCAGCTTCTAAGGCGACCGCCTCCCTAGCTTGCTGGAGCTTCTGCCTCCGCTCCCGATCTCTCAGCCTCAACCGCCTCTACAAGCATCATCTCTCCGTTATAAACCCAGTCTGTCCGTAGATGTTAAGCGCTCCACGTCTCCATCCTTAACCCTCTAAATCCTTAAAATAGTCATGCTTGTATTCGTCAAGCCCAACTCCAGAATTGTTTTCTACACTCCTTGCATATCACTTGGACTATCCGGCCATTTACTATGACCGCATAGTCCTTAGCCCTCTCCTCAAGCTCCCTCTTTGTCAAGACTATGGAATTCCTACATAGATCATAGACCGCCTCACGCTTCTTGATATGCAGGACTTCCTTGATCTTACTTCCCCCTATTAATCTATCAATCACCGTTGTAGCTATGGGGGGTTAAGGCGAGCTCCTGAGGTTCAAATTTCTCAGGGGGTTGAGCTTCCATTTTCGGAATGGCCCTTAACGAATAAGTGAGGGCCCGTACTGAGGGTATACGGGGATATGGTTGCCTGGGCTCCTAGCTAGATTGTTTGTCCTCGAGAATCTTGATAGAATAGATGATTTTGCTAATGCTTACGCCCAGCAAATCAATGATGATGGCAAATTAATAAAGTTCTGTTAGTTTCTCTCAGGTTCTCAGGAAATTTTCACGAATATGAAGAAGTTGAAAGAAGATAATTCGATGATATAGAGGAATCGCTTCGAAAAACATCTTCGGGTATCTTCAAGACCTTGCTCTTTATCACTCCAACGTGCCTAAGGGCTGTTATCTTCTTCGCCTCTTGGTATATGTCGGATGCTGTCTTGCCCAAGACCATCTCCTGTGAGAGCTGGGAGAGGGCGAGCTCCTGCGCAGACTTCTCCAAGATCTCCCTCATTATCCGCCTTATCGTCCTGGCCTTCCACGAGTGCCTCCCGATCCGGTTATACGTGAAGGCGGTCGTCTGAACTCTTAGGTGGAATCCATCCTTCGTCACGAGATTTGTTATCATGTCTATCCTGCTCGTCCCACGCCTCACGAGGCTTCTCAGGAACTCCCGCCCATACTCGTGGCCGTAGAAGACCGTCTCCGCGATTGTATCCTTCACCCTGACAATCTTGAACCTTAACAGGAGGAATTGGTGGGAGAAGTCTCCCGTGAGTGTGTAGAGGCTGACCCAGAGCGTCCTCCCGATAACCTGCTCCGGCGTATACGCCCAAGTCGTCCCAATCTCCTTGTATCCGAAATACTCCGGCGAGTAGATCGTGTAGACTATCTTCGGGAGCTTCTTCTCGGCCTTCGCCTTGCTCGACATGCTAGCTTTCATAAAGTCAACCATATTAAAGGTTTTCCTAGACAACTATAAAATAATGGTTATAGGGTCATTTTGAGATCTCATTCAACCTAGCTTCTCATAAGCCCATCCCCGGAGTCTCCCCCTACACGTCTCGTATATCACCTGAATTATCTGGTCATCCACTATGACAGTGTATCCTCTGGCCCTTTCTTCCAGCTCCTTCTTTGTTAGGGCTATAAGTCCTCCGCATAGGTCGCATACGGCCTCATGCTCCTCAATACGCAGGCTCTCTTGATCCTTCTCTCTTATTAGCTGTCGTGGTTATAGGAGGGCTTAAAGTAGACTCTTAGGTCTGAGGCATAAATTTCTCAGGGGAGCCCTCATTTTCGGGCTGGTCCTTAATGTGTAAGGGAGGGCCTGTGTTGGGGATATGTGGGGATGTGG
>Ga0209183_1000325_pt1 | contig 21382 bp, 18 predicted proteins | sample LHCtaG_2_FD_184120 | JGI IMG/M metagenome (GOLD analysis project Ga0209183, IMG submission 184120) | Hot spring microbial communities from Little Hot Creek, USA to study Microbial Dark Matter (Phase II) - LHC4sed_replicate (SPAdes)... | ecosystem: Environmental > Aquatic > Thermal springs > Hot... | reverse complement strand
CCCTTAACTATGGTGAATATGTCTAAAGTTATTAGGTTTGTTAGGGAGAGAACCCCGTTTATCTTAATTATTTATGGTGCTTATATATATTTTCGTTCATTTTCTTCAAGAGCTGCCCGAAACACCTATCTTACTTATCATTTATTGCGAAGTGGAAAGATATATGAAACCTACTCCCATAGTTAATGTAGAGAAACTCTTCATCAAATCCTTTAACTACAGCTATGTAGAAGCCTTCTACAAGAGCGTATCCAACTACTATTTAGCTTCCCATTAATTCTAATCATGCTTAAACACCAATCTAAAGTTTATGAATTGTTGAATATACTTCCTTCTGCAGCAGCAATCATCAATATAGGCTTAGATTCATGAAGTCTTATCATGCTATTAGCGAAAGGTTTTTATTATATAATCCTCGTTTAGCTTATGAGTACAAGTCCTTTAATCCAGGAGTACATGACTAGGAGAGTTATATACACTTATCCTGAAAGCTCAATACTTGATGTCCGTAATCTTATGATTAGACATAGAATATCAAGGATTGTTATAGTTGAAGATAGAAGACCTGTAGGTATAATAACTCAAAAGGATCTATTAAGATTCGTTTCCGAAAACCCTAGTATGGATATAAGTGAAGCTAGAGCTGCTGGGGCTATGTCTAAAAAGCTAATAACAGCTAAACCAGTAGATACTGTAGGCCATGCTGCTAGACTTATGGTTAACAATAATATAAGCTCAATAGTTATTGTAGATAGTAATGAAGAACTAAATGGAATAATAACGAAGTTTGATTTATGTATATGCTGCATTAATAAGCTTACAGGATTTTCTAATGTAAGAGAATACATGACTTCAAATCCAGTAACTGTTAAGCCAACATTAAATATTTTTGAGGTTATCAACATAATGAATTCTCGAAGAATCGGTAGAGTAATTGTCGTTGAGGATGGAAAACCTATTGGAATAATAACTCTAAATGATTTAGTATCGGTAATACCTGAATTTTTAAGTATAAGAATAGAGTTTAAAAGAAAAATTAGGTGGGTGAAAATGCCAAGATTGGAATTGCTTATAGCCAGTGATATTATGACTTTAAACCCTATTACTATTCATGAAGATGAAGACATATCTGAGGCTTCACGACTCATGGTTAAGCACAATATAAGTGGATTACCTGTTGTTAATGGTGGATTATTAAGAGGAATAATCACCAAGACAGATATCACAAGAGCAATCGCTAACGCTATGACTTAAACAATGTAGAGGATAAAGCTTAACGTAAAGAAATACTACATAAATATATATTCCTCACAACCTAAAGGAATACTAATGAAACTATTAAAGCAACTTCCAAAACCTAGCTTTACAGCATCCCTCCTTTAATACTGTAATTTACAGTATACTTCCTAATTAGTATCCTATTGGCTTCAGGTTTAAGCCATATAGTAATATTTAGTACTGCTTGATTACTGGTTACGCTGTATTAGGCTTAAGTTCATATCTTAGCTTTCAAGGCTCTACGAAGTATAGGTTAAAATACCTAGTTAATAGTATTTCCTCATCAAAATAGAAAAGCTTATATACAGCCTAGAATATAATGCTTTTACCTGTGACATATTTAGAGGTGGTTTTCTTGAGTTACTATGTATGTCCAAACTGCGGTGAAAGAATGAAGAGCTACTGGAGGCTGAGGAAGCATATTGTAGAGGAGCATAGCAAGAAGGAAGGATCAAATAGAAGTATTCAACAGATTCCGGCTGTTGTTAAGCGGAGGTAAATATTAGCTAGTTTATAGGTTGTTGACGCTCTCCACGGCTGAAGCCGGGATATTCTCTAATCTCTGCTTCCCTACCACTAAGGTGTAGGTGAGGAGGCTTCACTTGGAGTTAAGGGCTTAGTCAAAGAAGCCACGCCTCCAAGCATATAGCTTAGGGCAACTCTGCCTATGTTTATTGCTTCATTCAAGTCTGCATTATACTGTAGTTTACAGTTATTGCAAATGAATAATCCCCAGGTTTTCCTTTCTCCTAAACTGTTGCATCTACGGCAAACTTAGAGGTATAGTATTCCTTAACTTTTACTGCAGGAACACCGTCAAGCATTGCTTTGTACTCAATAAATTTTATTAGCTTACTGTATCTATTTACTATTCGATTAAGAGTTTTACTTCTATTCTTCTTTCTTACTCCCTTCAAGTCTCCTATAGCTATTGCAGCTCCATTTTCTTTTGCTCTGTTAACAACTTCCCTAGATATTTTACGTAGAGTATTGTTAATCTTTCTTTTCTCTTTTGAACCAATTCCCCTTATTTCTCTAAGAAACTTTTCCCTAAGCCTTCTTCTCAACCAATCATAATGTCTTCTTACTTCCTTACCGTAGGACTTTACTCCATAAATTTCCCATCGTTAAGCTCAACTTTAGTAGCTATGTTTCTGTCTCCTACGTCTACTACTATGATTTTAGAGCTTAACTTCGACTTATCAACTTCTTTCTCAACAGTTATACCATTCACCATTTCTTCTAATGACTTTAGATTCTCTTATAGTCCATTTTGGAGGTTCTATTTCCTCATGTGGTTTTATCGGGATCAGATTTCTCCTCTTCGTTCATAAACAGGAATCTTAAACCAGTAGGTGTTAACTTTTGTTATTTTCACTAGCTTAACAGTATTTCTCCTTAAGATTAAGGATACTCCTTATTTTCATTTATTCCTCCCTTTACTCTTCTGAGAAGTTTATCTGCTTGCTGCTTAGTTGCTGAATAGAGTGAAGTAGACTTGTCTCCATGAAGGTAGTGTTGAAAACTCTTGTATTCCTGCTTAAGAAATTCTTCCTTGCCTTTACGAAGTTTAAGAACCTAGCTTTAATGGTTTTTAGCTTTCATGAGCGGCTTGCTCAACGTAGCGTTATCCTAGGCTGTATTTAAACCTATCGACGATTCATCCCAGAACTAAAGTTCTAGGCTTCCTCGCGAGTTTTAATGTAAAGCTTTACAATGTATGATCCTACCGGGATTCTAAAATAATCTGCAATAACATTACATTTAGCCTTAAGAATTACTAGAACATCCTTCTTAAAGCTGTTCATATTAAGTATGTAATCTTCAAAGTTTAATAATCCTTTGCTAATAATTAAGTCTACGTCGGGTAGGGTATTGTACGAGGTGAATAAAGGATATTTCTTAAGCTTCAATACATGATTTAGGTCTCCACCTATTCTATTAAAATCGTTGATTGTCACGTCGGTTTCATGAGGGGGCTTAACAGCAAAAAGTACATCTATTCCCCTTGCTTCAAGGTTCTTAGATAGAAGTAGATCAAACATAGCTTCCCCTACATTATCTAGTAGATATAGAATACGCTTATACCTATTACTCTCTAAGGCATTAATAAACTTATCTGCATCATTTAACGTAATCCTTAGATTTTTAGCCTCAACTTCAAGCACTTCATAGTTTAAATCATAGCCTAGTACAAGAGGATCTAAGCCATTGCCATATGCTGCTAGTGCTAGTAGATGTTTAAGGTTTTGAGTTGATGTATTGTATGGATCGATTTTTAAATAGCTTATAATCTTACTGGAAAAAGCGATTTGCTCATTCTTATCCTTAATAAATGGATCTTCAATGCCCGACTCCCTCTTAAGCATTTCATGGATTTCAACGTTAGCTCTAGGTGGATTGAAATCATCAATATTTTCAACTACATATCTTAAAACAACTCTTGATAGGTATAGCTTGAAATCTCTAGATTTATCAATTCTTCTAATAAACTCAAATCCAGACATTATATTACATAGAATACAATTAGATTTTTTAAATATGGATTTCATGTAAATGAAACCCTTCTAACCTTATCCCTATATCTAACCTCAACCTCTATGTATTGCTGTATACCTGAAGTCTTTATCTTCTTCCCCATAACGTTCTCAACTTGAAATATTCCTGCAGGATTTTTTGTTTTAACAATTATCTTTACAGGTCTGTTTTCACCACGCTCAATCATAACTCTCTCAATAGCTAATGCTGATAATGCATGTATTGATTCACCGCCCCGCCTATATGGTATTCTAGCTCTACCACCAGCCATATCCACACCATCACCAACTTTAGCAGCACCAGCTTCAATAGTTAATGCTTGAACATCATCGTCATGAGCATAAATCACATGCAGAATCTCCTGCCTAATCCCTATAAGCTCAGGTGTTAAATCAGTACCATATATTTTAGGGAGAAGACGGTTCAATATATTTACTGCAAGATACACTCCATGAACGCTATGATTAACTCTATGAATAGAGTTTCCAATATCATGGAGGTAGGAGCCAAGCATAACTACAAGCTCAGCATCACTTATAGAGCCGACGCCATCCTTAACAATACTTGAACCAACAGCACCGCTTAACAGCTTAAAAATCTCTAAAGAACTTCCAGCAGCAATTCTAGCATGAACAGGACCATGATCGTTGTAGCCAAGCCTCTTAACAGCAAAAACATTAGACATTTGAAGTAGAGACTGTACCTCCACATCAAATTCAACAGCTTCAAAACCCTTAGCTACCAAGCTGTTGCCAAGATGAAGCCTTATCAATCCGGAATTAACAATAACCACAACTACACCTTAAACCTCAGTATCTAGCAACCCTATATATATTTACTCAACACATATCTTTCAACACTCTACACAGCTGGAGCTGGAGGATCATTGTTCTAGGAGTTCCATCGACTTGCTTTTCACAGTCCTTCAGCCTCTACCTAGTTCTGCCCATATTAGAGGAAAAGGTGCTTCACCGCCTTGTTAACGCTACCTTTATCTTAAAGATAACTATGTTTAAGATGATGCTTACATCTCTATTTGCTCCATCCTATAGCTTAAACATTTAAGCTTCATTTAATTGTTATGTTTGAGATGGAATGGACAACTTAGGGGTTAACCGTTGACTAGTCAATGCTATACTTAACTCTCTTCCTCGGTCTAATGTAGGTCTAACTATTTTAAGCTTTAACTATCAATACTGCTGCATGTCTTGGATTTAATTTAACCATGTGTTCATAGAGATAGATTAATATATATAAATATAATTTTATTAGAGTGTGGAGTTTGAGTCTCTAAGAGAAAGAATTACTAAACTACTTAGGGAGAGTAGGGAGCCATTAAGTGTTGATGATATACTGTATTTCTTCAAGCTGGAGCCTTCACGTAGAAGTGAAATCTACAATCACCTTTCACACATAGCTAAAACTATTAGACAGCAGTCTAGAGGTTCTGAAAACCTTGTAATGATGCCGCCTAAATGTAGGGTATGTGGATACATATTTAAAGACTTAGATAAGCCTAAAAAACCTAGTAAATGCCCAAAATGTAGAAGTGAAAGAATAGAAAAACCTAGATTCAAAATTATTAAGACACAATAATATAACCTAATGGATGTTAAGCTGAGGTAAATCCAAGGTAATAAACTTTTAAGCTGGGATTAAGTTAACTATAAGCAGAATTCCTATATTAATGCTCTGGAGGCTTATCAGATATGCCCCTTATATATAGGTAAAGAGTACTTTGCCACATCCTCCCATTACTTAATGAGGATACATACTTCCAACCAGGTATTTTAAAATCTAGAGTTACTATCCTTGTGTATGGCTTTAGCTCCAATTCAAGTTTTGGCTTTAGCCTTTCATTAACACTTGTTAGGAGATACATGTAAACTACTGTTGCCTCACTTATAGGTATTCTAAACATATCGCCATGAATTATTCTAACCAAGTTTTTTAAGCCATTTCTCTCAATAGATTTTAAAGCATCATCAGCAAGATCCTTCCTAATCTCAATCCCTACACATTTAACATGGTATTTTTTAGCTAGCTCAATAATAACTCTACCATCACCACATCCAAGATCGTAAAGTACATCATTAGATTTAAGCATAGCGATCTTAGCTATACTGTCAATAAGTTCATTACTTGTAGGAACCCATGGGCATATGCTGCTTGAAGATGATGTAGAGTTTCTTGAGTAGCCGTAGGCCATAAAGGGGTTTAGGCATAGGCTATTTAAGGATTACGCTTAGATCGGAGCTGCAAACTCATAGATGTATGATTCAATAAGTATATATTTTATGGTTTAAATATTAATCTATGCCATCTAGGTTAAGTGTTAACATATGTGTAAGATGTAAGGGTGTTCATAGACTTTGCGGTAGAGTAAGATGTCCGATTCTTGAAAGATTTAGGGTTCACATAGGGTTAAAGTTGGATAGTAACGAGGTTTTCGGAGCATCACCATCAGTATTTGTTGGAGAATTTGGATATCCTAGGGTTAAGGCTGGACCTATGATTCCACCAACAACAGATACTGAATACGCTAAACTACATGATGATCCTCAGAGCTGGTATGGTAGAAGCATTGAGGAAATAGTGGAGCTTAGATCTAGGCTTATACGTTCAAACATAGTATTGGATACTAGAAGTATTTTGAGGGGTGGAAAGGGTATTGAGGCAATTCAGGATATTGCGTTATCAGCTAGACCTATAGGGTCTGAAGCTAAGTTCACTAAGCCTCTAAAGCCTAGACTTACATTCAACGGTGTTACTGCACCTATAGGTCCTACAGGCATGGTTGAAAGTATAAGAATAGTGGAGAACCCATATGTTCCAAGAAAGATCTATCAGATTGTAGGTGATGGAGATGTTAAGACATACAATGCTGTAGGTGAGCTTTACACATGGGGTTTTACGCCATACTACATCATAAAGATACTTACTGCAGGACTACTTGGACAAGCTAGAGGGAGAAGACTTGTACCTACGAGGTGGGGTATAACAGCTATAGACTCAATGCTTGGAGATTATCTACTTGAAAAGGTTAAGGAGTTTAGAGAAATAGATGAGGTAATACTGTATTCAAACAGTTATCTAGATAACCACTACTACATTCTAATGCTTCCAGACACTTACGCTTTTGAGATGGTTGAAATATGGCTTCCAAGAACAGTATGGGTTAAGGATGAAAAGCCATGCATAATTGAAAACTTTGAGCTTTACGATGGTAAATGGCGTAAGGAGGATGTTGATGGGGGATATAAGGCTATGAGGTTTACAGTTATAGAGCATATGTATAGGATAAGGAGGCAGGCAGCAGTATTCTCAATAAGAGAGGTTGGGGAAGGATACTATGCTCCATTAGGGGTATGGAATGTTAGGGAGGGGATGAGAAGAGCATTTGAGAATAAAGCCTTAAGGTTTAGGGATGTTGATGAAGCATTAAGATACATATCCTCAAATCTTAAGACGCCGTTTAAAGAATGGTATAAAGAGGCTAAAATACCTAAAATGTTTAAGCTTCAGAAGAAGATAATAAGCTTTCTAGATTAAATATTTAAACTTCAAGAAGCTTCATAAACTCTCTAGCATCAGACGCCATATATATATTGTTAAACATTACATATACATCAACTCCGCTAGAAGCAATTTTCTCAACAATCTTCTTAAGAGTAATAAGATCCTCCAATTTATACTTATAGCTATAGTTTACCTCACCACCACCTATTCCATGAAGTCTAAAGTAGCATACCTTGCCATAATGGGTAGGCATTCTTCTAAATGGATCAACCACATGAATTATATTCAGCCTTCTACATATTTCACCTACAACATTCATTTTTTCACCCCATGTACCACGAGGCTCCCACCCAATTACTAAATCATCCCTACTTATCCTACTGAAGAACTTAAACATGTTTTCAACATTCTCCTCTGAAAAGCTAAAGCTTGGCGGTGTTTGTAGAATACATATCTTAGCGTTTAAGGCTCTACATATCTCAAGCACTTTACCCCAGGCTTCTATATTCTCGCTTGTTGGCTTTAAATGTCCATAACTCTCAGCTTTTTCAGGATCTATCTTAAGCCCTGCCTTACGCCATGTCGGGCTTGAGGATGGATGAGTTATAACCTGCCATGCCTTAACTGTAAACTCAAAATCTGATGGAGCATCCTCACGCCACCTCCTCGCAGTTTCAGCTAGTGGAAGCTTATAGAATGTTTCTTGAAGCTCAACAACCCTAAAAACCTTAAAGTATGCTTTACGCCCACCCTTAACAGACCAACCACAAGTACCAACTCTAATAGACATAAAATTCAACATATATAAGCAGTAAACCTATTAAACATTTCCAAATCATGAGTAGTTACGTTAAGATATCAACATCATTTACGAGGTAGAGGACTTAAATTATTGAGGACTTAGATTGCTGCGAGGATTAGAGCTTTACCTGAGGCTAAGGTCTTACAGCCTTTACATTCAGCTTAATCTTAGGAGACTATAGAGCGTTATCCACCCCTTAACAAACCAGTAGGAGTTAATAGCTAAGCCCACTTAATGCTTTAATACTTCAGTTCTTCAACAACCCATCTCTAAACTTCCTCCCCGCCACCGTTTTAAATTCTAAATGAGCCTCATAGGAAAGCCTAACCTTTAATAGAATAGCCTCCAAAACCCCTCCTTGACCTTGAAATACACATATATAAGGTAGAAGCACCTATTGAATCCTGTAGCTTTTAACTGTCTCTACATCTTTTCAACCCTGCTTCTAGAATAGCGAAGCTTCCTGGAGCTTAACAGCTTAATAATACCCTTTCTCCCCAAAGCGTTTTCGCCGAAATATTAAAGATTTTGGCCACATTCCCGGCTTCAAAACTCTTCATAATTTCCCCTATTAACAGAACTAAGTAAACAAGCACTATTAACCCTCCTATACTAAACTGCTGGCAAGGCATTGAAAGAGTTTATTCAGCATATGATAAGCCCTTAGGATATGGAAACCTAATAGTGTACTCATTATTAGCAAGGGTAAAACTCCTCAGCAACATCAAACCCAATGAGTAGAGAGCCGATAATATGCTGAAACCTAACAGCAAGCATTCACCCTATAATACAACAATCTAGGAGGTGTTAAACCACTATGCCCGTTAATCTGGAAAAACTTAAATTCATCTATGTAAACTTATGTTGATAATTATTGAGTATTGTAGAAATGCTATGACGAATTCGAAAAAGCTTGTATATGAGGCTTTCGATGGAGTTAATGAGAAGATACCTCTTTACATCATGTTTAACAATCATACTGTAGAAGCTAAGTATGGTGATGTTGTTTCAGTAAGATGTAGAGTTTCCTCCTTTGAGAGTTTCCTGGTTAGTGGAGGACCTTTCAGAAGGGGAAATATGAATTTTAATTTATGGATTGAGAAGCTGGATTTAAACAGCTATTTATGGCCGAGTTTAAGTGATGTAGCTTACGAGGTTGAGGATAAAATCAGGAAGATAGCTAAAACACTGAATGGGAAATTCACCCAGGCAACACTTATAGGTCCTACTGAGCTTTCAGAGTATAGCTGTGCTCCAGGTAGTGGTCAGGTTAGGGATATGCTACATCATAGATTTGACTTTGCAGTACTTACAGTTTTAAACTTGAAGTTAGCATCTAAAATACATGGGGAATTTTATAGAATAGTTTTGGAGGCTGCTAAGGTAGCTGCTGAAAACGAATACATAGATTCAGTTAGAATTGCTGATGACTTCTGCAGCTATAAAGGACCAATATACAAGCCGGAATTCATAAACATCATAATTGAGAGACAGAGGGAAATAGCTAAAACTATTAAGAGTAGAGGTAAGTATGCAGTTCTACATTCAGATGGGGATATTAGATTATTCATAAGTAGATTAGGTTTTTTCAACGGCATTCACCCTCTAGATATAGTGCCGAAAACATGTTTAAGAAATGCATTAAAATGGATTGATGAAATTGGGAATTTAAGAAGAGAAACAAAACTAACATTTTTAACTGGAATACCTATAGAGCTACTATACAATAACAGCATTCCAATAAAGGATTTGGAGGCTATTATAGATTATGCTGTTAAAACTATTGGATTTAGAGGATTAATTCTTACAACAACTCATAGACCATACCCAAACATAGATCTAAGCATTGCTGAGAAAAGAATTAGAGCCATAGCTAGATACTCTGAAAAATATAGATAGGTTAGATTTATATTCCCGTCAATAATACTGAAGTGACCATAATGGTGTGTGTTTCTATTGTTAGGCTTATTGGATATAGGGAATGGACTGAAAACATGGGTTCAGATAGAGAATATATAATTCAGGATGTTCAGGCAAGACTCCATAGGGAAGTTTCCAACTTCTACAGTTTAAAGGGGGGGTTTGCACATCCGTTAAGATATGATTTAATGGTCGGTATAGGAGGGTTAGAAGTTAAAGACTATAAAGAACTTCTAAAAATCCTCGCTAACACATCCCCAGTACCGGCATCCATAGGCCTTGCCTGCGATAGCTCCCCCCTTAAAGCTCAGAGGTATGCCTCAAGAAACGCCTTCAAAGCTAAGCCGTGGAGTATTGTTGGGGTAAATAATGAGCATGGAGATGTTGTTGCAGCCCACATAGATGTCGTAGACTCATCTAGAGATGTTTATGAAACCTCAGCTTACGACTCATACCTTAAAATCATTAAACTCTACAGTAAAATAGCTTACATAGTTGAAAAGCTTGGTGGATTAACGTTTTACCAAGGTGGAGATAACATCATAGCATTCATATCAAACCCACATGATGCTAGAGGAATTCTAACAGTTAACAGCGTTAAGCTAAGAATTGGTGTAGGAGTTGCTGAAAGCTCCAGAAAAGCTATAGCTCTCGCAAGCCAAGCTTTAGATAAGCTTAGAAAAGAGCAGTATGAGGGGGTTTTAATATTTGAAAATAGAGGACTTAAACAGGATTAGAGGAATTATATTAAGGAGTGGAGGGGGAATAAAAGACATATTGCTTAAAGCTCTTGAAGAGAAGCCTCTAGAGAAAAAGGAGGCATACATGCTTACCAACCTAAACGGAGAAGAGCTGGAAGCATTAATTACCGCTTCATCATTTATAAGAGACCTAGCCAGCAATAGAGTTGTAAGCTATTCACGTAAGGTGTTTATACCATTATCAAACATATGCCGTAATAAATGCAAATACTGCGGCTTCAGAAGGGAGCCGTACAGCGGAGGATTCATAATGGAGCCTACTGAGGTATTAGAATTATCGAGAAGTGGGGTTAAAGCAGGCTGTAAAGAAGCACTATTCAGCCTAGGTGAAAAACCTGAGGAGAAATACGAGTATGTAAGGAAATTCCTTAAATCTAAAGGATACGGTAGGATGGTTGACTACCTAAGAGACATGTGTCAACTAGTTCTCAACAAAACAGAGCTACTACCACACACCAATGCTGGAATACTTGAATGGAGTGAGTTAAAGATGCTGAAGGAGGTTAATGCAAGCATGGGCTTAATGCTTGAAAACATCAGCGAGAGACTATGCCTAAGAAATGGACCGCATGAACATAGTCCAGGTAAAAATCCTAAACTTAGGCTTAAAGTTATTGAAATGGCTGGCCAGCTTAAAATACCATTCACAACAGGAATTCTAATAGGTATTGGTGAAACATTCAGGGAGAGAATTGATTCCCTATACGCTATAAGGGAACTCCATGAAAAATACGGCCACATACAAGAGGTTATAATTCAGGGATTTAGAAGAAAACCCAACACACCCATGGAGAACAATCCAGAACCAGATATAAACGATATTACACATACAGTTGCTGTTGCGAGACTAGTAATGCCTAGAGATGTATCAATACAATCCCCACCAAACCTTGTAGGCATTAATGAATGTATACAACTCCTAAAATCAGGAATTAACGATTGGGGCGGAATATCACCTATAACAAGAGACTTCATAAACCCGGAGAAGACATGGCCAAACATAAATACTCTAAGAAAAATAACTGAAGACCTCAACCTCCAGTTTAGGGAGAGACTCCCCATATACCCGAAATACGTATTCAAAGAGGAATTCCTAACAGAAAATATTAGGGAAAAAATTAGGAAACTCATAGATGAGAAAGGCTACATAAACATCCAATACGAAGCTAGGAATAGCTAGCTACAGCAAGAAGCAGACTTGCATCATTGAACCCTAACATAGAAATAAAATCTATTTGTGAATTTAGTAGTAAACTAGCATGTATAAGTACTCATTAACTTGTTTGAATTGTTTCTAGGTTTAATATGTGAAGACTGTTATGTTGCTTGCTAGTTTCATCTTCTATTTGTGGGCTACTATTGCTACAGCGAGAATACGTGGATAGCATATTCTACATGCATGCAGATATTACAGCAAGGCAACATACAAAACCTCCTCCTAGAGCCTATCCTAATTCTAGTTCTTACGGGAAGCATGATTTCGTTTAGTTCCCCTGAAGAGAAGAATAAATTGCTAAGGGAATATTGGTCTATTCCTGAATGGCATATTTAGGCTTCAGTAGTTCTTGCAAATGAGGGATGGTTTAAAAGTAAAGAAAAACTCTAAAGGCCAGCATATTCAAAGCATGCTAAGCTGCTAAATCCGGACTAAATGGATAAATGGTTTCTGTACGGATTAATTAACAAGCTGATCTGTCAATAATTTCATCTATATTAGAAAGGTTGTAGAAATAAAACGGACAGGCATACATGAATCATATACTCAAGGTTTCTTGAGTATATGATTGATCCGCTCGAGGATTTGAGGATGGAGGATTACGAATTCAACATAGGCAGCAGATACCCAACATGGAAAACAATAGTGGAAAAGCTTTAGCGAAATATTATAGTCATAGCTGCTAGTAGCCTGGCAGAGAGATGATTTAAAAATAGAGGAAAATTTAAACCCATACTGAACTACTGGTAATGGTATTCGGGTTTCGTCTTCTCGTCTCTAATTCCCTTATGGGATTAAATCATTCCTGCATTAAATGATCAGCCATAGAAGAAAAATTGCCATTATCCCCGTTATGTATATCCCGTCAAATATGCCTGCCCCACCAATACTTACAATTGGAGCTCCAAGATTAGATATCTTATGAAGGTTTAGCAGGTCTGCACCTACAAGTGTGCCGAAGACCCCACTAACATAGGCAATAATAAAGGGGTTTGACTCAGCATAAATTGGGAAAAGAGCTGCAGATGTTAATGCAGCTGTTAGTGGTGGAATAAACGATGGAACCGCAATGCCTAAGCCTTTAATGGGTTTTGCAAATGCATGCACAACTAGGGTTACAATAATAAATGCTGTAGCAATCTTCAAATAGGTAACGGTAGGATTCTGCTCAAACATTGGCACGGAGTAAAGTAGGAGATAAAGGGAAAGCATCATCGGAATTAGAGCTCCACCAACATTTACGGCAATAATTGTTTTTTTAACACCATACTTGAAGTCGGGGATACGCCAGTAAATCCCGAAGAAGTTTATTTCCTTAAAGATAAGTATTGGTTGAGGGGATTCAGCTTCCTTTATTTTAATGTTCAGTTGGCTTCCTAAAAGGGATAACATAAAAACCAGTAAAGTAATGTAGGACGGAATTCCCAAAGCATAGCTCATGAGCTTGCCGGCCAGTATTATGTATGGAAGCATAAAGGTTGTAATGAAAAGCAGAAAAGCAAAATATAAGATTGACATTGGACTGTATATGAGGATTTTCCTAGTTTCCCCTCCTTCCTCAAACATTAAATTCGCCCATTGCTTTTATCTACGTATACACGCATCTATATCATTCTTATATATTGTTTCCCTTCTTAAACCTTACTAGAGGAAGTTTAAACTAACAATTCTGTGCTACATCTTTAAATCACATTCCAGATGTTATGAAGATAATGTTTAATGATGCCTAGCTTCCAACCTTCTTAACGTATGGATTTTTACTAGCATATCCTATCTGCTCCTTCCACGAGGCAGGAGGCCCCCTCTAGGAGCAATACAACCCTACCCCATGAGAGGAGGCCAGCCTTGCAAGGGGATTCAACTTCTACCTTAATGGAGTGAAGCCGTCTCAGAATATGTGGAACATTCTAAGCGATCGAGAGCTCCATAAGCGTTTATGGAGTGAAAACCAAGTTTAGGCACTCATGCAGTGTTGAAGATTGTGGAAAGCCTTACAATTCATCTCAACTTACATGTTCCAGACAGTATCCTGAAGAGATAAGGATTAGAGAACTTAGAATACAGTAGAGGCTCAACATATGAGGATTATTAAGGGTGAAATAATAATTTGCAACGCTATATTCATTAAAGCTTATAACGGCTGACTTAAAGAGCAACTTTAGGGTTACAGCTAAGGCTGAGGAAGCCTACAGCCTAGCTATAAGCTTTACTTAGCTGTAGATATCAGCTTAGAGCCTCCATTAGCCTGTACAGCTGCCTAACAAACAAAAACCGGAACAGATAAGAGCAATAACAAGGCTAACATGAATTAGCAGGGAAATATCAATTTAACAAGTCCTAGCACAATAAACTAAGTACAGTAGCTAAATCAAGAAGAGTAAATTATAATGTTAATTTACTAAAGAGGGAAATTACTGAATTGTGCTTATTTATACTTATCCAGCAGCTTTTTGAAAAGAGTCTTAAGCTCTTTTGCTCTTTCTTCGCTCTCTTCTATTTTGAGTTCTTTACATTCATATCCAAGGACCTCTCTATATATTTTTACTGCCTTTTCTGTGAAAACTACTGTTCCATCACTCTTTATTTCATCTATTCCATCACCAACCCGTCCACATTCCTCATTTACTCTTATCGCTTCCTCTAGAGTTACTCCTTCCGGAAGTATAACCTCAGCTCCTTTCCCATAGCTTAGACGAACTGGGTAGCCGCCTGGCAATCCCCTAGGTCCTTGTGCATGACATAACTCAAATGTGTTAAAGTAGATAGCTAGCAGGTTTCTAGTAAAAGATGCTGCTATATCCTCATTGGGTGGCACAGTTGCCCATGCTCCCATAAGATATCTTACGTAAGGCTGCAATGCCTTGCGTATTTTGTCCTGTGGAAATTGATCACTAACATCTTTATCATATGCATAGATTTTTATTAAAAAAGGAGCTGCTAAAAAGCTACTAAGAAGACCGTGATGGCCAAACATGAAGACGGTAATGTTCCTCATAGGTACTCCTATCTCCCTGCTTACCAACTGCTTTATGCCAGGTATGATTAAGTCCATGTTGCCTCCCCCGCAGGTTGGAGCTAAACCAATTTTATCTAAAACTGGATTTACAACGTCAGGGTATGAACAGTTAACTACATGAGGTTCAATTCCAGACTGTTTAATTGCCTGCATCAGCTTATATGTCAACGTTAAATGAAATGGCAGCTGAGGCCCAATACCTGCCTCATTTAATCTCGATACTATTTTCCCGGGAAGAAGGTGGTAAACCCACCATGATTGTAAAACTGTGGCATTACATATCACGCTAGGTTTCTCCTCCCTTAATATTTCGGCAGTTCCCTTTACGTCAAACAGATCCATCCTGCGGAATTCAATGTCAGGATAAAGCCCAAGATGGGCTGCAGTATATATTGCATTATTAACCCTTCCCTCCGCTTCAGGGTTAATATCTGCTGCAATTATTTTGCCAACTGTTGGTCTATGTGCAAGTTCCTGCAATATATGAAAGCCTAGCTCACCTAAGCCTATTAACAATATTTTGCCAACCATTTTAATAACCCTCCAGCACTAAGAGTTACACTTACTTATAAAACTTATAGCAAAAGAGGGGACCTGGCAACTTAACATATTGTATCTGATTTCCTAAGTTGCCACGTCCAAAGAGGGTGGACGTTGCAACTTAAGGGTTTAGCTATTGGCTGATCAAATATTATCTATGTTTGTCTCAAGCATATTTTCAAAATGAAAGATCTCCATTATTTAAGAGCGTTAAGCACTTTACAGCTTGGCTAGTTAAACATAATCACTTAAGCTGCTACGTTCCGCTTAGAATATAAAAATATAAGTAGGCTTAACATGTTAAGGTTGAGGTGTGGAAATGAATAGTTACAAAACAATTATTGTTGAGAAGAGGGATGGTGTTATGAAGGTAACTCTAAACAGACCTAAAGTTTTAAATGCAATTAATACTGAGCTTATTACAGACCTTGGTCACGCCTTAGAGGATGCTGATAAAGATAGTAGTGTTAGGGTTGTAGTTATAACTGGTGCTGGTGATAGAGCATTTAGCGCTGGAGCAGATATATCCAGCTTCATGGAGTTGAAAAGCATGATGGAAGCTAGAGAATTTGCAAAACACGGCTTTGAAACAGTTCTTAAACGTATAGAATCAATCGGTAAACCTGTAATTGCTATGGTTAATGGTCTCGCTCTCGGCGGGGGATGTGAGCTTGCAATGGCCTGCGACATCATAATTGCAAGCGATAAGGCTATGTTCGGCCAGCCTGAAATCAATGTAGGTGTTTTACCGGGCTGGGGTGGAATGTCACGTCTCGCAAGACTTGTAGGCATACATAAAGCTAAGGAGCTTACATTTACTGGAAACCTAATAACTGCAAGTGAAGCTGAGAGAGTAGGACTAGTTAACAAGGTTGTTCCATCCGAAAAACTTGAGGAGGAGGTAATGGAGATAGCTAATAGACTTAAAGAAAAAAGCCCAATAGCTCTACGGTTTGCGAAGGAAACAATAAATCGTAGCTTTGCCCCAGACATAGATGATGTAGTGATGAGGGATGTAGATGCATTTGCAATAATGTTTACGACTGAAGACTCAAAAGAGGGAATTAAAGCATTCCTAGAGAAGAGAAAACCAGAATTTAAAGGGAAATAGCTAATTTAGCTATTCATCAGCTAAAGCCATACTTAAGAGTAATCTAAGAAATATTTATGAATTATTAAACACATCCCTAAATGACACCTACCTCTAGCATATAGGTTTAGAGAGTACATAACACCTAGCACTATTGCCGGATAGCTAACTTTTACAGCTATTCGTTCCACCTCAGCCTTGAAGACTTCATCAACGGCTTTCGCTATCAACCGTGGATACTACATTAAGAGTTACTGCTTTCAGCTTATCCCACCACATATTAGACACATCCAAGATGTGTTAAAAGTATCTATTCAGATATGTATTGCATGATTCAGATGTGTTTTGTATGTTTAGTTCAGTCTTCTTAGCTCATGTGTTAAGGTATAGTATACAACTTCCACTTAGAATTGGATGGTATATCAGTATCTTCATATCATCAGTCTAAAAGCCAGGAAGAGTATATCAAGGATCATGCAGTACCAGCAGTATAGTTTAAATACTAGTTTCCAGCTGGAGTATTGATAGTATGAGTATTGATGCTCTTTTAAGAGATATAGATTCTTCTATTGCTTCAATTCTTAATAAGGCTTTATCAGGTAGGGATATAAGTAGTGAGGATGCTGTTAAGCTATTTAATACTAATGGTGCTGAGCTTTTAGTGTTAGCTATGGTTGCTAATGAGCTTAGAAGGATGAAGATAGGTGATGTTGTTACGTTTGTTATTAATAGGAATATAAATTTTACAAATGAATGTATTGTAAGATGTGGTTTTTGCGCTTATAGTGTTAATGTTGGTAGCCCTAATGCCTACATAATGCCTATAGATGTAGTTGTTAAGAAGGCTAAGGAGGCATATCTACTAGGAGCTACTGAAGTATGTATTCAGGGAGCTATAAATCCTAAAATTAATGGCGAGTACTATATTGAAATGTGTAAGGCAATTAGAAGGGAAATTCCTGAAATCCACATACATGCATTCTCACCTATGGAGATTGCTTATGGAGCGAAAACATTAAATCTATCCATTAAGGAATATCTTAAAGCATTAAAGGAGGCAGGTCTTAACAGCATACCTGGAACAGCAGCTGAGATACTAAGTAGTAAAGTTAGGGAGGTAATATGTCCTAGGAAAATATCTGTAGAGGAATGGATTAACATAGTTAAAACAGCACATAAACTTAACATACCTACAACATCAACAATAATGTATGGTCATGTTGAAACAGTGGAGGATATTGTTAATCACCTCTCAATAATAAGGGAGATACAGAAGGAGACAGGTGGATTTACTGAGTTTATACCCTTAGGATTCATACACTACAATACTGAAATATATAGATCTGGACTAGCTAAACCTGGACCTACAGGCATTGAGGACCTAAAAGTACATGCAATATCCAGAATATACCTAAACAACTACATTAAAAATATACAGGTATCATGGGTTAAACTCGGTCCTAAATATGCACAGTTCCTCCTTAATGCAGGAGCAAACGATATAGGTGGAACATTAATGGAGGAGAACATTTCAAGAGCTGCAGGAGCCACATCAGGACAATACATAGCCCCAAGTGAAATGGTAAGAATGATAAGGGAAGCTGGAAGAATACCTGCACAAAGAGATACTTTATACAACATTTTAAAGCTAATTAATAGTTAACAATTACAAATAGCTAATTTACAGTTAACACTCTCCACAGCTAAAGTCAGGGTTTCCGGCTTCTCCATCCTAGGCTTTATTTTATTGATCTTAAGCTACATTGAAGCATTCCCTATTAGTAAAGTCTGCCTAAATATGTTCATACCTGTTGTAGTTCGTACTGTGTAGCTATAGTTTAGTAATTTGAGGAGGCTTCAGACTTGAAGTCCTTTATACTACGTATATAGCATGCTTTAATGTGTTTCCTTCACTTATCTTAACAACTTTATTCCAAGCTATTTCGCCTTATACTCTACGAATTAACTTAGCTTATGGTATGAGAATCTGTTGTGGAGTTTGTTAAACCTTTACTTCCACTTTTCTCCCTTAAGGCTTCTGAATGATGAATAATGCTTCACCTATTGAAGAGTTATTCCTAATTAAATACATCTAGTAGAATATGAGAAATCTCTATTAAACATCTAAAGTTTACAGACAAGGTTTTAAATGCGGAAAGCCTTAATAGTAATCGTCATTCAGTTCATGAAGCTTCGTAATAGAAGCTTAAACATTTCAAAGCTTTATGTAATTTTATTTAGTAGTTCAGTTATGTTTTTTAGTTTGCAGTCTTCATCTCCATTCTCCCCAATTATGAATGTTTTTAGTTTAAGTTTTCTTCCTGCTTCAAGATCCCATACAGTATCCCCTATGAAGACTGTTTCTTCAGGTTTAGCTTTAAATCTGTTAAGAACCGTTCTTAACTGCTCCTCTCTATATATGCTATCATCTCTTGTAATAACTTCATCAAAATACTCCAATACTCCAAGCTTTTCTAATGCCTTAATAGCTGGCTTGCGTGCTTGAAGAGTTACAAGAGCTACTTTAAACCCTAAACATTTAATCTTTTTTAGGAATTCTATAAGCTTAATGTCCTGCTTAGCTTTTAAAGCAGCTTTATACTCATAGTCTTCAATAACCTCATAGGCTTCCCTAATAAGGTTGACATCCCCTCTAGCTGCTTCAGGAATACTTGTTGCAAGTGGTTTTAATGGGTGGCTTGTCTTTAACATTCCTCTAATAATTTCTCTAATCTGGTTCCAGTTAATGTCTAGGTTGGTAAGCGTACCGTCAAGATCTGTAATTAGAAGTTTTAATTTATTCTGATCCATACTTCCACCTAATTACTATCTATTTCAGCTTATCCCTCCTTAATATACTACTTATCTTATTGGAGATTTGCCTATTATAGTATGCTACCTTCCCATTTATTAATGTAAGCTTTACGTTTTCAACTTCACATCTATGTATAAGGCTTAACATTATGTTTCTACTTCTAAATAGGTTTAAATCATTTAACCCTATAAAGACTATATCTGCTTTTTTCCCTTCTCTTATTGATCCATATTCATCATCTATCTTTAAAGCCTTAGCTGCATTTATCGTTGCCATTTTCAATATATCTTCAGCCCTTGGAAATTTAGGATCTTTAAGTATTGCTCTATAATGCTTATATACATACTCCATCTCTCTAAACATGTTAGGACTATTCCATGCAACGTTATCTGTTCCTAAAGCAACATTAACCCCTTCACTAAATATTTGTTTTAATGGCGGTGTTCCAACACTAAAGGAGGCATTAGCTCTTGGACATATTATAATTGATAGCTCTCTCTCCTTAGCCTCAGCTATATCACTTCTTGAGGCATAGGTCATGTGAACCAAAATATCCGGCTCTAAATGTTTAAGAGCAAGTTTAAACTCATCTTTATTACTAAACTCCTCAAGTACATGGACAGCTATAATTTTACCATACCTCCTAGCAGCCTCCCTAATAACTTCTAAATCACTAACAGAATAGCTAAATACACTACCAATACCAAATCCATCAATACAATTAATTAGATCCTCCACCTCATAAATTCTTTTACTAGGTCTTCCAAGAATAACTGGCTTAATAATACTGTTCCTTAATGCTTCACGTAACATATTAACCCCATCAACCCCACCCTCCCTAAAATCGCAGAATACTGTTGTTCCTGTAGAAGCTAGGAATGATAACGTTTCATTCATAGCCTTTACTAAGTATCTCCTGGGTGTAGAAGCTAATAGACTATGTTTTAATCCATTAGGATATGATACAAGCCTTCCTAAACCCAATCCGAAACCTACATCCTTAAATGCTGAATCCCCAATATGCATGTGTGCATTAATTATTCCCGGAATAGCTATTACCGACCTTAAACTAATAGTATTAGGCCCTGAAACATATCCCCTCCCAACCTCCACTATAAATTCATCCCTAATAGTTATATGCCCATCCCTAATTAAATCTAAATCATCACCATAAACAAGAAATCCAACATTAAACGTAATATCCATAAAGCTAACTTAAAATTTAATATATAAGTATTACTAAACCATTACAGGTTATGCTTAGTTAAGCCCCTAGAATTTTCCTTATCTACCCCTTAGAGACGCTTTGTAAACTTAAGCATGTTTCATCACCTCTATTATTGGTAGTGTTTTCTCTATGAATTCTTCTGCTTTAACTCTACCATTTATCCATGTTTCGTTTAGCATTATTATTATTGATTTTAGGAGGTTTTTCTGCATGCTTCTCATCACATTTATCTTTAATGCATGGTATGTAGTTATCGAATAGCTTAGTTCTATCCTTAACATACTGAACTATTCTCTCCATTAAGTTTCTAACTTCAGAACTGTATAGTCCATGCTTTAGGTTAAGTATTTTGCATGAAGTCTTATAGTAGTGCGCCCCATCAGTTAGTACAATTATTTTTGAGCCGTAGATAGCCTTAATCCTCTTAATGAATATTAGTGATGTTAGTGTGTTAGCAACATCGAAAGTCATCATGTATACAATTCTCCTTAAGTAGGGTTCAAAGGCAACATACAATATCTTCTCACTAGAACCTATCCTAATCCTAGTATCATCAACCAGCAGAACTCTAACATCCCCACAATTATCTTTATCAGGAAATAGGAAGCTTAAGGACCTAAACCATGATAGGATAGATGTATGACTCCTACATATTATGA
>Ga0209183_1000322_pt1 | contig 21428 bp, 25 predicted proteins | sample LHCtaG_2_FD_184120 | JGI IMG/M metagenome (GOLD analysis project Ga0209183, IMG submission 184120) | Hot spring microbial communities from Little Hot Creek, USA to study Microbial Dark Matter (Phase II) - LHC4sed_replicate (SPAdes)... | ecosystem: Environmental > Aquatic > Thermal springs > Hot... | reverse complement strand
TAACATTTGTCCTGCATGTATGGATCTCAAGGCGGGTATATTCATCCCAGGATTGATGAGGGAGGCGTTAACACATTGTTTGGAGAGCTTGCTCCGGCTTTAAGGAGAGCATTTATTGAAGATGTCAAAATCTTTCTGCGCGCCAATTTTGTAGAGGTTCCGGTGAAAATTTGTTTCGGAGCATGCTTATTTATTGATAAATTCTATGATTTCTGAATTCACGGTCGTAGTAGGATTTAAGGAGAACAGTTGATTCATGATTTTCGCTACATGTTGGCGCGCATAAACTTACTTTTGAAAATTAACCGTGTATTGGTTGCTTACCGCTGGTTTATAGACGTCATCACCAAAGAATTTCGCATATATCCTTAATCTTCTATTCCATCTAAGAGCCTTACTTTTCACATCGCTTATGGTGAAAACCCCATTTTTTGATGTTACTCCATACGCGATGAGATCGTCTCTCCTAAGGATTCTCACGTCATATATGCCTATTTTAGCCCCCTCTATACCCTCCCCGTTTTCAGCGCTTATAAGCCTGCCAGTGATGGTTAACCCAGGATTAGATGTCACCATGCCTAAGGGCTCATTTATTATGAGGGCGGCGTTTCTTCTAGAAGCATATAGCCTAGGAGGAAAACCTTTAGGTTGACTATACACTTTCTCGTTTTCTATTGAAATCTCATAGTGATATCCGGCTTCATAAGCCGGCTTAAAAGGCACAGTTATCCTTCCGGTGGAAAGCGGCGGCAGCGTCACAATATGTTTGTCTCTCTTCACGTAGCTATCAGGAAGAAAAATATTGTCCTTGTAAATTGTAACCTTCACTAGGTTTGTAACCGTCTGCTTTCTCATCGGATTCTCAACTATTACCTCCACTTGGACATCGTCGTAAACGAAGCATTGGAAGACTGTTTCGCCATTTAAGCCGGTCCATCTGGAGGATTTATATTGAATGATCGGCTCCTTCAACCGCTATCACCAGACTGCCGAGAGAAAAGATGCTGCTGCTTTCAGCTTAATTTCAGGGTAAGTAAGCGTATATTAGAGAGCATATTACAGCCAGCAGAGCGCCTATAAGACCCCATAAAGCCCATTCTGACATAAATAGTTGCGGAAAATTCTCCATCATGAATGGTAGAGCCTTATAATATATTATGTTAGCCGCAACGCCCAGTAGGAAACCTATGATCCCAATTACTAAGAGGGCGATTACCATTTTAGATCTCTGACCCATATTCTTCCCCCAGCATTAAGCTAGCTTGATCCTTCACCAGCAACCTCAGGAGTCTTCGGAGCCACGATCTCCGGGAATTTCTCCCTCATCCTTTCCTCAACTACAAGCGCGGCTTCGCTGAGTATTTTCTGCGCCTCCTCACTTGTTGGTTCAAAGCTGAAGCTTGCCTCGAAAGTTTGACCTGACTCCACCATTATTTCGTCCAGCATGCTCATTATAGCGTTCAGCTCATTCTCAGCATTTGGCATAATGCCAGATATACTAACACGCACATCTTTGAGAACCTCTATTGCCGGCGCCACGATAGCTGTTATATTGCCCAGCTGGGTGACCGTGCTAAGTCTTAGAGCAACTCTTTCAAGAGCCAGTTTGGCATTAGACATAAGATTTATTGTTTTTCGTAGCTCAGCGAGCTCATTAGCATACATTGTTGCCCTTTTCAAGTCATGCTCAGAGTAGGCATCCACGATCTTAGAAAATAACGACTTATCTCTTTGAATCAAGCCGTTTATCGCAGCCTCAAGCATCTGAGACTGGGACTCTATGCGTTTGGCGGCAAGCGAAATCTTCTGTCTCAAGGGTTGCTGTGGCCTCAGCACATTCAATGTGCTGCTTCCCGTTCCTTCCCACTCTTTGCTGAATTTAGACATTCAGATCACAAGCATTGTTTTACATTCCAAAGCATATTTGAAACTTCTTATCATCCATATGTTTACACAGTTATTATGTTGGACTTGAAGATGAATAAAATTTTATTTAAATCTCGTAGAAAAACGCTTTAAACCGTTATCTTTCTTAGCTCAGCAAGTATGGGTATCTCCTTGATTTTCTCTATTGAAAGTTTCTCCCAAATTATGCCTTTAGGCAGATCATATGCGCGTTTTATCCTAATAACCCTGGTGGGCGTTACTATTGCATCAACAATCAAATCGTATGGTTCTCTGGGCGCTCCATCAATTATTTGAACATCATGGATGGTCGTAAATATCGGGGTTTCTTCTTTAACCGAGCCTATTTCGCGAAGCATCCCGTATTCTATCTCACTGTATCCGCCGCCTTTACCTATTCGAACCCCATCCCTAGAAACCGCTACGGAGCCTACAACGACCAAATCTATAGATGGTATCTCGTTGATCCCGCATGGCTTACCGTATTTAAATGCGCCATGTATCGATGAAGCCTTAGAATACTGGCTTTTAGGAATTTTATCTGGATCAAGAATTAAGAAGCCGCTTCTCAATCTAGGAGTGGGCATTATCAAAGTTTTACCATTAAGAAGCGTTAGATATCTGATTTCGCTCTGGGGTGAGTCTGGATTAACCTTAACAACCTTAGCTTGCTTAAACTCTTTTTGATCAGCCAATTTCTGCGCAGCAACCTCAGAATTGACGAAATTCGGTATTCTACCGTAAACCGGCTTGGGAAACCTCGCTATATTCATCTCCTCCATAAGGAGCCAAATTCTACGACGGATCTCCTCCTTTTTCCTTTTAAAAACTGACGCTTCGACGGGTATTCCCTCCAAACTTTTAGAATTAAACCTTCAGTAAGCCCTCCGACTTAAGGTCTCTTAAGGCTTCATTAAACATCTCTATTGTCACATTTATATCTCTTTCACTATGAGCAATTGATAGAATAAACCTTGAACCCATCGGATGAATACCCCTATTGATTAGGGCTTTCTCCAAAACACGCATAATTTTTTGATTCGCCTCCCTCTTTCTTTGGAATTTGATGAAACTTTCAATATTTGAGACTTCAAGATCCTCCTCATCTATTCCAATTCCAACATAGATTATTGAGTCGGTTGTGCCCCACGCTAAACCATTAATGCCATTATCCTCGATAACGTCATTTAAACCCTTCCTAAGATATTCGCCCTTCCGATTAATCTCAGGGTGCACCTTACCTTCTAGAATTAAACCTAGACATGCATTGCCAGCGGCTGCTGAGAGCGGGTTAGCGTTAAATGTTCCCGGATGACTTATCCGTCTGAAATCTCTTCTGCCTTCAACATTGAATTCCAGCATGCTCATATATTCTTTTTTGCCAGCAACAGCCCCTCCGGGATAACCTCCGGCAAGTATCTTGCCCAAGGTTGACATGTCGGGGGTTACACCATATCGCTCCTGCGCGCCTCCAGGGGCATCCCTAAATCCCGTTACAACTTCATCGAAAATCAATATAACATCGTTTTCCCTAGTTATTTTTCTTAATTTTTCAAGGAAATCCCTCCCTGTAGGTATTAAACCCATTGAGGCACCTCCGGGCTCAAGAATTACGCATGCAACATCATCTTTCTCAATAGTTTTCTCAACGGATTCAAAATCGTTAGGCGGTAAAGCAATTGTGTATCTGCATATTTCCGGCGGTATGCCGGTCGGGTAGTATCCGGGAAGAATATGAGAGTACTCCGGGTTATAATCAATTATTGTGTAGTCGAACCATCCGTGGAAATGTGAGAGAAACTTTATAATTTTGGTTTTTCCAGTATATGCTCTCGCTATTCTTATTGCCATCATCGTTGCTTCCGTACCTGAATTTGTGAATTCAACCATACCCCCGCGGGCGCACGGTATTAAACGCGTAATCTTCTCAGCCCATTGAATCTCAATCTCATGTGAAGCACCTAGATGTGTTCCTTTACGAGCCTGTTCAACCGCAACCTTAGTTATGATGGGATGCGCATGCCCTAAAATTAGGGCTCCATGACCCATCCAATAATCTATGTATTCATTTCCATCAACGTCCCATTTTCTCGAGCCCTTAGCTTTAACGCAATAAACCGGCGCCGGCTCGAAATATCGCGAGTCATGCGTCACACCCCTCGCAAAAACTTTTTTAGCCCTTTCATAGAGAGATTTTGACTTCTGATGGCGCTCTAAATATTCTCTCTCAATTTTGCCTAAGCTTCCCTCTGAATTCACATCTAATCCTCCATGCATGTAATCCTTTCCATACTCTTACAATTACACCTTATTTTTTAAACTTAAACCATCTTCTCAATAAAGATTGAGAGTAAATCTTTAAACTGTTAACCTTAAATAAGAATCATGCTCCGTGAGGTTGTCAAATGACCATTGACGGCATATTCTTCATTGGGCATGTTTCGGTAGATAACGTTCAAAACGTGAATGGTTCAAATGTTCAGCCAGGTGGAGCCGCATTATATGCGGCCATAGCGGCTAAAACTCTTTTTGAAAATGTCTATCTGGTCTCCGTTATTGGTAAAGATTATCCCTTCCCGGATATTCTGAACCTTTTCCAAAAGAGATACCTAAAAATTTCTATGGCTCCATCAACAAGATTTAGTATACGCTATAATGCTCTCTGGGAAGCAAGGTATTTAGAGGCAAATTATGGCGCTGGGCTCATGATTTCACCATCATTAGTGCCGATCAAAAATATTGGGTCTGGAAGCATAGTGCACATTTCGCCGCTGCCGCCTCCGAAGGTTAAGAAAATCGTGCATACTCTCAGAGAGAAAACTCCGAAAACATTGATTTCAGTCAATGCGTGGATGGGCTACATTAAGGGGGGAAATAAAAGCATACTTAGGGAGGTGGCTTCAGAGGTCGACTTCTTTATACTCAATGATTCTGAGGCTAAAGCCCTCGCTGAGGCTAGAAGCCTCTTAACCGCTTTAAGAATCCTAAAATCAAAAATGCTGGTTGTAACGTTAGGTGAGCTAGGCGCCATAATAAGTAGGGAGGATGGGGAAATGCAGATGATCCCAGCGCTTAGATTTCCAATTGAGAGACTGATGGACACAACCGGCGCCGGCGACACATGGTGCGGCTCGTTCCTAGCAGCCTATAAACAGACAGGTGACTTAATGAAGTCTGTGACGGCGGCATCAATAATATCAAGCATAAAATGTTCCGGCTGGGGCTTCAGTAAGCTTTTAAATTTGAAATTTAAAAAGGTTGATGACATAATTGAGTATGTTATTGGATTAAAGGAGGGGGGCATGCAAAAGAAAATCCCAGATTACTTAAATAATTAACGCTCTTAAAGAGGACTTTTCTCAGCATAGTCCGCGCTTCAGTTTACTTAATTATCTCTTAAATGTTTAAGCAGATTCCTTTGAATTATAGAATCCGCTCAGCGGTTATGTCAAGCATTTTTTGAATTTTCATCTCTAAATCTTTCGGTAAGCCGAATATGCCTACGTCCATGAATCCCCTAACTATTAAAGATTCCGCCTCGCTTTTTGAGAATCCTCTCGCCATCAAATATTGCACTTGCTCTTCAGATATTTTTCCAATGGCGGCTTCATGCGAAAGCTCAGCGCCGGAAGATTTGCTAACAAGTTCCGGAACAGCATATATCATGGCTTCATCAGATAAGAGTAAACCCCTACATTCAAGGTGGGCTCTTGTGCCCCCATGTTCGCCCTGAAGAAAGCCCCTCGCGTATATTTGAGCTTTATCTGTGGCTATCGCCCTAGATATGATTTCACCCCTGGAGCCTTCATTCTGCAGAACTATTCTTGAGCCTATGTCGATATATGAGCTGCCCGATCCGTAAACTATAGTGTTAAATCTGGCCCGTGAGTTCACGCCTTTACAGTAGGCAACAGGATACATTTGCACGCTTTTCACAGGCTTCAGGGACATATAGTTGCTTATGAAGGTGGCGTTATCCTCAATTATTGCGCCGGATCTGGGGCGGGAGTCAAAGTTTTGAGCCCAATTATGAATCATCGTGAAGGTTAGTTTGGCATTTTCCTTAATATAAAATTCAGTTATGCCTACATGTAATCCGCGCTGAACCCCGGGGTGAATGGTGCAGCCGGTTATTATTTGCGCTTCAGAGCCCGGCTCAGCAACTATTATGTTATGAACATTCTGATTCAGGTTGTCGGTTGATATAAATAAGCATGCTTGCAGCGGCATTGTAACATGCTGATCTTCCAATATTCTAATAAAGTATCCTTGATCCCACGCTAACTCCGCTAGAGCCGTATATTTATCAGCGTCAACCCTCACGATTTTCCACCAGTAATCCCTCAGCCAATCATATTTTTCTAAAGCCTCTTTAGCGCTCATAATTTCCACTTTATTTTCAAAAAGGTCCTGAACAGCCCTAAAGATGACTGAATGGTCAATTTGGAAGAATGTTGCCGCCCGATTCTCCTCGTTTGATGTGACGCCTACTTCAAGCGCTCTCTCAAGAACATCTTTAGGGAGGCTTGAGAGCAGGCAGGGCTCCCAATTCTTGGGATTCCTATAGTATTGGCTTATATCTAAATCTGGACCTAACTCCGCCGGTTTTTTTATAGCTCGCAACGCTGCATCCTTGATTGTAGACATTTTTCACACCACGCATAGCCTTCGTTTAATATCTGCCCCAAAATCTTTGCAGGCGAGTCTGAGCAGGCTATTGTACCGTTTATTAACACGTGCGCCATATGCGCGTTAACATATTGGAGGATAACGCCTAAATGCGTTATTATTAGGGCTGAGCGCCCCTTTAATGCATCCTTTATAACTCCGCCTAAAATTCTCAGGTTTACAACATCTACGCCAGAATCAGGTTCATCAAGAATTATGAAGCTGCCATTATGCGCTAAAACCTGGAGAACCTCAGATTTCTTAATCTCCCCGCCTGAAAAACCTAAATTAATGTCTCTCTCAAGAAATTCCGGCGGAAACTTAAGCTTCATGAGTAACTCATTGATTTTTTCCTTATCCGGCGTTAAATGGTTTAAGATGTCGCCCAGCCTAACCCCCCTGATTGCCGGCGGATTCTGAAACGCCACGTTTATTCCAAGCTTAACTCTCTCATTTATTGGGAGATTTGTTATGTCGACGCCGTTGAAGAATATTCTGCCTGAAACAATCTTGAAAGCTGGGAAACCTAAAATTGCCATTATGAGCGAACTTTTGCCGGAACCGTTTGGTCCGAAGAGAACATGCACTTCACCATTAGGTATCTGCAGATTCACGTCATTAAGTATCCTTTTTCCGGAAACCTCAACGCTTAAGTTTTCGATTTCAAGTATGTTCCTAGCCAACCTCAGCCTCGTCCTCCACGTATTGCTTCAGCAGCGCAATTAATAATCTTTTTCACGCTGTTTCCTCTTCTATTGCTGCTTTCTGCCTATTAATTCTCCTTATAATTCTCGGGTTAACTTTAGGCTTCCTATTATAAGTGTACAGCCCGTTCGTCTCCTGCTCGATATCATATAGTTGCGTGTAGCAGAAGCCTGAAATAGCGTTATTGAAAATTAGACTTTCAGTTAGGGACTTGTATCTGGCGATGAAATCCTCAATGCTTTTCGGTCTTTCACCGTAACCCCAGCTTCCATCAACCTCCATTCCAGGCGGATTCCACCATATTCCGCCGTATTCGCTCACGATGAATGGTTGACCACGATAGGGGGCGTTTCTCAGAAAGTTCATTGGGGGTCTGAAATCAAGCGGCGTCGGGTTTATATCGGCGGACCTAGATAATTCGGTGAGCCCTGAATAGTGAGATTTAAAGGCTTCCAGATTCTGCTCATAATCGTGAACATCGTATATGTCAATTTCTTCATCAACATGGGTCCATCCGCTGCAATCAATAATCAACCTTGAGGAATCAAGCATCCTTGTTATTTTGACAACTCTTCTAACAAAATTGACGTATTCCTCATCACCCATGCGAATAGCCCTTTCATTAAATGGCGTCCACATAATTATGCAGGGATGATTTATGTCTCTCCTAACCGCTTCGACCCATTCGTCAAGCAATCTTTCTCTGGCTAGGGCGTTCGTTAAGTCTGCCCCCCAGTCTGGAAACTCGCCGGCTACAAGATATCCGAGCTTATCAGCCCAGTAGAGGAAGCGAGGTTCGAAAACTTTCTGATGCAGCCTAGCACCGTCAAACCCCATATCCTTAGCTAATTCTATATCCCGCCTTAAAGCTTCATCTGAGGGAGCTGTGTAGATGCCGTCTGGATAATATCCTTGGTCTAGAACAAATCTTAGGAAACGCGGTTTATTGTTGATTAAAATTTTATTTTTTAATCTGCGAACCTCACGTAAGCCAAAGTAGGAGTGGACCTCATCAATGAATTTATCTTGCGAATAGAGTTTGAGAATCAACGTGTATAGGTGCGGGTCTTCGGGAGACCATGGATGCGGATTTGGAATGTTCATGCAGATGCAATTTGTTGAGCTTGATGAGACTACTTCGGCTTCGGCGACGATTTTCCCCCCTTCCTGAGCGTAGGCTGACAGAATATATCTGCCCTTAACATTATCAATGTGCACCTTTAGAGAAACATTTCCGGAATATGGATCAGCCAATATTTGAAAGTATTTTATGTATTGCTGCGGAACAGATTCTAACCAAACAGTTTGCCAGATTCCAGTTACGCGAGTGTAAAGGCAACTATAAGATTTCAGCCTATGGCTCTGCTTCCCAGTCGGCTGCAATCCGCTTCTACATTCATCAGTCACCCAAACAGTGAGCTCATTATCATTAGGCTTCACGAGGCTGGTTATATCAAATGTGAAGGGCGTATATCCCCCTCTATGTAAGCCGATCTTGCAACCGTTAACCCAAACTGTTGCCTCATAATCAACTGCGCCGAAATGCAACAGTACACGTTTATCAGCCAATTCTTCGGAACCTTGAAGAAGCGCCTATACCAAACAGACTCCATGAAATCTCTTTCACCCACGCCGGATAAGCTGCTTTCCGGGGGGAAGGGTACAATTATGCTCCTTGAGAAATCCTTTCCGCTTTGCCAGCCTTTTTCAAGGCCGCTTTTCCCATAATCGATTTCAAATTGCCATTCACCGTTAAGGTTTAACCAGTTTTTCCTCTCAAAGTCCGGCCTTGGATGTTCCGGTCTAGGAATCTTCAAGCTGGCTGATCCCCCAAAATGAACAATCTACTCTTATAGATAAAAGATAGAACCTCAAATATTATTTTCGCCGCATTAATAGCTGTTACGCCATTATCATAGTGCGGGGTAACTTCAACGATGTCGAATCCAACTATTCGCCTATCGCATATAAGCGACAAGATATTTAGAAGCACGCCTATGGATAGACCATCGGGCTCCGGATTTTGAACCGCTGGAGCATAGGATGGATCGAGGACATCCATATCCACTGTGAGGTAGACTTCTTCGCAGTCGACCAGAAGATCCTTAATCTCCTCTGAAATCTTCTTTACGCCAGCGTTCTCAATTTTTTGAGGGGTGACATATATTATGTTACCAGCTTCAGCCACATATTTAAGCTCATCTTTGCATGCTGCTCTAACCCCAATTTCAATTATCTTTTCGGGTTTAACGATCTCATTTATCCTCCGCATGAATGTTGCGTGGCAAAATTTTCTATCCATATATTCGTCCCTTAAATCTAAATGGGCGTCAAAGCTCACAACCGCGAATCTTGAGCGAAGATTCTTGGCAGCTCCGAACGTTATCGTATGCTCGCCACCTATGAAGACCGGCACCTTCCCATTGCTAAGTATATCGCTGCATACAATCTCAACTCTCCTTAAAGTCTCATTTACATCTCCGCTTACATGCAGGTCACCGGCATCGTGGATACTTAAGTCTTCTATGTCAATTCCTGATCTGAAGCTATAGGTTTCAATATTAAGCGATGCTTCCCTTATAGATGACGGCGCAAACCTTGCTCCTGAACGATAAGTACTCGTGGCATCAAATGGCACTCCAACAATAACATAGTCGGCTTCCTTAAACCCCTTCTGGAAACCGCTGAACTGCATCGCTGCGGATGTGAAAAGGTTTAAGTTGCTCATTTCTACACGATCCTTCGCTGTGAAGATTTATAAACTATAAGATTATAATCCTAGATATCTCTTTCCCAAATCGCTGGCGATTAAAATTAGATTGGTTTAGGCGGAGATAAATATGGGAACGGAGGGAGGTAAGAGAGAGCGGCCATCCTTCACATCCATGCCTAATGTTCTTTCCATGCTCTGTTTTGTTTCGGGGGTAATATTGATAGCCTCCATGAGTTTAGCTGGCGGAGCACTGCTCCATTTAGGTTTCGTTGGCGCCTTAAACATAGCGGTTTCCTACGGTCTAACTAAGAAGAAAAGATGGACTTTACATATAGCGATCTTCACTTCACTGCTGGGGCTCATATTTGGGAGTATAACGCTGACAGCTCTGATAGTTCTCTTCAGCCCAGATATTGAGGAAATTCTCATATTAATAGGGATCGCTGCCTACATGGCGCTCTCGACAATCCTGCTGGTTTATGTAATTTACAAGAGGAAAATGTTTTCTTAGTTTCTCCTAAGCAACTTAAATATTAGGTTCTAAAAATTAAATAATATAGTTGTCTGCTGGGAGGAGAAATGTTTCTTCCAAGGTTTCCATCCAGGCTTCGAAAATTCGTTCGGGTTCCTGCGGATTACGTTTTTGAGAATCTGCCTAAATTTTTAAGCGGCATAAGTGAAGAGGAATCTGATGGGTTAAAGTTCTTCAGAGTAAATATCAGCGGGGGTATCGGTTCAAGGATCAAGGTGTGCATAGTGCCGGAGGGTGAAGTAAGCTCGCTGGATTTAAGGTTTGAATATCAAAGCCTAATGTTTGCGTTAATATTACTCTTCACAATCTCAGCGGGGCTTAGTTTAGCGTTATCCTCAATCTTTCCACTCTTCGGAGTTCTCCTAATACCCGTATTGATTTACAGAGCTAGTTTCGCTGTGGAAAACCTGCTGAATGATTTAGGCAATATTCTGCTTGGTTTTGAGATTGATTATGCCCGTAGAAAACTCATGGAGGAACGCGCTAGATGGCAGCGGAACCCTAAAGACATATCTGAACTCTATAGGAGGCTATACGAAAAACACATTAAGACTTGGGGGGACACATACGCCCTGGAATACAAAATAAATGAGTATCAAAGGGAGGGCTTAACTAGGGAGGAATCCATAAGAAAAGTTGCTGAGGAGGAAGGGATCTTCTAAATTGCTAACGCTTCCTCTTAGTCCCATAATGCCTGACGTATGTTAGCATATAAATGGTAGTTGCCCAGGCTGCGATATTCTGGCATATCAAATATTTCCATATGAGGTCGATTCCTAAAATGGATTTTATAATGGATTTAAATGGAGCCTCCAAACTAATCCTGAAGGATGCGATAAAAAAGCCTAAGGTCTCAATTAGGGAGGAGTTTATATGAGCGGACCATGAAATTAAGCCTCTGAAAAAGATGCTTCCATGATAAAGGCTTGCGGCAAAATCGTTTAAGATTGATGGGCAGAGCAATATGAATGAAGTTAGAAGAAGGAAAGCGAAAAGCGCTGTAAGGCTTGCTGGAACCTTTAAGCCGGTCCATAAAGAATAAATGAGGCTTCTCGGCGACTTCACCCCTCTGTCTGCTTTAGGAGCTGCAGCAGCCTTATAGCGCGCCGCCTCGATTGATCCCGCAGCTTTATGTTCCACTAAGTAAATCCAATCGTAACAAAGCACTAAAATAACATTTAATGGGATTAAATGAAAAAGAACACCTATTTGAAAGCCCCCTCCAACTGGGATTTTTAATAGCGCGATATCCCTTAGGCCTGCATAAACAAATGACATGACCAGCCCATATTGGATTAGAATGGCAAGCAGAACCCATGAAACATAAATAATGAGGTTTCTGCCATTCAAATATCTAGATCTGCGCGGCATCTCTTAACCCCTTCGTCAGTCTAAATGTGAATACCTTAACCGAAGAATATTATGGTACCCTTTAATAATATTTCGCCAAATATCTTGTAGAGCGACTCTAAACTATCAGCGTAGGCTTATTCATTGGGCATCCCTGATTCATATTTAGCATTGCGCTAAGCGAAGAAGAGTCAGCTTTAGGCTGCCTCTCTGCATTAATGCGGCGTAATTTTTCTCGAATCCCGCATCTAATCGAGATGTTTAAAATTTATCTTGCCAATCTATCCAAGATTTTTCCCTTTGAATCATAGAGTATGATGTCTAGGGATATGCTGTTCCATGCATGTGTTGCGCAGCTAAGGCATGGATCAAAAGCTCTTATGATTGCTTCAACCCTGTTCAGCAATCCCTCGCTTATCTTCTCATTCCTAATATATTTCCTGGCTACTTGCGTTATAGCCATGTTATATGCAAGGTTATTATGCTCCGTTGCGATTATTAGGTTGGCCCATTTAATTATTCCATACCTATCGGTCTTGTAGTGATGTATAAGTGTGCCTCTAGGCGCCTCAGCAACGCCGACGCCCTCGTATCTGTTGACTGAAGCCTTAGCCCAGGTGTTTTCAGAGTAGGTTTCCGGGTTGTCAAGTATTTCCTTAACCTTTTCTATGCAGAACAATATTTCGATTAATCGTGCATAATGATATAGGAACGTATTCTGAACCACGCCGTTTCTACCCCATCTTCTAAATTCCTTAAGCTCCTCATCGGCTAGAGGCGTACCGCATTTAGAAGCCACATTAAGCCTTGCTAGGGGGCCAACCCGGTAGATTCCATTCGGATAGCCCAGCGGCTTATAGTATGGAAACTTCATGTAAGACCATGGCTCAACAGATTCACCAATATACTCGTAATATCTTTTCGGATCTAAATGGTCCGCTACTACTTTTCCTTCTCCATCAACAATCCTTATTAATCCATCATAATGTTCCAGTTCACCCTTAGATGTAACTAAACCCATATAGTATGTTGGGAAATCTCCAAGGTTCTCCAATTCGCCGCTTAATTTTTCTAGGATACTCTTAAACCTCAGAATGTTTTCAGTTGCGATCTTCAGGGCATCGTTATATTCGCTTCTAATCTTTTCGCTTTTTTCCCTTGAAATCGGCTTCCTAACCCCGCCTGGCACAATCCACTCGCTTGAGTGAATTCTTTTATCCGCTAAATATTCAATTATCTTCTGACCGAACGCTCTAAGCTTTATTCCCTGCTTAGCTACATCGGGATATTTCTCTATTAAGCCGAAAATGTTTCTCTCCGAGGGGTCAGCATCCACGCCGATTAAGAAATCCGGCGCTGAGAGATAAAAGAAGCTTAAAGCATGAGACTGAATTATCTGCCCCATATGCATTAAACGCCTCAGTAAAACCGCCGCTTCAGGTATTCTGACCGCTAATATTTCATCACATGCCTTCACCGATGCTAGCAGATGGCTTACCGGGCAAATCCCGCATATCCTGGACATTAAGCCCGGCATTTCATAGAAGGGTCTCCCCTCACAGATTCTTTCGAAACCTCGGAAGTCAGTTACGTGAAACCTAGCTTCCTTAGCGGTTCCATTATCAGATAGATATATTGCTACTTTAGCATGCCCCTCAATTCTCGTAACCGGATTTATCTCTATTGTCTTCTCACCCATATTTCGCCTTTCCCTCCATGTTCGGGGTTCTGCCGGCTAAAATCTCCGTTAACACATATCTTATCAGATCCGCCGAGGGTGGACATCCTGGGATAAAATAATCAACCTTAACAACCTCATTCAGCGGGTGGGCGCGCTCTAAAAGTTTTGGAACATCATTTGGGATTTGAGGATTTTCAGTGGCGGTTTCAATATAAGCCCTCTTGAGAATCACGTTTGCCCCATCATTTAGGGCATTTCTAAGCGTCACCATATTTCCAGTTACCGCGCAGTCGCCGATCGCGATGAGGATTTTCGTATGCTCCCTAACCTTTCTGATGAGGTTCAGCTGCTCATCGTTTCCAACAGCTCCTTCAACAAAGGTTACATCAACATTTTCCGGGAAGATTTTAGCGTCCATAAGTGGGCTATAGACCATCCGGATTTTTTGGGCGAGATCCAGTATCTGCTCGTCTAGGTCTAGAAATGACATGTGACATCCTGAGCAGCCGCTAAGCCAGACGGTTGAAAAATTAATTTTTCTAGATTCACTCATTATGATCCCCTTCTTGACAGAACAAATTTGGCTATTTCTTTATCTTTAATCTCGGAGAAGGGTTTATCTCTAACATATATTGCTCCAACCGGGCATACCCTAGCGCATTTTCTGCAAGATGTGCATGATTTTGATGAAGCCCAATCTTCATCCATGTCTATTATAACCTGCGAATCCTTCCCCCTCATTTTCATATCTAAAACATGAACTCCCTCAACTTCATCGCAAACCCTAATGCATCGGGCACATAAAATGCACCTGTTATGATCTATAACTAGGAAGTCATGCGTTAAATCGATTTTATGTTCAGCCCATTCACGCTCAACCCTCAAATGATCTACACCGAACTCTTTGGCGAGATCCTGGAGCTCGCAATGTCCATTTGCAACACAAATAGAGCATATATGAGGTTTCTCAGACAAGATGAGTTCCAGCGTCAATTTTCTAAATTTTTTCAGCCTTTCAGAGTTTGTGATTATTTCCATCCCGTTACTAACAGGCGTTGTACAGGACGGGAACAATTTAGGTGAACCTTTAACTTCAACGAGGCAAAGTCGGCAGCCGCCGTAATTGCTTAAGCCATCCAGATAGCATAGGGTTGGAATATATATGCCGGCCCTTTTAGCGGCGCTTAGAATTGTGTCTCCTTCATAAGCGGTAACTTCAACATTGTCAATTTTAATTTTAATAACGCTGAAGCTGCTCATACTCTCACCTCTAAGGGCGCTTCTTTTTTAAAGCATTTTCCGGCAGGGCATCTTTTTTCAGCTATATGCGCCACATATTCATCTCTAAAGTAACGTAGCGTTGTCAAAGTGGGGTTTGGAGCTGTTTGCCCAAGACCACATAAGCTGGCATCCCTCACATATACGCCTAGCTCCTCCAGCAGGCTAATGTCATCCATTTTTCCCTCGCCTCTCATGATTCTCTCAAGGATATTTCTTATTTTTAATAAGCCAACCCTGCATGGGACACATTTACCGCATGATTCATCCACACAGAAGTCTGTGAAGAACCATGCAGTATCAACCATACACGCCGTATCGTCAATTACAACTATTCCGCCTGAACCCATTATGGCCCCCGCCTTGGTGAGAGACTCATAATCTATTGGGAGATCAAGCATGCTTTCCGGCAAGCATCCCCCTGATGGGCCGCCAACTAGGACCGCCTTAAACTTTCTGCCTCCAGGGACTCCGCCGCCTATTTCAAAAATAACCTCCCTTAACGTGATTCCCATCGGAACCTCGATAAGTCCAGGGTTCCTCACTTTGCCAGTAAGCGAGAAACATTTCGTTCCAGTGCATTTGGGCGTCCCAATCTTTGCAAACCAGTCTCCACCGTTGAGAATTATTTGCGGCACATTGGCTAAGGTTTCAACATTATTTATAAGCGTTGGTTTTCCCCATAGGCCTGAAACAGCTGGATATGGTGGACGCGGGCGGGGTGTAGCCCTCCGCCCCTCTATGGACGCAAGTATGCCTGTTTCTTCACCAGCAATAAATGCGCCTGCTCCCAGCCTTAACTCAATGTTAAAGTTGAAGCCGCTTTCAAGGATGTTCCCGCCGATAAGGTTCATGGCTTTAGCTTGCTTCAAAGCTTCCCTTAACGTGTTAACGGCTAACGGGTATTCAGCCCTCACGTAGACGTATCCCTGCTCTGCGCCGACAGCGTAGGCAGATATAATCATACCCTCAATTATGGAGTGGGGATCAGCCTCAGCGAGAGTTCTGTTCGCGAAGACCCCGGGATCACCCTCATCCAGGTTTGCAACAACATATTTCGGCGTATTTTTTTCTCTGGCAACAAAGCTCCACTTCTGCCCTGTTGGGAAGCCGGCGCCTCCTCTGCCCCTTAAACCGCTCACTATAACCTCGTCTATAACCTCCTTCGGCGTCATTTTTGTTAGGCATTTAATAAGCGCCTGATATCCGCCGGCGGCTATATAATCCTCTATTCTCATTGGATCTATTTTGCCGGCGTTTCTCAGAACCAGCCTGAATTGCTTCTTGAAGAAGGCTTCGTTCGCATAAAGGTATTCTTTCGCCGGGATCCCGGCGACTATATGGCTCTTAACTATCTCTTTGGCTTTCTCGGGAGTTACATTTTGATATATGTATCCGCCCGGCTCTACAAGCACAACAGGCCCGATTGAACATGTTCCTGGACATCCGGTTCTGGCAACCTTACATTCGCCTTCAACGCCGAACTCCTTAACAGCGTTCTCAAAGGCTTTTAGCAGGTTTAATGCGCCGAAGGGCAGACATCCGCTGGAGCAACAAATGTTTATTCTGTATTTGTAAGCTCTCCGCTTTTCAGATTCCTCCCTCGCTATTCTCAAAATATTTTCCGGCTTCAAAAAATTATCCTCCAATAATATCTTTTATTCTCTTTAAAACAATCTCTTTGGTTGCTTTCCCAATAACCTCATTGTCAACCGTTACGTTTGGAGCCATCGCGCATGCACCTATACAGCGCGTTATGAAAAGCGATAGTTTTCCATCAGGTGTTGACCCGCCGCGCTTAATATTAAACTCTCTTTCAATGGCCGAGATTATCTCTTCAACACCGCTTACATAGCATGCTGTCCCCATGCATGCAGAGACCACATGTTCCCCCGGCTTTTTCAGTTTAAAAAGATGATAGAAGGATGCGACTCCATAAACATGGCTCGGCGGGAGATTCAAACGTTCAGAAATATAGTTGAGCAACTCTTTATCAAAGTAACCATATAGTTCATGCGCCAAATGCAATATTTCAAGAAGGGCGCTTTTCTGGTACATGCGGGCTTTCATTTCCCGCTCAAGAATCAACAGGCGTCTATCCTCCTTAGACAAGGACCACACCTCAAGCAATCGATTAAAGTACTCCTAAATGTTGCCTTTTAAATTTGAGTGGGAATAGATCTATTTAAGAGTTACTTGCCATGTTTACTTCAAGCATGAATTAAATTCCGGGTTAAGGCAACGTGGCAAATACTGGTATAAATTTTTTAGAGAAAATTCTAAATACTAATTCTTTAAATTATTCTTAATCTAAATGTTTGAGGGAAAGATCTTGAGCACAGTTAATGTTGAAGAACAAAAAGTTCTCCTATATGACCCGACGAGATGCACCGGTTGTCTCTTCTGCCATATAGCGTGCTCATATTATCACTTTAAACGCTTCGACCTTAACAAGGCCCATTTACGCGTGCAGTTCGATGAGAAAAACGGGGAGTTTGAGGCGGTTTATTGCCAACATTGCGATGAGCCGCTTTGTGTGGCAGCATGCCCCAAAGAGGCTTTAGTAAAGGATGAAAAAACCGGCTGGGTTAAGGTAAACCCGATGAAATGCATAGGATGCCAGACATGCACCGTTGCCTGTCCCCTCTCAACTCCATGGTTTAACATGGATTTTCATGTAGCCATGAAATGTGACTTCTGCAATGGCGACCCGCAATGCGCAAAATTCTGCTCTCCTCAAGCGATAAGGGTTGCAAGTAGGAGGGAAGCTTGGGAATTTAACGCTAAACATTATTTGGAGGCGGATATGTAGATGGCTGCAAGTCTAGAAGAGAAAATAATTAACCATATTAGGGAGGCTGCTGGCGGGGGACTCATTGAAGCATATAAGCAGCGTGAGAAAAGAGTTTTCGCAAGGATAAAGCCGGAGGCTTTTAGGGAAGCCGTTAAATCTATAAGGGAGCGCTATAAGACGCTTCGTTTCATAACGATATCAGCCGTTGACAACGGCTTAGACATGGAGTACCTATATCACTTCCACATAGACAGCGTGGTTTTAACATTAAAGGTTACAAAACCGAAGGAAGATAACTCGCTGGAATCGATATCCGACATAATTCCGGCGGCAAACCTGATTGAAAGGGAAATATCTGATCTTTTCGGCGTAAAACTCTTAGGACACCCTCAACCTGAGCATGGCCTAGTGCTCACGAAAGACTGGCCTGATGATAAGCGTCCATTAAGAAAACCATTTGAGGGCGCTCTTCCACCTCAGGCTAGGCCGGTTGCTGAAGCCCTAATATCAAGCGGCTGCGTTGCGCCAATATCATCCTTTATACAGAGGAAACGTGAGGAGGCCGGTCTGCCGAAATCTCCAGCCTTCACATTCACTGATGAGAACGCTATGCGTGAGTTTCATGGAATAGTTAAAGATGTAGGATTGGCTGAGAAGGCCGGCTTTGACTGGGAGAAGAAGAGGTTGAGATATAAATAACTGATGGAGGTGAAGCGATATGGTTAAGTACGCTCTATTTTTAGGCTGCCAGATTCCGATGCGTCTCCCAAGCATTGAGATAGCTTCCAGAAGAGTTTTTAAAACTTTAGGGCTTGAGGCTATTGACCTGCTTGGCTATTCATGCTGCCCAGAGCCCGTTGTATCAAGGCTGCTGGATGAAACAGCGGCTCTGGCGACATCCGCAAGAAACCTCACGCTTGCTGAGGATCTTGGGCTTGACATGTTAACCCTATGCAATGGTTGCTATGAAACATTAGCTGAGGCGAATGAGATCCTTAAGCATGATGCTGAAAAAAGAAGCAGGGTGAATGAAATCTTGAAGCATTATGGTAGAGAATACCTGGGGAAGGCGGATGTGAAGCATATAATTGAAGTCCTACATGAAGATATAGGGCTGGAAAAGATTAGGGAGCACGTCGCTAAACCTTTGAAGATTAATGTCGCATTACATTATGGTTGCCACCTATATCGGGAATATAAGGGTTCAGATATAATGCGTAAACCAAACATGATGAGGGAAATAGCGATGCAAACCGGCGTAAATATAGTTGACTACGGGCTTGAAAGATTATGCTGCGGATATCCAAGCATGCAAGCGGATGAGGAGTTCTCCCTAAAGCATAGGCTGCTTCCGAAATTAAGCCGCATGAGAAGTAAAGGTGCTGAGGCTATTCTCACAATATGCCCAGCATGCACAATACAGTTTGAAATCGGCCAGGTTATGCTTAGGCCTCACGGCTTCCAATTCAATATGCCATGCATAAACCTAATGGAGCTTTTGGCATTATCTTTCGGTGCACCGCCCAGCGATCTGCATCTTGAACTTCACAGAAGCCCTGTTCAACAATTAATTAATAAAGTGTTGGGGGTGAGATAGATGCCTGAAACAGTATATATTGGCCCATATAGACCGCAGCTTGTTGAGCCGGAGAGATTTGAGCTCCTCGTTGAGGGAAACAGGATAATCGATGCTAGGATTGAGCTCGGCTACATGCATAGGGGCATAGAGAAGCTATTTACAACGAAAACATACATGCAGAATCTGGCGCTTGCTGAAAGAATATGTGGAATATGCTCCGGCATCCACACGCTCTGTTATGCGCAGACAGTTGAGAAATTAATGGATATTGAGGTTCCTGAACGCGCAAAATATCTCCGCTGCATATACATGGAGCTTGAACGCTTACATAGCCACTACCTATGGTTTGGCATATTAGCCCATAGCTTAAATGAGCATGAAGCTTTTCTGAAAATAATGATTGAGAGGGAGAGGGTTCAGGATCTGCTGGAATATTTAACTGGCAATAGGATGAATTACTTAATAAACACGATAGGCGGCGTCCGGAGGGACATAACATCTGAAAAAGCCGAGAAGATACGCCGGTTCCTAAAGGAGAGTAAGCCCCTATCGGACTATATAATGGATCTTTTAGGCGATAATGGCGAATTCACTAGAAAGACAAGAGGGGTTGGTGTGCTGCCTAAGGAGAAGGCTTTAGAGGTAGGCGCTGTTGGACCAACGCTTAGGGGTTCCGGAATAGCCAGCGATATTAGGAAGGATGATCCGTACGCTGCTTATGGCAATCTTGACTTCGAAGTTATAGTTGAAAATGACGGCGACGTGCATGCTAAGGCTCTTGTTAGGGCTAGGGAAACCTATGAAAGCATGAAGATAATTGAGCAGGCGCTTGACAACTTGCCAGCTGGCGAAATAGTCGCTGAGCCGAAGGAGCCAAGGGTCGGCGAGGAGTTTGGAAGAACAGAGGCGCCCAGAGGCGAACTGGTCTATTATATTAGGTCCAATGGAACAAATATGCCTGAGAGGGTTAAGGTTAGAACCCCATCATTCGCCAATAACTTCGCTATACTTGAAATGCTTCGCGGTGAAATCCTTGAGAACGCTAGGCTTATTATTGAAAGCATAGATCCATGCTTCGCATGCACGGACCGCGTAACAGTAATTGATGTTAAAACTGGTAAGAGGAAATGCATTTGCCTTAAATAGGGGGTGAGGGAAGAATGGGTAAAATCTCGGTTTACCGTTTCCTATCGGCTGGATGCAACGGTTGCGATGTGCAAGTTTTAGAATGCTTAGTTCCACGTTATAGGCTTGCTGAGCTAAACGTTGATGTTGTCTCAAACCCTGAAGAAGCAAATGTTTTAATTCTAACTGGCGGAGTCAACGTTAAGGGAAAAGAGGAGCTTATAAAAACATATGAAAAAATTAATCCGCCTAAAATAGTAATTGCTGTTGGAAACTGCGCGTTAACAAAGGAAATATTTGATAAGGGCTATCCAATGGTTGGACCTCCAGACCAGATAATTCCAGTTAACTTTTATGTTCCAGGCTGCCCACCTAGACCTCAAGCCATAGTGAAAGCTGTTGCGCAGATACTTAACGCTAAACTTGAGGAGAAAGAGGATTACTGGGCAACCCCGGAGGGATTTAGGGGTAAGCATGAGTTTGACCGCGAGAAATGCATTGGATGCGGCGCATGCGCCCAAGTCTGCAGCTCAGATGCCATAGACGTGATTGATGAGGGCGAAAAGAGAGTTGTGAGAGTTAATTATGGACACTGCTCATTCTGCGCCTTCTGCCAAGATGAGTGCCCAACTCAGGCGATAAGACTCACGCGTGAATATTATCTTTTGACTAATAATCGAGGAACAACCTATGTGACAAATGACGTCGACCTATCTGAGTGCACATTGTGCGGAGCATTCTTCTTCCCGCAGCGTCAGATAGATTGGGCTTTAAAACGCATAACTGAGAAGGTTCCGAAATATAAGGAATTTAATGGTGAAATTTTAGACGCAATGAAGGTATGCTTGAAATGCCGAAGAGAAATAGTGAATGTGAGAAAAGCCAAAAAGACGCTTGCCAAATTATCGATTAAAGCCAGAGAATTCTAGTTTAAGCAACGCTTGAAAATCCTTAATTTTTTATATTTTTAGATTGTTTATGGGGACGTGGCAACTTAAGGTTTATATGTCTTCTTGTTTAAGTTTTTCTTATGTTGAGTATTAGGTCTTTGGTTGAGGAGCTGGGTGTTTTTGAGAGGAATAAGGTTCCATTGGAGCT
>Ga0209183_1000316_pt1 | contig 21657 bp, 25 predicted proteins | sample LHCtaG_2_FD_184120 | JGI IMG/M metagenome (GOLD analysis project Ga0209183, IMG submission 184120) | Hot spring microbial communities from Little Hot Creek, USA to study Microbial Dark Matter (Phase II) - LHC4sed_replicate (SPAdes)... | ecosystem: Environmental > Aquatic > Thermal springs > Hot... | reverse complement strand
GCCTTCTACTACATCGAAGCCTTCTACTACATCTCTCCTCCCATTCTTATTTTTCATACCGCACGCGCGTCGTACTCCGCTTCGAGCGCGTTCGCTGAATTGAGCATGAACTCGCGCTACAGCTTCTGCAAATCCTCCAACACGTGCGGGACGTAAACGCAGAAAATCACCTCACCGTCTGTAGCGCTTACCACGACGTTCAACCCGAGCACTATCAAGTCTTCAATCAACGACTTTAACTCACTTAACCTTAGCACGTAACCCATCACACCACCTCGAGCCAGCGGCTCACGCGCTTAAATTTCACCAAATGTTTAAAAGCATTCCTGGATGTTGGCTGAAAGTAAATTTTTCAACCTAAAAGTTATTAAAAAAGTTACATAACACACATAGAGCAGCGCGCACTCTATATTGTCGAAGCTATAAAAGTGTATGCTATGCTTTGAATAAAGGATGCTAGGATGTAAGCCGTAAAGCCACCAAGGATCGAGCGTTTAAGCGCGGAAAGTCCACCCTGGTAGACAGCCGCTGTAGAGACCACTAGGTTCCACACAGCGAAAAACGCCATGTGCGCCAACAAAGCGGTCTGAAGACCACTTACGTCGGCAATAGCCAAGGATGCAAGGTTCATAACCGTGCTTATTTTTTGAGCGCTTTGAGCTAGGAAAAGCTCGATTCTGCTTAACCCCTTTAGGTACACTGTCAGTATAACTGCTTTCGTTAAATTCTCGTAAATTTTCGCCGAAAGCATGTACCCCGATAAAACCACCACCGGACCTGTGGATCCTCCTACGAGCTTGATCGATAACCATAGAGCGAGCGCCCACGCTATCCACGTTATCAATGCGTATCCCAGTGAGAGCATGTTAAGCTCTGCATAGTGTTCCTCGTTTAGTGGTCCCATCCTCCTAAAAGAAGTCGCGTTAGCTGCAACAACGCGGCGTATATCTCCAATAGAAAGAACCTCTGGCTTAATAGCTTCTCCCTTCGCTGTATACAGCACAACCTTCGAGACTAAAGCGGAATTCCCCAGAAAATGGGCTATCGCTAACATCAGCATGCATGCGAAAGCGCCCACGCTATCAGGTCTTCGGGAGATTTCGGAAAAAACTCTAAAGGGGTCTACCCCCGCTAAAAGGATGCGCTTCACCACTTCTCCCAGACCCACTTCCTCCGGTTTAGGAAAGGCCACTGCCGATTCCCGCAACGCATAGATCGGCAAAAATATAAACATAGTGAGAGACGCTCGGGACTGTGGAGACTTGGAAGGTTCTAGTGGGGATTGCTGTGTTGACGCTAATAGCGCTAGCAGCTTATAGTCTTTATTGGATAGCGTGCTACGAAACAAGGGCCTGTCCCGGAGACAGACAAACCTATGTTAACGCTGCAGTGGTAGTGGTTTTAGCTCTCTATTCTCTCTCCGTAATACATTTATTGTTAACTAAGCTTAAGAAAAAGTAACTTCTACTTTACCTATCGGTCTTATTTCGAACACTTCTATTTCAGCCCTTACAGGAATGAAAACACCATCCTTTATATAATAATAAAGTATCACGCGGCCTGCTTTGTCAGAAATTCCTTGTTCGTTTGATTTTTCAACCAACATTCGCGCTAACTTTACCCAATTCTCCTTGGAAACATCTCTAGCCTCTCCCTTAACTTTAGAGTACAGTGAAGCGTAAAACCACCTTCGCACTTTGCTAATGGCTCCACGCACAGTTGGTGTAAGAGTGGTCCGGAAAACCTGGAGCTCGCCGGCCATTTCGGAGGTATTCGACTTTGGGAAATATATTTTTGACGCGTAAACACGCTCGCCTCGGTCGATGCTCGCGCGCAGCGTACGGGAGCTACTACCATGGTTTACTTTTCAACCCAATCTTGTACGCGAGGTAGTTCGTAACGAGGTGTATGGGCGGAGTCACGATAACGAGGATAACAACCGTGAGCGCGTCAAGCCACCCGTAGACCAGCTGGTACAGAAGAAGCGCTACTAATAGGAAAGTCAGCTGGTCCAAAAGAGGCGCTGGATCGCCTCTCTCTATCCCAAGCCTTCTTTTCACAAAGGAGCCCAGCGTATCGCCCAACATCGTTCCTAGTGATAAGACAAAAGCTTCTTGCACGCTGAGCAACCCACCCTGCTTCAGAGCAAAACCGATGGCCGTTCCTGACATAATTCCCGAAACAAAGCCTTCTATACTCTTACCGTCACCTAGGATGCGCCGTCCATCGAGGAAGCATGACCCTCCATCAATCGGATGAGTCCTTTTCACAACCTTTGCCACAACAACGGGAGTAGCATTCGCCACATAGCATGGTGTCGCTAAAGCGACTATACGATTGACGAGGCTTTCCATGTGCGACAGCCGGTTAAGTATGCGTTTAAAAATTGCTCGTAGGAAAAGGTAAGGTAATCGTCAAAGCGCGCGCTTTGCTTGTGACACAAGTGCATGAAAACATAAATAGTGACCTGGGAGTGTACACGCGGTGTTTGCAGTGGATCCTTTCACAGAGTTCCTCAAGAGAGAGGCTGCTAAGGTAAGAGCAAGGAGAATCGGTTCCTCAACGTTCATAGAGGAAGAACCTAGGAGTGAACGTCGTTACCATCTGCCAACCGATTTCATCGATATCCTGCTTTTACGCAGTGAACCCGGTGAGCACGTGGTTGTCGAAAAAGGGGTTATCAGGGAACTGAGGTATCGGCTCGATGAGCTAGAAAATGAATTGAAGAAACTACGAAGAAGGAATAGGGTGTTAGAGGCTTTGCTAGTCGCTAGTATGATCCTACTTGTGCTCAGCTTTATAAGATAGATGTGGAGCGGTTAGCAGATGAAAAGCCTACAGCTGTATGTGAGAAAACTAGAAGACGAGGTTAGGGCACGCTTTGTCGGGAATGACGACGTTATAAGGGTGCTAACCCTAAACTTGCTTCACGAGAGATCGACAGCGCTCATTCGAGCGCCTAGAGGCAGGGGCAAGTCTACGCTTATGCTTCTCTTCCTAAAAGGAGTTTTTGGCGAGGATTTCGTTGTGCTCTCTGGAGCTTCCGAAATAAAGCGGGGAGAGGTCGTTGCAAGATTACATATACCTTCCCTCGAGCGAGAAGGAGTAGAAAGGGTCATTTGGTCTGCTTTCGTCAAAGCGCGCGGCAAAGGTCTTGACGAAGTTAACCGATTGAACCCCTATACGGCATCCAACATTTACCACTTGTTGCAGTTTGGAGAAGTTTGGGCATACGGGCAGCGCTACCTGTTGGGCGACTTTGTGCTCTTCGCCAACGAAAACCCAGCCGATCCTACAACGTTCGTGCACCCGCCTCCCTTCTACGATCGGTTCGATGTCTGTGTCCAACTCTCATCTTTGACGTTGAGCGACAAGTTCAGGCTTCAAAAACTTATTGAGGAGCATAGATCGCTCGTGGACAGCATGCCTCAAGTGATGGACTTCGACACGCTTAGGGAAATCAGAAAAGAGGTGAGTAAGATCGAAGTGGATGTCGACATCTTAGCTACGGTTAATGTACTTGTAAGAGACTTGCAAGCATGCATTAGAGGCAGAGACGGCGGTCGCATAAAGCCGCCAGCCCTATGCGAAGGCTGCCACTTCGTTCACAGTATATGCAGCTCTGTGCGGGAAGGCCCTAGTGAGAGAGCCACTTTGGTACTCCACAACCTCCTTAAAGCGAAAACGTGGTTAGAGGGTAAAACCTCCGAGGAAGATGTATACAGGCTGGCCTCCTATGTTTTACCGCACCGGATGGAGGTGGTCAGGCAGGATAGAGGCTCGGAGGAGCTGTCACGACTCCTTAGGAGACAGAGAGAGCTTAACGAGGAGCGTAGAGCCCGAAAACAGTGGGCAATACTTGAGAATCTCATGAGGTCTTTCAACAGAGAGCTGTACAAGTTAGCAGCTGAGATCGCTGTAGAGGACTTGGTTTTCGCCGAGGAGTTAATGAAGCTTGAAGAAGATTGGATAAGTAAGGGATTATTGAAGCACGAGGAGTCTCTAAGATCGAGGCTGATGCGCGATGCCGCTGGAGCTTGAGAATGTTCGAGAGCTCTTTGATAGAGCTCGAGCTGAGATGTTTGTTGAACCTATAGCCGTTAGTGCAGAAGTTTGGGAAGGCACCTTTCAGCTCGAGGTTAGGGAAGGAAAAGTCTCGGCCAGAATTCCGGCCCGCCTGTTGCGAGACCCAGAGGGCGGACCTCTCTTACTGTGGTACTTCCGGCACAACCTCGCGCACGTGCATTACTGCCCCTACAACCTGAAGACTGTTCAGACGCTGGCTAGAGCAGCCTACGAAGAAACGAGAAGCTGGGCGCACGCACACAATGCTGTCGGGCTCTTTGCAGATTTGCAGGTGGACCTCTTTTACCTCCCCCTAAAGTACAAGCGCCAGCCCCTACACTTAGCTGACGAGTTCGTCTCAAAGCCCCACGGCTTAGAGGCCCTTCGCTACGCCGCGTACAAGCACGTGTACAGGGACCTACTGCGCGACCACAAGATCGATCGCGACGTGCGTTTTTACGGTTCACTGCTGGCCGAAATCGTTCTAAGCCCCAGGCCGTGGGTATCGAAGGTAAAGGTTGTAGCCTCGGTACTAAAGCGCCTTCAATTCCTCGAAAAATTAAAGAAGCTGAAACAGAATGCTGGTGGGGGCATACCTCTTTCGGAGGATCTCGAGAAGGACTTCTTGGCCGAGGCTAGGAGGGCAATGAGCTGGTTAAGTAAGGAAGAAGCAAGAGAGCTCTATAAGCACTGGCTTAAAGAGCGTCTTGATTTGAAAGGTTTGGAAAAAGAACTCAAAGAAACTCTGAAGGGTGCAGGGAAAGAGGAACGGGAAAAGCTTGAACAAGTAGCTACGCGCCAGGAAGAGGGTGAAGAGCCGGAGCTACCCTCGACGATGTCAAAGCCTGCAGCTAAGGTGGGAGAGACGGATGAGCTGGTGTGGAAAGCCTTATGGTACAGAGCGAAAGCGGAAGATCTCCTCATAGCATATGGTGGTAGCCTCCGGAAAGGGGGGACTTGGGCTATTTACGCTTACCCCGACCTGTGGACTATCGAAGATGATATTGAGGAGTTGGATCTGGAAGCGACCTTCGAAGAAGGGCCCTTCATACCAGAGGAAACGACGTTAAAAGACATTACAATGCCCTCCCCCTCCGGGGAAGTGCTGATCCAGGAGAAAGCTCCAGCCGTGCTTGTGGTCCTTGACACTAGCCGGAGCATGCAAGCGGTACTGGACGAAGCCGCGATAGCGGCTTTCGCAGCGTACTTGAGCGCTAAACGGTTGGGAGGCGAGGCGTCCGTCGTGAACTTTTCCACGAGGTACTTCATGGTAGGGTGGAAAGAGCCTGACATCAAAAAGGAGCTTGTTCTAGCAGCATCACAGGGAGAGCTGACCATCCTACCGTTATTCGCCATAAAGCGGTTGTTGGACGAGTTGGAGCCAGGCGAGAACGCAATAGTGGTTTTGGTTACAGATTGCGGGTGGCAGAACCTAAAGGAGGCTGTACCTTTCCTGGAGAACTTAGCGTCAAAGGGGCACCAGATTGTTGTGTTCCACGTGGAAGGATGGAAGTATCCGAAGAGCGTAGAAGCGGTTGCGAAGGCCCGGGGCTTGACGCTATATAGGGTACGTGATCCAACAATGCTGAAGTACCTTGTCTTGAGGGAGACTGCGCACGTTGCACAGGAGTCCTCGCAGACTGCTTGAAGCTGAAGGCCGAATCCTCGCTCACAATGCCGTATCCGTCGAAAGCCAAAATCACATCTGCAGCCCCAGCTTCTCCGCTACCTCCAGGATCGTTTTAGCGCGGTTCTCATCGCCTAGCTCTTTCAGTGTTCTATACTCCTCCCGCACAGCCTCCAGAAGCCCTCTCTTAGCTACGTCAGGAGCATCGTCGAGCATCTTTCTGGCTTGTTCGATATCACCCCTGTATAGGAGCTCTACGAAGTATTCTCGAAGAGAGGTCACTTTTATTTTAGTTCCCTCTTTTACTAGGACAAAACCGGTCTCGTAGTCTACTTCAATCCTTACCTCAGCTTTGCGCCGGCTAAGCTCTTCTAAAGCTTCTTTCGAGACGATTTTCTCGAGGCCGTAGACCGTTGCTGCCTTCTCTACCTTTTCCAAAGCTTTTTGACCTTTACCGTATATTTCTATTAAATCTGATAGGTTTAACGGTAATTCATAAGTTTTTCCTCCAACCAAAATTGTAGCTTTCAAACCTTTAACATTAGTAGTTGGCATCCTTACGTCAAGAAAACCGTCATAGGTGTAGAGCGCGATCACCTCACTGCTGCCGTCGGGGAAAGCTACTCTAGCCCCCTCATCCCATAGCCTAGCGCTCACTTCGCCTAAAACCAAATGGGGGCCGCTCTCGAGAGCTGGAACTCCCAAAACTTTCGCTAAACTGGCTGCAATCCCTTCCACTTCGCCCTCTACTTCGTACAACCTGAACTTGACCCACCCTCTTCCTGTCTTGATCTCGATGATACCGACTGCTCTGATTACGATTAAGCCAAGGCTTTCAAGAGCTTCCTTTCCTGTGCTCTCAGACACCTCCGCAGCGAAACCAATCCATGGCATAGACCGCTTCTTCACGAACGGATGAGAGAACTCCTATTAAGCGTTAGCGCACAGATTACGTGGGCTCGAAAGTTTTTTGACCAGCAGGAGCTCTGTAAGCCGTAATGTTCTCTACCTTAAGAGAATCCCCTCTATATGAGCGATTGAAACAGGGTAGGGTACGCTGCCTCGTTTGCGAGCGGCGTTGCATTATCGAGGAAGGGGGGAGGGGGTTTTGCAGAACACGCGTGAACATCAGCGGCAAGTTGCACACCCTCGTATATGGCGATCTTTCAGCCGTAGAATCTCGGCCTATAGAGATTAAGCCTTTCTTCCACTTCTGGCCGGGATCCACCTCACTAACGTTTAGCACTTGGAGCTGCAACTTTACCTGTCCCTGGTGCCAAAACTGGCACTTATCTCGAGCCGAGCCGGATCCAGCTAAAGCCAGCTATGTACCGCCCGAGCGCTTAGTCGAACTCGCCGCCCAGCGTGATGAAGGCGTGTGCGTATCCTTCAACGAGCCGCTCATGCTCTTCGAGTACAGCCTCGACGTTTTCAAGCTGTCGCGCGCGAGGAACCTGTACTGCACGTACGTGAGCAACGGCTACATGACACTCGAAGCATTGAAACTCCTGCATGAGAGTGGACTCGACGGCCTAAAAATCGACGTAAAAGGAGGACGAGAAGAGTACGGGAAGTACAATGCCGCTGACGTGGAAGTTGTGTGGAGGAACGCACGAGTAGCGAAGAGATTGGGCATACACGTTGAAATTGTCTACCTTGTCGTGACAAAAGCCACCGATAGAGATGAAGTTATAGAAGAAAGCATCGAGCGGCACGTCAAAGAGCTGGGTCCCGATACCCCTCTCCACTTCACGCGTTACTTCCCTGCGCACCTTTACCACGAACCTCCCACTCCGGTGGAGAAGCTAGAGTGGTGCTACAAACGGGCCAGAACGGTGGGCGCGCGCTTCCCATATATCGGCAACGTACCGGGTCACCGCTACGAGAACACGTTCTGCCCTGAGTGCGGCGAACTCCTCATAAAACGCTACGGTCCCCGGATCCTAAGGTACCGTTTAACCGAGGACAAGCGCTGCCCCAGGTGCGGCACCGAGATCCCGATAGTCGGTCGATATACTCGCAAGCCGCTTTGGGCCGCCTTCCCGTAGCACGCTACGGATATTAGGTTCCGAGATTAGGTGCAACGATGGCTATTTGGCAGCCTGATAAACTCAGGTTCGGACCAGCTGGGATTCCCCTGAAGGCGAAAGCTAGGAGCACAAAGCAGGGTGTCATCGAGGTAAAGGCTTTGGGGTTGGACGCGATGGAGATAGAGTTCGTGAGGCGAATAAGCTTGTCCAAGCAGGCTGCAGGAGAGATCGCTAGCATAGCTCGCAGCCTAGACGTGGCGCTAACAGTTCACGCTCCCTATTACGTCAACCTCGCCTCTCCAGACAAGAGCAAGGCGGAGGCCAGTGCACAGCGCGTTTACCAGTCCGCTGTAGTGGGCTACGCGGCCGGCGCATGGAGCGTTTGCTTTCACGCCGCGTACTACATGGATAGGAGCAGCGAAGTAGTGTATGCGCTCGTGAAAGACGCGCTTAAGGACATAATTGCCAAGCTGAAGGAAGAGGGGGTGGAAATTTGGTTAAGACCAGAAACTACTGGCTCGCCTACAGAGTTTGGTACGCTGAACGAGCTCTTGAAGTTAAGCAGCGAGCTGGAGATGGTACTGCCCGTTATCGACTTTGCCCACTTGCACGCCCGAAGCAACGGCGCTTTCAACAGTTACGAGGAGTTCTCTGATGTGCTCTCATCAGTAGAAGACACCTTAGGTAGAACTGCTCTCGATAACCTCCACATTCACGTGTCTGGCATCGAGTACGGTGAAAAGGGCGAAGTCAGACACCTTAACCTTAACGAATCCGATTTCGAGTACGAAGACCTCATGCGTGCGTTAAAAGACTTTAACGTCAAGGGAGTTCTCATCTGCGAAAGCCCCAGCCTGGAGGAGGACGCTCTGCTTCTGAAGAAATACTACGAAAGCATTTAAACGAATGGCTGAAGCGCGAACCACGGCTTGTAAGCTTCCAAACCGTTTTTTAGCACGATCTCGAGCTCGCTAGCGTTAACTGCAGGTCCTGGAAATACGTGTTGGTCGTCGAGCGATAACCTCGGACACGCTGCGTTTACAAAAACTTCAGCCCCTCCATAGTCAAGCAACGCATCCCGGGAAACTTCGTCGAAGATTATGAGCCGTAGCTTCAACCCCCTTTCCAAACATGATTTAATCAGAGCGTCGACGCGACGCTTACTCGCGCGCTGACCTGGTTTAGAGGAAACCACGAGTATGCCGTTTCGAGCCTCTATTACCGCTGCCAAGTGAGCGAGCCTTTTGGCTACAGTGCTTCGTAGAATTCGGTCAACTTCCACCACGCGCCCGGTATAGGGGTCAGCAGCGAAAGTTCTAGCTTCAGTGGCTAACGCTACGCCCAGCGCGTGGAAGACCCCGCCAGCGATCACGAGGAAAGCTTCTACTAACCCGACCAGTTTTGCCGCCGCTCTCAAATCGCAGCCGATCACCAAACCTTCGGGCATCATAGGATCTGGGCTTTTAGAAGTGTAAGCGCTGATGCCGTACTCCAGGAGAAGTCGCCTAGCCTGCTCCAATTTGTGGAGGTGCTGCACGGACGAGAGCAGGCCTACTGCACGTATACCTTCGCTGCTAAGTTTAGCAGCTGCGTTCTCGATGACATTCTTCACATCAACTGTCGAGTAGGCGGGGACGAACAACACGTTTTCCGGAGCTCTGAAGCGGACGGGGGCGTGGTGACCCGCGTGTACGAGTGCATCATAACCCAGCGCCGCTAGCTCCGTCAAGGCTACATCACACCCACCCCATGCATGGCTTGCCGAGAGCGCGATCTCAAACCCTTGATCCTCGAGTTCCTTAACGGCTTCTATCAAGAATCGTTTAATCCCGTCGGGTGCTTGGAAAAGCAGTTTTCTGTACCCTTTAGCGGTAGCCCATCTAGCAATTGCGTCAGTATCGATCAAATATGGCTGCATTGCTTTTCACCAGCGTTTAAGAGATTGGGCGCCAGCATAGTCCCAACTCATCGGCATACCTATACGCTTCTTCGAGCTCCTTCGCAGAAGGTCTGCGCGCGATGTCAGGGTACATTTCCGGGTAGCGGGCGACCAAATGCTCAGGCCTATATTGATCCATTATATTGACTAATGCACGAGGGCAGTTTTCCGCTATCCACTTCAGCACGGGTTTTGTGCAGCAATCCACATGACCAGGCAGCACAAGGTGCCTAATTATCATGTCCCCATGCTGGCACGAGATTCTATGATTCCTCGAGACCACCTCTACGTACCGCGGCACCTTTGAAAGCCTCTTTGCACACTCGTCATTACCGTATTTGAAGTCGGGTAGCCAGATGTCGATCACATCTACAAGCAGCGAGAGAGCCTCGGAACTCATGTACATATTGCTGTTCCACAGGAGCGGAACGTTTGCATCCATGTATTTCAGCGAAGCTAGGATAACGTGGAGTTGCTGGTCTGGATTTCCCCCAACGTAATTGATATTCCTAGCCCCTTCCTTGTAAAGCTTCAGGGAGATCGATGCCAATTCTTGCGGCGTGACAGGGACTCCGTTATACGGGTCAGTCGAGATGTCCCAGTTCTGACAGAACACACACTTGAAGCTACAGCCCGTAAAAAATATGGTTCCTGAAGGCACAAGAGGGGCTTCCTCGCCCATGTGGAGAAACGCTGAAGCCACCCTGACCTCGCTATCGAGCCCGCACACACCCTTCTCTCCCTTAAGCCTGTTGACGCCGCACCTCCATTCGCAGAACCTACATGATTCGAGCATCCTATAAGCTATCTCAACCTTAAGATCCAGAAGGCTGTACGACGGGAAGCGCATGGCTGCGAGCTTGCCTGGCACGCCTCCGATCTCCTTATAGAGCTCTCTGAACTCTTTGGCTTTTTCTTCGTGGATCCTCCACAAGTCATCCAGGTTTACACTTTTTTCTAGCTCTACAGGCACCCGTTTGACCACTCTGTACTTAGCCGCTTTAACGCCTCTCAGAATATCATAGTAATGCTGTAGCCTGCTTCTAACCTCGACGTTTTCCCACACTTCGATAGCATCAGGTCTGAGCAAGCGCCACATGCTCGCTTCCACTTCATTGAATCAAGGAGAACCTTTTAACATTACGCAAGCGCACATGCAATAAAAAAATAATAAGCAGGGGGGCGTCAGGGGTAGCGATCGCATATGGACATCAAGTACCCGTTTATATTGATAAACTTCAAGGCCTATCGTGAGGCTAGCGGCAAAAAGGGGCTGGAGCTCGCCAAGGTGGCTGAGAAGGTCAGCAAAGATACGGGTGTTGCAATAGGCGTCGCTCCACAGTTGACCGACCTAGCATACATCGCATCGCAAGTGGAGATCCCGGTCTTCTCTCAGCACGTAGATGATGTGACACCGGGTAGCTACACAGGCCATGTCACGCTGGAGGCGGTTAAGGACGCCGGCGCCGCTGGCACCATGGTTAATCACTCAGAAAGAAGGGTACGCGCCGATCAGGTAGATGTCGTCGTGAAGAGAGCCAGGCAGCTCGGGCTTGTAACTGTCGTATGCACTAACACTCCAGAAGTCACTGCCGCGATGGCAGCTCTCAGCCCCGATATAGTCGCCATAGAACCGCCTGAGCTTATAGGTACTGGAATACCTGTTTCACGCGCTAAGCCAGAGGTTGTGACAAGCTCTGTTGAACTGGTCAAGAAGATCAACCCACAAGTCAAGGTGCTGTGCGGAGCCGGTATTACGACCGGGGAAGACGTCGCAGCAGCTCTCAAGCTCGGCACTGTTGGAGTGCTACTCGCTTCTGGGGTTGTTAAGGCGAAAGACTGGGAGAAAGCGATCAGGGACCTTATAGAGCCCATCGTCTGAAAGTGCGGAACACTATCGGGTGCGCGTCAACGCTTATATCTCCCTTTCTCCCGCCTTGGACGGGGCCCGTGGCCTAGCATGGAAAGGCGCCGGCCTCCGGAGCCGGAGAAGGCTCACCCTCCGGAAAACCCGGGTTCAAGTCCCGGCGGGCCCGCCAGCTTGGATGACGTTACAGGAATAGAAGCTATAGCTGTCAAGCATCGCTTCTCTTCAGCAGCTGTTCGCCGATTGGCGGCTTTGTACGGTTTAGCCAGGACGGATCTCATGCTCAGCAAGCTGGGCACACCATCTAAACGGTACTTTCTCCGCGTTAATACGCTAAAAACCACACCTGAGGAGGTAGTCGAAAAACTACGTGAAGAGGGTTTTCGCGCTTTTGTTTACCCAGAGTTACCGGATGCTATCTACTTGCCGGTTGAGGGCCCCTTTGAGGTTAGGAAGGTGGAAAAAATAATTGTAGCTAAGAAAGAGGCGGCTGAATCCGTTTACCAAGGGGCTAACCTCTACACCCCAGGAGTTTTGGATGCAAAAGGTGTGAAGGAGGGGGATGCGGTAAACATCGCTAGCCCCCGAGGCCATATTGTGGCAGAAGGCATGGCTATGATGGATGGTGAGGAAATGATGGCCCGGAAAGAGGGGCTGGCGGTTAAAACCCTGCGATCGGTTTATAGAGTGCCCTCTGTGAGAGAGCTTAGCGTTTACAAGCAAGGGTTGGTTTACGACCAGAGCTTGCCAGCGATCGTGGCTGGACACGTTCTAAGTCCGAAACCCGGCTGGCTAATAATCGACATGTGTGCGGCCCCTGGTGGCAAAGCCTCTCACGCAGCCCAGTTGATGGGAAATGAGGGGCGTGTTGTCGCAATCGATAGAAGTGAAAGCAAGGCAGCAAAGATTAAAGAAAACGCTGAACGCCTAGGTCTGAAAAACCTAGAGGTCAGGGTAGCTGACTCGCGCTACATCGACGTCGAAATGGAGGATCTGAAGGGCGTTGACGCCGTTATTCTAGATCCGCCTTGCAGCGCGCTTGGAATTAGACCTACTCTCTACTACGAGAGGAACGAAAAGGAGTTCCTATCTCTCAGCTGTTATCAGAGGCAGTTTCTCAAAGTGGCCGCTAGATTGCTTAAGAAGGGGGGGTTGCTTCTATACTCTACATGCACTCTCACGATCGAAGAGAACGAGCTGAACATCGTATGGGCTGCAAAAAAACTTGGCCTGAAGGTTAAAACTCAGCTTGTATTTCTCGGAGCGCATGGGTTCACAGATCTTGGACCCTACGTGCAACGTTTTGAGCCAGATGTTCACGATACACCAGGCTTTTTCATAGCCTTACTGGAAAAAACATAAGTTACTGCAAGCGTGGTGCGGGGGCCGGGATTCGAACCCGGGCAGGCCTACGCCAGCGGAGCCTAAGTTTAGGCTGTACATCCGCCCCCTTTGTCCTAGCTCGGGCACCCCCGCCACCCCAGCGCATGAGCTTAACTTTATAAGTCTCGCGTAGCGCGCACAGGAGGTCTAGCAAGCTGGGAAGTTCAAGCTCAGAAAAATGCCTTTCGATCATCGATCACAGTAACTCTGAGTCATCACTCGAGGGTGCGTGCGCCCACCTCGTTATAAATGTGGCGCCCCAGCGGGAGCTACAAAGTACTGTTTCCGCCGCCCCTGCGTAGCGCACTAAGGTTTAAGAAGCATAGGAAGAGGGGGGCTCATGAGCAGCTTGCGCGTGCCAGTCTGCACTTCGTGCCACAAGCCTATAGCACCTTACGCTAGAGGTGTCAGATTCATGTGCCCTAACTGCGGCGAGATAGAAATCTGGAGGTGCGAAAAATGCAGGAAACAAGGGAACACGTACATTTGCCCCAAATGCGGTTTTGTTGGTCCATGAACGGGGTGATTCTATGGGTCGCGTTGTGGTAATCGCTAAAATCCTCCCGGAGGACGTGGACACGCCACCCGAACACATTGTGGAGAGAGTAAAAAGCAACCTGCCCGCCGAAATATATGAGGTAGTTCGGAGCCGAGTGGAGCCAGTAGCTTTCGGTATAAACGCCATATACCTTTGGATTGCTATGCCGGAGACTATCGAGGGAGGAACTTACGATCTGGAGAACAGACTTAGCGCTATAGAGGGTATCAGCCAAGTGGACATCGTTTCCATATCTAGACTCATCGAGTAGCGAGAGAAAACATATTTGTTTTCTTGGATAAGAAAATTATAAAAATCTTCAATTGGTGAGCGCCTCTTAACGAGCTACTCGAGAATCAAAAGGGGTTGACCCTGTTTTGCTACTTCCCCCTCTTTAATTAAAACACCGCGCACGACACCGCTCCTGTTCGCCTTAACTTCTACTTTCGTCTTCATCGCTTCGAGAACTGCTACCGTCATCCCGCGCTCCACATGGTCACCGCTCTTAACCCGAACTTCGATGACCCGACCCGTTATGGGGGCCGATATTGCTCCTTCAACAATTGCCGCTGCAGCAGCTTCGGTCGTTACACGTTTCACAACCCCAGTTTTAAATGCCTGAAGAAGCGCTTCTAAATCGCTAAGACCCTCTTCGATATCAACTTCTACCTCATATAGCTCACCATCTAGAACCACCCTAAACTTCTTCACCATGCCTTGCGCACCACTTCCTCGATTTTATCGGTGCTTGGTGAACTTGCTCAGACAATTCCAGCCTAGCAAACATGGACCAGAGGGGCGTGCGCGTGCCGCTGCTTGGACGCAAGGCAGAGGCGGATCGCTTCTTCGCTGTCGCTACCGCAAGGCAGGCCGCCAATATAGCTACTCGTTTCTCCTTCTCAACGTCCTCCATAGTTTACACCGGCGGTAAGCCCCGCTTCTTGGGAGGATGCGGTTTACGCTCTCTCTTGGTCATGAGAAAGCTTAGCGTCTGGTAAATTACTTTTCTCGTTTCACTGGGCATTATTACGTCGTCTACGTAACCTCTGCCAGCGGCAAAGTAAGGAGTAGCTATCTTCTCTCTGTACTCCTTAGCAAATTTCCTAACTAGCACTTCACGCTCCTCAGGCTTCACGGCTTCTAAAGCGTCCCTGTATATTACCTCTACCGCCCCTTCGGGACCCATAACCGCGATTTCAGCCGTCGGCCAAGCGTAGACGGCGTCTGCTCCAAGGTGCTTGCTGCCGAGAGCTATATAGGCACCCCCATAGGCTTTCCTGAGTATTACAGTAATCTTCGGTACGGTTGAGCTAGCGTACGCGTAAATTATCTTCGCGCCGTGTCGGATTACACCTCCGTGCTCTTGCACCGTACCTGGGAGGAACCCAGGCACGTCCTCGAACGTGATGATGGGTATGTTGAAAGCGTCACAGAACTCCACGAACCTAGCTATCTTGTCCGAACTGTTGATATCCAGCGCGCCGGCCATGAAAGCTGGCTGGTTCGCTACTACTCCGACGACGTATCCACCCAGCCTAGCGAATCCTACCACTGCGTTCGGAGCAAAGTGTTCGTGCACTTCGAAGAAGGTACCTCTGTCGAAGACTCTGCTTATGATCTCCTTGACATCGTAGGGTTCCTCTGAGTCGTCCGGCACGATGCTATTCAGGGCTTCGTCTTCCCTGCACGGGTCATCGCCTGTATCCATAAAAGGCGGGTCCTCGACGTTGTTGGAAGGAAGATAGCTTAGTAACTTCTTTATCAAACTGAGAGCTTCCTGATCGTTATTGACAACAAAGTGGGCAACGCCACTCTTAGTGGCGTGTACGTCAGCACCACCTAGCTCCTCAAATGTAACATCTTCGCCTGTAGCAGCCTTGACTACTTTAGGACCAGTTATGAACATGTAGCTGGTTTTTCTGACCATCACTATGAAATCGGCTAGCGCCGGCGAGTAGACAGCACCGCCAGCACAAGGCCCCATTATCGCAACTATCTGTGGTACAACGCCGCTCGCTAGGACGTTTCTGTAAAAAATTTCACCATATCCTTTTAGAGAATCAACACCTTCCTGTATCCGTGCGCCACCTGAGTCATTAAGACCGATTATAGGGATACCAAGCTTCACGGCCAGCTCGATCAATGATGCTATCTTCTGCGCATGCATTTCGCCGACGCTGCCACCCATAAATGTGAAGTCTTGAGCGTAAACAGCAACTTTCCGTCCTCCAATCTCGCCGAGACCCGTTATGACGCCATCGCCATAAGCCACCTTCCCTGTCATACCGAATTCGGTTGCCCTATGCCTCACGAAGCGGCCAAGCTCGACGAAGGAGCCCTTGTCCAGGAGTATCTCCAGCCTTTCCCACGCAGTCAACTTCCCGGCCTTATGCTGGCTAGCTATTCTCTCGGGACCTCCCCCAAGCCTAGCTCGTTCTCTCAGAGCTCTTATTTCCTCAATTTTGCTCATGGCCCCTCTATGCTACTCTACCTCCTCAACCCACAGATCAAAGATTTTCCCGCGAACCTTCACCTTCACGAGCTTAGCTCCCCGCCGTGCCATTTCACACGCTAACCTTATGTGGCGCAGGGTTTTCGCGAGAATATCTTCCCGTGCTCCATTGTTAAAGTAGCTATGTACCAGCGAAAGGGGAACGTACCTAGCAGCCAGGTCGCCATCAAACCTCTCAACGGGCTTTAAAGCAAATCTCGCGCCGGGTTCAACATGTCCCAAGCGACCCCGGAGACCGCTGAAAGCTAGGCAAGCAACTCCTTTCTTGACCAAGACCCGTACTTTCCCTCCAGCCGGTACCGGCAGCGCTCTCCACGCGCTACACCTCCTTCCGTTGACCTCCACATCAGCGTGACCAGCAACAGCGGCAAGACACGGCACCGAGACGCGAAGCTCAACGAAACCCTCGATCTCAAAAAATGGATTATCTATGCTATTACCTACGAGCGCGTTCGCCACAGCCTTAAGAAAGGTGTCCGCTCTGCCGCCCTCCTCCACCAGGTAGACGCCAGACGCCTCAAGAACCGTTAGACTGTGAGCCGCTGTCTCGTCTAACGTCGATATTACTTTCGTCTCTGTATACATCGCAAGGCTTCTACGGCGCCACTATAAAAGGAATACTCCAGTGCGCAACACGCTAAACATACTTCAAGGTGCGAGAGAGACCAAGTGAAACCCGGTATTTACGGCCTTGCAAAAGGAAGTTTTAGTAAAAACAACATGTTAATAAATTTTAACTGTTTGAAAATCTATTATAATAACTACCTCGCAGTGCTAAGCTGTAGTAAGGTATTGCGCCCACGCGCCCGCATCCCGCCCTTCACGGTTCCGCGCGCCCCATCTCGGAGTGTTCATGGGCTCCGCCGCTTGCTCGATTTCACCGCCTTTTCCTCGCGGGCTGAACCCCCTTCGGGCGCGCGCTATCGCGGCCCGCGCCCTAAGATTGCCTCAGGGGCCTGCCGCGGCCCTAAGCTTCCCTCTTTCTTTTTCACCACCGCGAGACTGCCTGGGGGCCGCGGGCCGAGCTGTGCTACACAAGCCACAAGGTTGGCTTTAAGGCTTGGCCCTTCCACTAACCCTCCTCGCCAGCTGGAGAGAGTGGCCCTCTAGTTGGCTCATTGACCCTCCCCCTCTCTGGGGGGCTTGCTCGACAGGTTCAACGTGTGTATCAATCGTTTTGTGGTTAAGACGTTTATGGTGTAAAAGTGTGTTGAAAGTGCTTTTAACGCTGTCCACGAGTCTAGAGTTTGCTGGGGGGCGCTCTCTCGCTAGCGCCTATAAGTAGCATGCACAACGTTCGCGAGAACTTTTCAGCTCAACAGTTAACGCTTCGAGCAAGCACAGCTCGACGAGAAGATCCACGTAAACCGGAAGTAGCTTGAAGACAGAAGCCCCTACTCCAGCATCCGCCGAAAGGCTTTTTTGAGCTCTAGAGCCCAAGCAAGCTCCTACACGTGTACACCACGCTAACCGCGTTTTTCTACACAAATCACGTGCTTTAACTACACAAATTCAAAAGATTTCCTGGGAGTTAATTGAAAGTATTTTTCTAAACTAAAAGTTAATAAAAAGGTCACATAACGTACACAGCGCAAACGTATTCGAACAGCCAGCTTCAAACACGCTAATTTATATTATTAGCGCGAGCAAGCAATAAAAAGAAAAATAAACGTTTTAGCGCGCACGAGAGGTGAGGTATTGGAGGAACTCGCATGAACCACAAGCGCTCGTGCTCACCAACACTCTTATGGCGAAGGAGTCAGAGGGGGCAGGTAAAGGAATGTCGAGTTCCCGCTCTTCACCAGGTCTCATAGGGAATACATCGGTTACAGCTACAGCAAAAACTTCGTCTTCGATTAGTATCTCAACCGTTAAAGCCACGTCCTCGGTATCACTGGAAGTGTTTTTTAAGATAATCACGACTATCGATTTATTTTGCTCAGTTGAAACTATTTGCGCTTTAAGGCTAATTGAATGGGAAGAAAATGTTTTATTCTCTTCTGTTATTTCCGCCAAGATTTAGTCTTTTCTTTCTAGAATTATCTCGATTGCCGATACTATACGCTCCTTCCCTGGCTCGCCTACTTTTTCACTGGTTATCTTAACGGATGCTATGTCAACTTTTTCTCCCATGAAACGTCTCACAACCTCCGCTGCATCAACAGCCTTCGATATGGCTCTGCCCCTAGCCTTCAGTGTAACCCTTTTACTTCCTAAGGTAAACTGCGTTACCGCTGCTAGTACGTAGTTCGCTACAGGTTTCTGACCAACTAGTATAGCAGCCTCGCTCGCCATGGTGTACTCACCTGCGCGAGGGCCCTTCTTCTGGGGCATTATATTTTTTTCTAGCTCAATACACTGTAGTTGGCGCTACCCCTACTTAAGTAGGGGGATTCTTGCTTCTAGGGCTTTCATCTTTCAGGCGTTCATAGCCCTTTTAGGCTTCCACCCGCATCTATCCCACCCTAGAAGTAAGGGGTGTGACGCCACCTCGTTATCCCTACCCCCTGAGAGGGGGTTCGGGATTATGGTTCCACTAGCGCGCGCTTCTAGTGCCATTTTTCTAAAGGCTTGCAAACTACTCCGAGAAAAGCCTACATGTTACGAGCACAGAAAGGGCGCTTTACTCCTCTTCTTCGACCGCTACACTGTAGTAGTGTTCACCAATGCTTTTAAGGTACCTATCTAAGCGGGATCCCTCCTTGTTGACTCTAGGTCTCAAAGTATCGGGGTCGCGTCTAAACGTCACAGAAAGCCCCTTTAATAATTTATTGAACCCTTCACGCAAGCTCAACGGAGGTGTTGCGCTCCCTCTCACCCCTGGTTCCCCCTCAAACACTATCACCGAATCCGCAAGGAAATCCTGAGCTATGAGATCGTGCTCTACCACCAGAGTTGTTACTCCTCGGTCTTGCGTAAGGCTCCTTACTACACGCGCTACAGCGTAGCGCTGCTCCACATCGAGGTAAGCCATCGGTTCATCCAGCAAGTAGATGTCGGCTTCTCTGCCTAGAGTAGCTGCTATTGCCACGCGCTGCAACTCGCCGCCGCTGAGCTCTGATACCGGACGATCCAGCAGCTTATGCAACCCTAGCGGCAGTAAAAGCTCGCTCTGAACGAAGCTAGAGCCGATATTAACCTCCGCTTTTGCTAAGACATCGCGTACAGTACCCTCGAACCCTTCCCGTGCGATCATCTGGGGTTTGTAGCTCAGCTTAACCCCTAGCTTAGTATTGACATAGCCCTCGTCCGGCTCCAACTCGCCGGCAAGCATGCGCACAAAAGTTGTCTTGCCTATCCCGTTCGGCCCAACTATTCCCACAACCTCACCCGAGTAAACCTCCCCTTCAGCCACTGTTAGTTCGAAACCCCCCAGCCTCTTGCGCAGGTGGCCCCAATTAATAGCCACGGCTTCAGGCCGCTGGACGCGCTCAGGCGGTTTGACGTGGAACTTGATTTCATAATCCCTAAACCTGACATTCTCCTCTTTCAGGAATCCCTTCAGAAAAGTATTGATACCAACCCTCACGCTTCTTGGTAGGCTGACTATACCATAGGCTCCGGGTTCCCCATAGAGTATGTGAACATAGTCGCATAGGTAATCGAGTACCGCCAGATCGTGCTCCACCACTACCACGTACTTTCCGCCTTTAGCGGCACGCCTTATCGCCTTAGCCACACGCAACCTCTCCCTCACATCAAGGTAGCTTGACGGTTCATCGAACATGAAAACTTCCGCGTCTCTTACGAGAGCCGCTGCCACCGCCAGCTTCTGAAGCTCGCCCCCGCTAAGGTGCGCTACGTTTCTGTCCCACACATTATCGAGGGCGAGAGTCTCTTTCAGTTCATGCCTTAACCCGGTTTCATCGATTCTCTCTAACACTTCCGCTACCGTACCTCTAACGTACTTGGGTATAGCATCGATCTCCTGAGGTTTACGTACAGCTCGCAAACGACCCTCTGCGAGCTTCTGGAAGTACGGCTGAAGCTCTGACCCCCTGAAGAAACGCACAATTTCGCTCCACTCGGCCCCTTCGGGCTTCCCTAGGTTCGGCTTTAACTCGCCAGAAAGCAGCTTTAACGAGGTTGATTTACCCACTCCGTTGCTGCCGATGATTCCCACAACAGCCCCTTGCTTAGGTATAGGTAATCGGAATATCTCGAAACCATTAACTCCGTATCTAAATACGAGTTGTTCCCTTAACCTTTCAGGAAGGTTAACAACGTGTATAGCTGCGAAAGGACACTTCCTCACGCATATACCGCAACCTATACATAACCTCTCATCTATCACTGCCCTTTTCAGCTCACCGTCTACCCATACACACTTGGACCCGGCCCTGTTCACAGGGCACGCGCGCACACACTCCTGATTGCACTTATCAGGCTTGCAAAGCGCTCGCTCAACTACAGCTATGCGCACAGCAACCCCCTACCAACAGCCAGATAAAAGTTGAACACAAAGCGCACCTTGCGCGCGGAGCTAGTTCGCGTTGAAGCTGGAAGGGTCTGCCGCGTTGGCGAGTGCTGTATTACACTAGTTCAACACACTCGAGGGCGAGCCTGGTGACTGATGAAAGTGTACGAGCATGCGTATGCGCAAGGCGAGCCGTAAAAACAGCTGAGGATGAAAGTTTACGAGAAGCGCAACCCCCGGGCTAACTCCCACACACTCTTGACGGCGCAAAGCTTTAACGCCCCTCAAAATAGTATTCACAGTAAGCGCGAGATACTACTCGCGCTCATTCCCCTTCGCTTTCCATGGATTCGAGGAAGACCTCGTAGTACTCTTTCATTATCTCACGTTCTTCTTCCACTTTTTCCTTTTCCCTACTTCGAACTCCTTCTACTACTAGAAGTTTTTCTCGTTTATCTCCAGAAACTTCTCCTCTAACCACGTAACCCCTTTTCGAAGAAGTCTCCTTCCTATACCCGCATTTTCTGCAAACCAGATAGGTCTTACCCTCTGAGCTAGTTGGAACCAAGAGGGTCCCGCACTTGGGACAAAACTCCACTTCTACACACCCCTCACGTCGAGGGGGTTGTCTTCCTTCTCTTATTTTTAAGTGTTGCGCAAACTGCGCAGGAAGCGGTGATTTCACCACACCTAAGAAAACGGCATACAGAAGCACCGTGGTGCTGCGTGTCGACACGTATGCTGTATAATAGATAGTTTTCAACACTTCTCTGTACACGTTCGCGATACGCTTACCTCGAAAGAATTTGCGTAGACCGTCCTGCAGGCTTCCTTAGCGTGCGCGCGCGCTGTAGCTAACGGCTCCTCGGGGTTACGGTCGCCGGGGGTTTAAAAGCCCGCCCGGGTGTTGCCTGAAAGCGTTTTTCGAGGGGTTGCGAGGGAAACCGGGTGAGGGTTCGCGCCGCTCTCGCGCGCTATAATAATGTAAATTACAGTGTGTAAAGCTGGCTGTTCGAATGCTTTTGCGCTATGTATGTTATGTAACCTTTTTTATTAACTTTTAGGTAGAAAAATTTACTTTCAGTCAACATCCAGAAAAGTTTTTAGACTTTTGGAAATTTAAGCGCGTGAGCCGCTGGCTCGAGGTGGTGTAATGGGTTACGTGCTAAGGTTAAGTGAGTTAAAGTCGTTGATTGAAGACTTGACGGCGCTCGGGTTGAACGTTGTGGTGGGCGCCGCAGACGGCGAGGTGATCTTCTGCGTTTACCTCCCGCACGTG
>Ga0209183_1000315_pt1 | contig 21659 bp, 22 predicted proteins | sample LHCtaG_2_FD_184120 | JGI IMG/M metagenome (GOLD analysis project Ga0209183, IMG submission 184120) | Hot spring microbial communities from Little Hot Creek, USA to study Microbial Dark Matter (Phase II) - LHC4sed_replicate (SPAdes)... | ecosystem: Environmental > Aquatic > Thermal springs > Hot... | reverse complement strand
CCACCACGAATCTACTATAAGGAAATTCTTCGCATTGATGTTTGGTGTAAGATTAAAGAATGCCAGGAATAGGAAGTTCTGGTTCTTGATGGAAGAGGCAGACCATACTAGAAGATTCAAGTTTGGATTATTCTCCCTGGAGCTTTCAGAGATAGATAGAGATGACGTATGGGCTACACCAGGCATACCTCTCCTAATATTCATCACAGCCGGCTTCCTATACTACATCCTCCTAGGAGACGTATCATACACATTCTTCAGAACATTACTCCAGACACCAAATCTAAGAATGTAAAATAGTTTTTAAGAACAATTACAAAACAACCCTATAATAAGGGTAAAGAATAAAGAAACCCTAGACATGTATTAACAGCCAAGAGAGTTGATCAGTAACTGCAGGAATGTCTATTAATCTACTCGCCATGAAAGTAGGAGAAGGTTAGGGGAGATTCAAGGATGAATTGAAGACTAAAGTTAGCGAAATGCCAGAAAATGATAAGAGAGATGCATACTCACTAAGAAAACTCTTTAAGTTATCATCGACTAAGAAGGATACTCGGATATTTCAGACATTTGACCATCATTGATGTTGAGCTGAGACCGCTGTGATGAGGGGCAGATACTTTATAGGAATCTTCAAAAATCATAGAGCTAGCATGGTCGATGTTGATGCTGGAAGCAACGTCAAGATGTTAGAGAAAATAATCGAAGATGTTAGGAGAGAGACCATTGATAAAGCTACCAGACTGATTCCAAAATTCATAGATATAGCTAAGAGTCTAGGACTGGACAGGGATGATACTAACGGGCTAGCAGGATCAGCTGGACTACTAGTCTAAAAAATCTACCTCACATAGGAAGACTATCAACTATCCTGGATCATTCAAGGCTAAAGGCAGGGATAGCAGGGAATAAGAAATATAGCCGTAAGATTAAGAGACATCTAATAATGATTACAAATGCAATTCTACATGAGAACAGTGAGACACGTATACCAAGATATAGAGATTCAAGAGAAATATTGAAGAAGACTACAGAACTAATGAGGTCGATAGGCCAGCTGGGATGAGACTGAGGTAAAGCCCCAGCAAGACCTACACAGCATCATTTACAGCCCCTCCCCATCAGTGTAAAAAAGTCGATCCCTCCAAGCTCACCCGACATACTTCTAAGACTGGATATTAAAGTACAAAACTACAAACATCACGTAAACTTAAATAACGCTCCAGCCAACCTAATAGCGACCATGGAAATGAGACACCTCAAAAAAAGACTCCAAATGCTCCGGTAGTATAGCCAGGCCAAGTATGCGGGCCTCTCGAGCCCGAGACCCGGGTTCAAATCCCGGCCGGAGCAAAAACCAAACATTCTTTCCCAAACCCGCTCCCGCGAAACACATCCGTTAACCAGATAAAATTTTTCAAATTTTGTGAATATGAATGTCGGACACCTTTCTAGCTGAGTAATCATGTATCCGTTTTGCTGTGGCTATTATGATCTCATTAACTTTTACTGAGTTTATTGATTTTAAATTTTAGGAAGTTGGCTAGAGAAGCTATTCTCCCAATGTATTATCATGAAAAGTATTACGATGCAGACAAGATCAAGCCAGCCGCAACATTCTTATTTAAGAGCGGATAAAAAAATGAAGAGAGTGGAGGGTTCAGCGATGTCTAGACAAGCGTTTCCATCTCCTAGATCTCCCAGCCCATTGCCCAAGACTTTCCCGCTCCGGCAGCTCGGGCCTCTCGACTGCAGCTCCTATGCCATCGACCAGGGGGTTGGCGGCTGGAGCGTCGGCTGGCATCTACTACCCTTCATAGAGAAAGACTCATTGGAAACCCTCCCCAAGACCCCGAGCCCGGCTACCCGGGGGTACTTGGGGAGGGGACCCTCCCCTTTCCCTCCGAGTAGTAGGCCCTGTTTCGGGGTCTTGGGTGAGGGCTTGCTGTATTGTCGGTGTTAGTTTGTCTAGGCTTTGTTTGTAGTTTTTTAGTTGTTGTCCGAGGAATGTGGCTAGGTAGTGGAATCCGTTGAGGAGTAGTGCTGTTCTAGTGATGTTTCTGATTGCTATGTGGTCTCTGTCGTCTCTGAATCCGCATTTTGTACAGTGTAGTCTTTCCCATTTTCGGTTTTCGTGGTGCATGAGGTTGTTGCAGCTTGGGCATATGGAGCTTGTGTATTGTGGTGGGATTACTTGTAGCTTGTTTGTTCTGGCTGCTACAGCGTTTATTCTTCTCATGATTTTCCTGAGAGGCCAGGTTTGGAAGAGCATGGTTTTCTCTGGGTTCTTCGATTTCAGCTTCCTTCTGAGCTGCTTTGGTGTGAGGTCTTCGATTACTATGGCGTCGGCATTTCTGAGAAGTTTCTTTATCAATCCGACGGTTTTATTGATCCAGTCGTTCTCAATGTTTCTTCCATATCTGAGCCATGAGCTGGCTGGGCGTCTATGAACTCTCATTGATAGTCTGTTTACTTTCCTTATGAATAGTAGTTTTCCGATGGGCCTCTTAGTCCTAATGTATTTTAGTGGTCTAATGAGTTGGCGGACCTCGAAGACTCCTATCGTTACGTCGTCAACGTTTATGTCTACCGCTATGATTCTTATGAATCTCTTGGAGAGGTAGAGTTTCAGAAGGCCTGGTATGCCGTCACCATCCCCCTCAAGGTGGCGGCCGTCGAACTTATTGTATGGTGACCTTCTATCCGTCTTGGAGCCTCCTCCAGGCCTGTTTTGAGGCCCCCTTCAGGGGCCAGGCTCTTTCGAGCCTAATACAGGCCTGGACTCATCGGCTCTATTCAGCGACTGTCCTATAGTCTAGCTTGTCCTTGTTTTTCCTTGTTCAGGCTCGAGCGCCTGATAGGTAGAGAGTTCGAGCACTCTCCATGTGTGGGAGCACGAGCGCTCCCTGATAAATGCCCCCGCCGCGAGGGACCTATCTCCACTCTCTTCCGCGGCTATCTATAATATGGTCTGCCTTATTATTATACATTGTTTTCCATTTTCACCCATCTCTCTAAACGTAAAATTCTCTCCGAAGGAATTATTTCTCAGGTTGTTTAAGAAGGTAAAGATAGATAGGTCTCAGCTAAGAGTTAGAATTGGTAATGAATGGTACGGTGCTAAGCAGGCTGAGGAAGGTCTCTACGCCATTGAATGTGACTTTTCCAAGCTGAAGTCGATGTCCGACTTGAGGTTCTCAGACCTACCCAGCGAACTCATTATAAAGACCTGGTTTAGATTAGATGTCCTCGAAAGTAAGCTCAGCTACTCTCTATTGGTATATAATAGCATTATCCAATTTTCCACTTATCTCCTACCGCAGGAATGGAGAGGTTTAGTAGAGCTGGATCATTTTATCAATGTTCTATCAGATTGTTTGAGAGAGACGGGATACGTAATAGATTTCAGTGCTGTTGAGCTTGGAAGGGTATGGGTTGATGGATTGGAGGAGCCCCGCTATCATGTTAGATGTGTGATGAAGTTTAACGTAGGTGATGGTGTTGCCGATGCTTTAGAAGTCTTGAAGCAGAGGATAGTATTCGCGCATAAGCTTGTTGAGGGTAAAGAACGTGAATTGAGAAGATTTATAGATTTCTGGAGTAGGGAAGTAGTGAATATTTCAGGTCGAGAAATAGCTTCACATCTAAATCTTAGAGGGGCCATGGCCCACATTATTTCAGAACTATGTCCAGCCTGTCTAGCTTACATACTCTTCAAACTCTCCCCAATAACCAGCAATAGGAGGGTGTGTCGCAAAATCATGGAGTATTCAGGTGCTACGAAATATGTTCCGCTCATCCACTCTATACTCAAGGATCTGGGACTCGTGAGAATCGGCGAGAAGGAAGGAGGAGAAGAAGTAAGCCTGACTTCTGCAGGCAGCATTGTTACTAGAGTTTTAGCATCAGGTATCAGTAGGATAATATCAGCCAACCGTAGAATGGTAAAAAAGTCTATGAAGACGGTGAATCCAATAGACTTACTCAACTTTATCCGTAGAAATGCGAGAACGTTTGCAGCTCAATACTGCCCATCCATAAGAAGATGTAGAGACTTCGATGAGGAGGTTTATAGGGAGAAGCTCAAAATGTTTGAGGAGAAGGCTGGAAGGCTGAGCTTCCTACACGTAGTTACACTCATAAACATCTCGCTTGGACTAAGAGACTTCGATAGTGGTATAACATCAGAATTGATATCGGATGGTTTCATCTCTCCCAATAAAGTTTTGAGACCGCATGGACGGTTGATAGTCGAGATGTCTAGGAAATACTTGGTTAGGAGAGGTGTAACGGATGCAGCCGCACTGGCATGGACTTACCCCAGTGTACAAGCACCCGTTAAGAAAGGCACGCAACAAGACAACTGAAAGGAGACACCATATCCAGATGCTTTAAGCCTGTTAAGAAGAAGGCCCTCAAACAATCCTTCTACGATTCTGGGCTAAGAGGAAAAGTCTTGGGCGATGGGCTGGGAAATCTAGGAGATGAAACCCTCCACTCTCTCCATTTTTTATATGAAAGATAAGCCAGACAGACTCTTAATACTTTATCCTTGAAAAGAAGAGAATAAAAATACATGATGAGTTAAACATTAAAACACACATGTTTATTTATGGAGAGTTCTTCCCTTCACGTTTTCTATCTGCTTCTAATTTGGAAAGATAAATCTCTTTTGTTTCGACCAGGTAATACCCTTTCCTTAGTTTTATTATTATGTGTAGGCTTCTTATCGTTGCTATTGTTTATGACCAGTCTTCTATTGATCAAATATTGTAGCTAGGATATTTACATTGTTATAGAATTTCTCTGTTCTCTAATTCAGATATCTAAAGAACCTCTTAATCCTACTAGGTATACTAAACTTTGATACTTATACTTAAGCCATGGAGAATATATTTTGAAACGCTGAAAACCTAACCCTGCTACTTTACTACTACGATCTTTAACATGCTCGCTATCTAGACGCTGCCTGTCGGATACAGTCATTATAATATTAATTATCTTTGCCTTCGGAGAATGATTCTAGAGTTTTCTTAGGTTTTATGATGGATTGGACTAGCCCAGTTTTTCTAAGTGTTTGTAGTATCTCTCTAACTTTTCTGGAGTTTAATCCTAGAATGTATGATAGTTCTCTAGCCGTCATCTCGCCTCTCTCCTCGAGGGTGTAGAGTATCTTGGACATGTCTGCTGAGAGCTCTACTTTAGGCTTCCTCCCAGTAGCTATCCACCTATACCTCGATAGCCTAGCTCTCCTAAAAGATTGTGTATTCTTCATGTTGAGTTTGGAGACGGTAGACCTGGCCTCCTCCAATCCTCCAGAGAATACTGGCTCAGCATCATATACTCTCCCACAGAACCTGCACTCAACACCTATAGACTTGAATGATGCTCTAGCCATACCGCAGAATGGGCAGACAACAACGTAAACCATCAACAAGAATATCAAAAAACAAGTAGATATACATTAACCATCAAGACAAAGCTAGACTAGTGATGGAATAGGTATTAGTGGCTGAGGAGGACCAAAATATCAACTATAGAGACCAATGCAGATCTTATAGTATCAAACTCTCTTTTAAGAATAAAGCAGATTTAACAGAACTACTAATGTTAATGTAATCTAGTGGCTCTAGCTTGGATTAGTAGAAGTAGTCCGAACACCTTCTAAACCTCTTGAAGATTATGCTGAAGATAACTCAACGGAATCGTCTGAAACTCATCAAATAATATTTGAGCTACTTACTCTAGGATGCTTTACATATCGTGTTGAAGGAAAAATATTTAGGTGTATGGTGAACTTGTATAAGCATGATATCTAGAAGAGAAGTCGTAATGGCAATCTTAGCATTAACATAGAGTCTCATTACACTTTTTGAAAAATATTGCAAGAAGCTGGTATGAGTTGATAGCGCTTACACCTTTTTCACTCTTTTACTTCCCAGAAACTCAGAGAATTATTGGAGCTCTTTTTAGAGGGCTTGGACTTCTAAGGATGCTGAGGTTAATAATAGCAATCGCATGTACAGCTAAAACTCTCTCCTACGCGGTCACTATAATTGAGAGAAGTAGGTTGCTCTATTACTCATTATCTCTACAGTAGTCGTGTTTATTGGAGAGATCTTAAGCTGTATTCTTGAAGCTGATATACCTGATGGCAGGATTAAGAATTTAAGTGATGCTTTCTGGTGGGCTCTCGCAACAGTTACGACAATAAGTTATGGCGATATAGTTCCAGTGACGTTTACTGGTAGGGTAATAGGAGCAATCTTAATGATGGTAGGAATAACAATCTTCGGAATCTTCATATCTATGCTTGGAGCAACCCTCATAGAGAAAAGAATAACAAAGGAAGCTTCCACCATAAGCCAATAAATAAAACAGGCTATCAAGAAAAAGATTGATACAATCGAACTCCTCTCAGAAACAAAACTCTAAGAACTAATAAACACTATCGAGACGCTATACCTGACAGGAAAGCACAAACAATGTAAAAAGACAAATATAAAACGGTAAATAGACGAACTCACATTAACACTTATAAGTGAAGAAGTTACTAGTAATAATTGGCGGCGGCAGGTAGGGCCGGGGAGCTAGCCCTTCCCTGTAACCCGAGACGGGCTACATGCGGGGGCCAGATAACCTGAAAGAGCGTAGGAGAAGCAGAAGTACAACGCATAAGAAGTGAATGAGTGCGCGTCCACGTGGAGCTCCGTAGGGGGTTGCCCCACTCGTAGGAGTGGGCTCCAGCTTCCTAACGCATCGAACCGTGTTAGGCCCGGGAGGGAGCAGCACTAAGATGCGGCGGGGCTGCTGCGTGGTAACGTGCAGGACATTATCTTATGCGTCTAGGCTTCTGCTTCTCCTACCATCTTTGGGGGCTGCCGCCGCCTTGCTTTCTCACTTGATTCTATGTAGATATCTTTTCTGGTATATTATAATTGCTGTAGATGCTATCAGTATGATGGTAGCTATTATTGTTGCGTATGTAGCAACCTGGATTGTGAAGATTCTCTGAAGGTTTTCTTTGAATACTTCGAGTATTCTCTGTATTATTGCATTTATCTCGATTATATACTCACTGAAGTGTGGGATGTAGAGGAGGATCTGTACTCCTTTCGCTGAGATTACGAATACGTATGCTGGCTGGTCATATATTCCGGAAGCAAGGTCTAGTAAGCTTGAAGCTAGAATAGCTATCTCACTATTAACCGTTAGATTGAATCCCAAAATATTTTCTATCTCTACAAGTTCTGGGGATAATTCTATTATGAAGAGCCTGCCTGAAGTATTATCTGGAGCTTTGAGCCTGACCCTAACTCTATTCTTCTCAGCCTCTACTATCTGTGCTTCTATAACTTTATCAAGATTATAGATCTCGGGAGGAGCATTCATGGAGACCTTCAACCATGCACCTACTATGTTCTGCTCCCGCTCTACAGATACCTGACCTATATTCCTCGACTCATTCTCACTATAGACTAATTCTTTACTAATAGAAACGATAGTCTTACCGCCTACAGTAACTATCTTCTCCCTATTAATTAGTACTGTACCATTTTCATATTGAATTAAACGCTCTACATGCTCAACGACAACTTTGTATTCTCCATCCTTCTTCTCCAATTCTATATTAACTTCACCAATTTGAGTGGTTTCAAGTTCTATTGGAGAAGGTTGTAGAAGAGAAGTAAAAGTGCTGACGGTAGATTCAGCTATTGTAGTCTTAGGAGTAGGTTGAACAATAATAGGTGATGCCTCGACTTCAGTTTTAGTCACTCTACTAGTAGTATGGGACGATACTATAACAGCTTCCTCAACTTGTTTTAAGATACCTTCAGCTTTTATTAATAGAGAGTATGCAGCTTGATAATTTACACCTAATATTTCTTCAGCCTTTGCAATTAGTTCATGGGCTTGCTTGAGCTGGTCTTCTAACGACCCCAGTTCAGTCTGCTGTATTACAGTTGATTTTAGCTCTTCATACTTATCTTCTAATGATTTAAGCTTATTCTTGACCTCCTGTATTGAAAGTTTTACTGAAGACTTTTCTCCCACAACTCCCTGTAAAGCTTTAATGATTATCTGGACTCTTGTCTTAACATATATTAGTGTTGAGAATGCCTTATCATAATCTCCGTTATTGTATAGTTCTAGACCCTCCCGATATTTTGCCTGAGCTGCTTCAAGGATCTCTTTATAAATTTGAACATTTAAGCCAGCGTCTTCTGCTTGATCTATCATTTTTCTAGCTTCATCTAAGAGTTCTTCAACTTCTTCCAATAAGCTTTCTACTCTGCTTCTAGGTATTCTATCAGAAGACATGAGAGAGTTGGAGAAGTTATCTTGGCTTGAAGCTGTAACTAAACCTATAGAAGTCATTAATAAAATTGATAAGATTAATGCAAGCGGCCTCGCCATATTCTTCATTTTCTAATAGATTAAATTAGTTAATAATTTTTCCATTCTCGAGATTTATCGGAGACTATCTACACACTATATAAGGGAGGCCGAAAGCTTCACGGCTCTCCGGCTTCTAGACATCTTTTAGTATTTTCTTCAAGGAGACGGGAGAATCCTAGGAGAAATATATCAAGGAGTATTACATTATATCATGGAGAATGGAGCCTAGGGAGGCTATTGATTTAGAACAAGTTTATAGTCTTTTGAAGAATCCTCTAAGAAGAGAGATCTTAACTCTACTATATACTCGGGGAGAGATGAGTGCTACCCAGCTCAAGCTATTACTAAATGTAAGCTATGGAACACTATACTATCATCTAGAATTCCTGAAGCCTTTGATAAGCCAGGCTAGAAGAGGTAGATATGTGTTGAATGAGAAAGGCCTACTTATAGTAGAGAAGATGATGAGAGACATGGGTGCGGAATCCAAGACCTCTCCATCTACAAGTATCCTGAGAACATTATCTATGGCTCCATTAATGGAGAATATATCAAATAAGCCTCTAAGATACTTAGCATTAGGAATAATAGTCATAGTAGCATACGTCATGCTACTCTATATTATGCCTTTAAAGATGGTTCTACTCCACGTCTCTTTTGATCCAAGTAGTAGAAGCCTTACAACCTCTATTGTAAGTTTAGGAATAGTGCTAGGATACATCCTGCTATCCGGAGAGATCCTCTCACCATATAGTGGAGGGTTTGGTGGACTACTGGTTGCCTCACTCTCCTCACTTACACCCATAGACATCTATCTAGCATTCCTACTACTTCTCCAATACCTAAATATCCAGATTAACTCTATAATCCCACTACTCCAATTGATATTCATCATCGCGCATATAACCCAATTAGTAATGATCTCCTCAGCCCTTACACATTCAAGAGGGATCGGATGGGAGAAGAGCCTACTAGCTTCACTAATCCTATCATATATTAGTATGCTAGCTTTATACTATAACCTTCTATAAAATGTCTAGACAACCTTGGATCAGGTATCTCCATATACTCATATCACCTCTTAGCCGTAAACCATAACTTAACATGTTCACTTTCTGAACCGTTAAAATATTGTTAGTGTTAAGTCTCTAAATTGAAGACAAGTTCTTTAAAAGCTTTGTAGACTCTACTGAGCTAATCTACTGGAATTAATTAGAGACGGTGAAGTTCAAAGCTAGACATAGCTGTGAGGCTGAGTTAGAGCCACTCTAACATCTCGAGTCACTTCTCCAGCCCTATGGATTGTGGGCTTATGAGGGCAAAAGGAGATAAGAACATCCATTACAGTACAAGACCTGATAAAGTAGGATAAGATATATTTGAATATCTGGATGAGACCTTAAAGTAGGTGTATGCTTATAGCAACATGTACTAGGTATAACGAATCTCATCAACTATAATTGGGAGGGAGCATAGCGAGAGATTGCTTAGATTATGGTTAATAGCTCTCTGGCATTCTGCGCGGCATGGGCTGCTCATCCTCCTAGCAGATATACTAACCATGCTTAGAGAAGGATTAGCATAGTTAGCGTGGCAGCGTTAAGAATTCTTAAATTATACATTACTACAATATGATTCTGTATGCTGGATGAGCAAGAGATCAGTAGAATCAAGAGAGAAGTAGGATCATATAGAAACATTGACATGCTATCGTACATTGATGGAATGATGCCTTGGATGAAACCTATACAGTATACCGTAAGACGTTTTTCCGAGGTACTAGAAAAATCTGGGGTAACACATGCTTTAATAAGTGATTATGCAGTGAATTTCTATTGAATACCATATTGGTCAAAAGATATACAGTTTGCAGTAAAAGGAGTAGATTTCCACCGGCTTACAGCTATTTTAAGTGAGTCATTCTTTGGAAAGCTCGTAGAGAGAAGTGGCTGCTTAACAATACTTGATCTTCAAATGAATAATTTCTTGACAATCTGCAGTGAGCCTGACTCTCTCAGGTGGGATGATAAGATGGTGGAGAGAATCTCTAAAACAATGATAAGTGTTAAGATCTTATCTCCCGAAGATTACATCATCCTCCTTATTAAGCGTAGTAGTCTAAGGGAGATCGACCTAGCTGCAAAGATCCTCTACATAAAATTTGAGACTATTGATAGAGACTATATATCATGGAGGGCGAGAACCTATAATGTAGAAGAAGAATTGTTCGAGCTAATAGAGAAGCTTAGTTAACGTATAATGAGGAGGTTTATCCTATCTACAGCGTTGCCAAGAGCTTTCTTTATCCTCTGTATATTTTCTTCGATTCCTGGATTCATCTTAACCGTTAACAGTAAATCAGAGTCTCCAGAAACTTCTTGGATTAGTTCTACTTCTTTCCAGCTAGCTAGCTCTTCGATTAGTGAGTTGATTGGTTGACCATTCTTAACTTTCAGTAAAACATATGCACGTATATATCCAAAGTATTGCCCTAGTTTCTCATAGGGTATGCTTAATCCATTTTCTGAGAATATTTGATGTAACTTCTCAATAGATAGTCTTCCACCTAGTCTAGAAGCTTCTGCACCTATGTATTCGGTTAATTCTTTAATCTTCTCGGAATCTAGGGAGTACCCATTAAGTATTCTCTCTATAAGCTTTTTACTAATGAACGGTGTAACTTCATAGAGCGGAGAATCGAAATCGTATCTAAGCTTCATCCTAGGTATATATCCTTCAGGAGCTTTAGTAGTCATAGCTTGATGTACTCCAGCTCTAATAGTTCTAGCTTCATCGCTTAATGGATGTCTAGCCGGAATTTTGATTCCAGTTAATTTGCTGAAAACTTCATACAAGCTTCTCAAAGACTCCCTCCTAACACCTAGTTCTAGTTTATGTATGTCGGTCAAAGCGGCGGTTACTTCGTAGAGATCAGCGATACCGTTTCTATCACCTAAGCCTAGGATACTTACGTGAGCTTCATCAGCTCCTGCAAGTATAGCTTCAACAGTATTAGCAGAAGCATATCCATAATCATTGTGGAAGTGAGCTGAAAGTGGAGCTTGAGTATGCTTCTTCAGCTCCCTGAAGAATTCCCTTGAAATAGAGGGTGTTAATAGACCTGATGTATCTGGTATACTTATCATTGTAGCGCCTGCATCTTTTAATATGTTGATTATCTCAATTAGCTTACCTATATTTTCCTCAAGGTATATTCTTGAGGCATCTTCTACGGTTGCACGAATGTATTTGAAACCCATTTCTCTTGATAATTCAACTGTTCCTACAAGCCTTCTAGTTATTTCTTCATGATTATCTTTTCCAAACTTATGTCTTACATGAATTCTGCTTAAAGCCATGTAGACAGCTATACCCCAAGGATCATATCTACTTGCATTCTCTACATCTTCTCTACATGCACGGCAGTGTATAACTGCTTCAGCTCCATGATCATTCACTATCGACAAGACCTTCTTAATATCCCCTGGGGAAGTTCTAGGAGGATAAGCTAGAGTTAACTCAATCCTCTTTAATCCAACTTCAAGTAAAGCTTTAGCTATGGCAATCTTCACAGATAACCTTAATGGTCTATATAGTTCCCCTTCTCTCAATGTAGTATCAAGCAACACTGTTCTCATGCTTTGCTGAACATTGGATACTTCTTACTATAATAATTTTTCCTAAAAATCGTTCAACAATTGCCGACTCTATAATTTGTAGACAGTAACTATAAAGAATTTCGTAAACATAAATACAGATTTTCCTCAACCAGCTTTCCTAATCCGTATCATACTCGATTCTAGAGAAGAGGAAGTAGAAGCATTCGCGGAGGCTGGTTGACAAACTAACATACAGTGTAGTTTAATTGAGCTTTCGTAATCATCCGTAGTTTCCTCATAATTGTAAAGTATTTATTAGAATAAGAACATTTATTATTTGTAGGTTTTCAGAATGAGAGCGTATGTTCTAAGTATTATTAGTCCAAGAGGTGGGTTAGTTCAAGCTTTAAATGCTGTTAAGAGCTCAAAGATTGTAAGAGAAGCTTACTTAATCTATGGAACATACGACTTAATCTGTAAGATAGAATTTGAGAATTTCCCACAAGTAGATGCCTTCCTAGATATGCTACAGGAAAACGGTCTCCAAGACTCTAATACACTCATAGTTAAAGAAGGTGGGTTAAGTTTTGAGAGGGAAGAATGTGACCGGATTGAGAAGTGCGCATACATATTCGGTAAGATTAAGAGACCTTCCGTACCGAAATTTTGGGAGAACCATCTTAAATCGATAAAATCAGTAATGGAAGCACATGAGCTGTACGGATTATATGATGTAGTGATAAGCGTATCTGAAGATGCTAGAACTGACTTCTATAACCAAGTCTTTAAGCAACTGTGGCTTCTAACAGAGGTTAATCTCACTGCTACTCACACGATGTTCACCGTGAAACTTTAAGATCTTCTCGAGAGATTGGAGATTAAACTGTGTATTGGAGCATCCATTCTTCAGTAAAGGTACTGCTTGCGCCGGAATATCTTTTTGGTCGAGATATGTTGATGCTAGTTTTATTTCTTCTCCGCAAGCTACTCCGACGACACCATCATATCCGAAACGTTTAATGATGTTTGGGATACATGAACCACCTGGAACAACATATACATCGTAGCCTAGCTCTCCAGCTATTCTCGTAGCTTGATTTATCTGGCAATCATCAGAACATCTTCCACATCTATAGGTAGGAACGTCAGGGTCAAACTCAGCTTTACATCTATAATCAACATATTTTCTAGCACAATGAGGGAGGAATAAGACTTTCTTTCTGGATTTAATGAAGTCTTCTCTATAAGCCAGATTCTTAATATATATTTCTACTAAGTCTTCGAGAACTAATAGAACATCAGATACATCTAAACCCACTATCTCAGAAAGCTTAAACTTATCGACTAACCTTCTCAAAGCTCTTCCAGTCTTCTTATGAAGCCTCCTTGAGTCAATAACTAAAGCTAACTCTCTAAAGAATCTCCTTGGAACAATCGTTAAATCAAATGTAAACTTGTAAGGCATTCAGGATGAGTATTAGACAAGCAACTTAATAATATTATACTTAAATTAAACACAACCGATATATTTTATCAAAACAAACCCTAAGTAAGAGGATACACAACTTTAGCTACGGTTGAGTTGGTATGAGTGGAGTAGGTAGGAGAGTAGATGTTATATATTTTGATGAGCCGGGTACACAGAATACTGAGGAAACTCTAAGGCATGCTTATAGAAGAGCTCAAGAACTAGGTGTAGGAGATATCGTTGTAGCTTCAACTACTGGTGAGACAGGGCTGAAGGCATGCCGAGTCTTCAAGGGATTCAATGTAGTAGTAGTCAGGCATCATACAGGCTTCAGGAAACCTGGAATGCAAGAAATGAAGAAAGAGCTTGAAGAAGAAATACTTAAGATGGGTGGAAAGATACTTACGGCATCTCATGCCTTCTCTGGAGTAGAGAGGTCTATACGTAATAAGCTTGGCACGATAGGTATGTTAACCATAATTGCAGAAACGTTACGATTGCTCGGTGAAGGTGTTAAAGTATGCGTTGAGATAACAGTTATGGCTGTAGATGCTGGTCTCATACCTATAGATAGAGATGTTATAGCAATAGCAGGAACAAGCAGAGGAGCAGATACAGCTCTACTAATCAAGCCATCCCATTCAAACGATTTCTTCAATCTTACTATAAGAGAAGTAATAGCTAAACCTAGAGTAAAGTAAACAAGCAATACTTATAATCAAACATAGATAGGTAAAATGAAGGTGGAAGATAATGGCAAACTTCCAGGTAATCTTCAGTGGTAATGAAGATGAACTGTACAAATTCGTAATAACATGGAAGATGCTTACAGACTTGAAGAAATATGAAGAAATGAAGAAAGAAATAGAATACCTAGAAGATAGAATAAAAGAGATGAGAGAAGAATTAAGTAAACTAGACGATATAAGGAGAAGCCTACAGAGAGAAATAACAGAATTAACAGCGAAAAGAGAAGCATTAAAAAGAGAAATAGCAGCCCAGCAAACAACAGACATAAAACTAAACATATAAAGATTGAGCAGAAGACTAGAACATCTAGACTACTACCGTATCAATCTAACGGTAATAAAGCTTTCCTCACTTATCTCAGAATGTACCAATTTCCAAAAAACTAAAGTGTGACACCTGCTTTACTATTAACTTCCTTCTAGATATATCTGTACAGAAACGGTAAGCTGCCGTCCTTATTCTTTCATCCCATTTATCCGCGAAGTCTTCTTCCTTCATAAAAGATACCTCGGCAAGCTATCAGGTTAATAGCCCAGTATATAAAATACGGAGGAAGCCGTCTTGGATGTTGGAGCATCTTCCTAATAGTATTTGGTTTAATATAGAATGTCTTAGCTAGTTCACTAGAAGTCTTCAGACCATTATTATCCAAGTATAACAGTATCTTCATATATTCTGGACTAGTTGTTTTTCAGGAAAACTTGTAAACCTCCACACATGTACATAAAATACCCAGTTTAGAGAATGTTAAACTCCTACTTAGATTTTAGAGATTAAAATCGATCGATGCTGTTTTCTATCTTTTCTTCAATACATCTGGATTGACTATTGATTCTGGAGTTTCTCCCATCAATACTTTTAAGACGTTCAATGCAGCTTTCCTCCGGATCTCATATATTGTTTCTTCACTATACCATGCCATATGAGGTGTAATTAGGAGGTTTTCTAATGATAGGAGTTTATCCTGAGGTTTTAACGGTTCTCCTTCGACTACATCTAATGCGGCTGAAGCTATCCGCCTCTCTTTTAAAGCTCTATACAAAGCCTCACAGTCTATTATTGCCCCTCTAGCGGTGTTTACTATGATTGCTGTAGGCTTCATTAACCTTAGCTTCTCCTCGTTTATTAAATGGTATGTCTCGCTTGTTAAAGGTGTATGAATTAAGATTGCATCCGACTCTCTTAACAGATAGTTTAATTCTACTTTTTCTATACCTAGCTCATTAAATACTCTATCATCTAAATAGGGGTCATAAGCAATTATCCGTGTATTGAAGCATCTAAGTCTTTTAGCTACTTCTCTCCCTATCCTACCTAAACCTATGATACCGACTATACTCGACTTCAATAACTTAATAGGTGTTAGCTTCTGATAACTCCAAACACCTCTTCTAATATTCTTGTCAGCTTCTATGACTTTCCTCCAGCATGCTAGTAATAGAGCGATAGCATGTTCAGCAACAGATGCTACATCATATATGACGTTTGCAACAATTATACCTCTTTCTGTTGCAGCTTCAACGTCAATATTATCTACTCCTATACCATACCTTGAGATTACTTTCAGTTTAGATAGACTCTCTATAACTTTTCTAGTGATAGGCGCTTAGCGAACTATGACTCCATCAGCATCCCAAGCATATCTAATCACATCTTCCTCACTTCTACAATCATATTTTACCAACTCAGCTATACTTGATAGGGTCTCCCTCTCAGGCTCCATATTTGGATAGTCTCCATCAGTTATCACGACTTTAAACTTTCTATTATTCATCTTCATCTGACTATTAAGTCGAAATATTAAGCCTTAAGGTAAACTAGAAAAGATAAGACATATATTTTTGGATCTCCATGCATCATTACGTGAAGAGTATATTTAACGTGAAGTTTACTGGTGTAATCTGTCCAATGATTACACCATTTAGATTCGATGGATCTATATATAGAGAGGGGATCAAGAATTTAATCGACTTCCTGTCTGAGAAGAATATTAAAGGATTATTTATCTGTGGTACCTTTGGTTTAGGTCCGGCATTGACTATCGAGGAGAGGGAGAAGGTTGTAGAGTACGTAATGAGCTCTATGAATAAACCCTTAGATGTAATTGCCCATGTTGGCTCAACTAGTTTAGAGTATTCACTTGAATTAGCAAAACATGCTGAAGATAGTGGAGTTGATGCTGTAGCTTCCACTCCACCATTCTATTACCGTTATGATGAAGAATCCATCTTAACATTCTTTCAACAGCTTATCTCTCAAGTCAACATACCCGTCTTCGTCTATAATATTCCATCTAGGGTGGGATATGATATTTCCGTTTCTCTATTAGAGAAGCTTGTAGAAATGGGTATTTCAGGTATGAAAGATAGTGGAAATGATATTCTTAAATCCTATGAATACATATATACTGCAAAGAAGGCAAATAGAGACTTCAGGTTTCTTATAGGTACGGAGGCTTTAATGCTTCCAGCGATTATAGCTGGAGCAGATGGGTGTGTTTCAGGTCTCTCAAATATTTATCCTGAAGCCGTCGTGAAACTCTACAACTACTTAAAAGATGGTAAGATAACTGAAATCCTACACCTCTATTTCAAGATAGTTAGAGCCAGGAGGGTTATAGAGTCTGCTCAATCTATACAGTTATGCTATGAAATTCTTAAGCTTAGAGGGGTTGATGTTGGTTATCCTAAGCCTCTCTTTAAGAAAGTATCAGTCCAAGCAGCTGAAGAAGCCAAGAAGAAGCTTGAAGACATAGGTTTACTAGAGGACTTATAGTTACTATAATGGATTTGAGATAGTAGCTGTTTAAGCCGATCTAAGCTCACTCCATCCCCTATATTTTTTACTTGCTATATTTATCTGGGAAGTAGAGTGGAGGTTGAAGATTCTACTATTGTCTCCCAGGATCTCTGGAGTTGGTGGGATAGCTCAGCATGTTAGAGTACTTGCTAGAAAACTCCATAGTACAGGTTTTAGTGTAGACATATTATCTGCAGAATACCTGAAGATCCCTGGTTTGAAGAATCTAGCTAACCCACTTTACGGGTTCTGCTCATACTTGAAAACAGTGTTAAAAGAATACGAGATAGTTCATGGACACAATCTGCCATCACTTCCAGCTGTCTTATCTTCAGGTAGTGGGAAAATCTTAACACTCCATGGATTATACTCTAAGCAGGTAAAACTACTTCACGGTCGATACCTAGGATATCTAGCTGGAATTATCGAGAAGATATTCTTGAAGAAGGTAGATATCTTGACGACGATATCTATGGAGGCTGCAAGGTATTATAAGGACCTCGGTCTAAGAGTTGAGCATATACCTAATGCTATAGATTTATCAGATTTACCGAGAGATTCTGAAAGAATAAGTGACCCGCAAATAGTCTACCTAGGCAGATTATCCTATGAGAAGGGTGTAGACTTACTAATCGAGGCTTCGGCTAGATATAGTCTAGAAGGGCTAGTTGTTGCTGGAGACGGTCCATTAAGAAGGTGTTTTGAGAGAGCTCATGAGAAGAAGCTACTTACTTTTCTTGGACCATTACCGAGGTGGAGAGCATTAAGGGTACTTGCAGGCTCAGATGCCGCAGTACTACCTTCAAGGCAGGAAGGTGTAAGCACATTCCTCCTAGAGGCCATGGCCTTAAAGATACCCGTAGTAGCTAGTAGGGTAGGAGGAAACATAGAGATTATTAGAGGGGGCTTAGACGGCGTCCTAGTAGAGCCAGATTCTAGAGAAATAGTTAAAGCAGTTAGAAGCATCTTGATTGGGAAAATTCCTGTAGATGAAATGGTGGAAGAAGCATACAAGAAGATAATGGTAGAGTATAATTGGGATACTGTATTGAAGAAGTACCTAGAAGTATATAATAGGGCCCTCAATCTAAAATAGTCTAGGAATTCTCCAAGAGAATATCTGAATAGAGAGGGTATGTTTAAAGGCTAGTAAACATGTATTTGACCGCATGGATACTATGGCTATGACTTCTAGTTGTTTTAAATTTGATAGAATAGAAAAGTAGGGAAGATAAGTTTTTAGTAGCCTTGGAATAAGTTTCCATAGGCCTAGGTACGAGTATTAGAGCTCGGTACATTAATAGTGTTAAAAGATACTTCAGATACCCTAAAAATGGGACGACTATATTCACCATAAACTAAGTCTGGATGGTTGCGTTCAAGGAATAAGGGAATCCTACCTTTCCCAAAACTCTACGCACTATACTATCAAACTATAAAGACGAGAGATTGATAAGAATGTTTATCTGGACGCTATCATTTTGTACCAGGCAACTCTTTTATACTATTCTTAGGAAGAGACAATGATGGGTAGAGTCTTACTCATACCGGTTGCTTCACCTCTTCATGATCCTGGATTGGTAAAGAAACTCCTGGATATGTATTATAAGAGGTTGGAAAAAGCCGTAGATTTAACGTTACCCTTAATAACAGACTGTAGCGAGATAAATAGCCATGATATTACTGGCGACGCTTTAGCTATTGTAGCTCCTCTAACTGGAGGGACAGAACATCTTATTCAACTAATACATGAAAAAGCTAAATATGTTCTTCTCTTACCTCATGCATCCATGAATAGTCTTCCATCAGCTTTGGAGGCATTCTCGAAAATAAGAGACTCTATGAAAGCTTGGATCATTACTGATTGGCCGATTAGCAAGAAGGTAAACAAGTTCATAAAAGCTTGGAGGATAGCTAACGAGCTTAAGAAAATGAAGATTGGATTGATTGGGGAGCCTTCTCCATGGCTTGTTCATAGCAGTGGAGTAAAAGTCAAAGAATTATTAGGCAACCTCTTTGAAGGATTAACATTCTTAGATATCAGTCTAACTGACTTGTATGGAGAGTATGATAAGCTGATAAGAGAACCAGATAATAGGTTATCCTCTCTATCTAGGAAGATATTGGATATGGCTAAAAATGTAAGGGTTTCTGAAGATGCAGTATATAAGTCGTTAGTGACATACTTGGCATTAAAGCATGTAATTGAGAAGTTTAATTTAGACGCAGTAACAGTTAGGTGCTTTGATATCATTAAGGATCTTAACACGACTTCTTGTTTAGCTGTTTCTTTAATTAATTCTAAAAATGTAATAATTGGTTGTGAAGGTGACCTGCCAGCTTTAATAACGATGATTATCGCTTCAAAGCTTGCTGATGCCCCCTCAGTAATGGGTAATCTAGCATGGATTAGAAGAAACACATTAATGATTGCACACTGCACCATACCTTTAAGCATTGTTAGAAGATTTGATTTAGACTCACATTACGAGTCTGGTAGAGGAGTAGGGATAATAGGCTACCTGCCAAAGGGTAGGAGGGTCACATTAGCTAGACTTGACCCAATATATAACGTGATAAGGTACGCTGTTGGAAGGATTCTAAGCAGCGGTCCTATTCAGAGTAACCTGTGTAGAACGCAGGTTAAGATGAAGATGTATACCAAATTAGGTAAGTGTGATCAGTTCATTGAGGAAGCAATCGGCAATCATTACGTAATCACATTGAAAGATATTACGGAAGAGTTGAAGTATCTATCCAAGATTATTGGAGTTAGGTTAGAGGAGGTCTAATAGTTAACCGAGTCTACTCTCTAATATATGGCTTTCCTAATGCTTTTGGAAACCTCTTAGAACCTATAAAGGCTAAAGCAAGTATCGTAACTATGTATGGTATCATATTGACAAAGTAGTATGGGACAGCTTCTTTTACACCAGGTGTTACCATGAATGTAAATGCTAACCCCTCTGAGAAACCAAATATAAATGATGAGATAGCTGCAAGTATTGGGTCTAAGCCTGAGAAGACTGTAGCAGCTAAGGCTATGAACCCTCTCCCTGCTGTTATCTCTTTGACTAATCCCCCAAACCATCCTAAAGGCATGAATGCTCCACCAATACCAGTTAGTCCACCACAAATAGTGCTAGCCAGCAATCTAGTTAGGTTTACATTGAGTCCTGCTACATCTAAAGCTTCAGGTTTCTCTCCTGCTGCTTGAATTCTTATTCCCAGTAAAGTACGATAAAGTAATACGTCTATGAGAATGACGCAAATCACTGCCAATAGAGTTATAGGGCTTAAGCGAAAGACATGATCTCCTATAATGATGTCGATTGTTTTAATTCTTAGGTCAGGGTCGAAGATATGTATCCCTGGGAATGCCCAGAAGGCCATCATTAAGAATGGTACTAAACCTAGCCCAATGAGATTTAAACCCATCCCTGCGATCACCTGTGCAGCTCTCCCATAGGTGCTGATAAGCCCAAAGAAGAAACCTATTAAAGCACCTATCAATGCTCCACCTAGTATTATCCCACCTATCCCATTCCCTGTTACCTCAGCCAAATATACCCCAGTTACAGATGTTATCAAGAATATTCCCTCTAACCCTATGTTTACGATTCCCGATCTTTCATTCAAGGTCTCGCCTATAGCGGCTAATATCAGTGGTGTCATGGCCATAAAAGAAGTTTCAAGTATATGTATAGGTTCAATGCCGAAGAAACCTAAAACATACAGGACTATGACAAGTAAGGGAGTTCCAATCATAAAAATTCTTAACCTCCTAAACTTCTTCAATCTATCTTCCCCCTGCCACGAATCTCTTTATTAAGATGTAAAGCTCAGGCAGAGATAAGGATACGACTATAATCCCATTAATAGCTACAGTAAGGTCTGGGTCTATTCCTTGATACTGCATAAATCGAGCACCGTACAGTAAGATGCCTAGAAATATTGCTGAGAAGATTATCCCAACCGGATTGTTTCTACCTATCAATGCAACTCCTATACCATTAAATCCTAGATTGATTACATTGCCTAATGTTTTATATATAGTCCATGCAGGAGGTCTACCGAGAACCTGAGATGCACCAGCTAGACCTGCTGCGAGACCACCTATAAAGAAGTTTAGAAATACCACCTTAACAGAACTTACTCCAACATATCGTGCTGCTTCAGGGTTACTCCCTGTAAGTCTGAGCTCGTATCCAATCGTTGACCTCCACAAAAGAAAATACGTAAATAAGATAAATCCTATAGCAACATAGATGATACTTGTTAGAGAAGCCCCTAAGACATCGTACCGTGCAGTTTGTAATGCAGGAAGAGCTCTCTCAGCTCTTCCAGGCTCATAATAATGATATTCAATTAAATATCTTACTAGGAAGAGGGCAATCCAATTTAGCATTATTGTTGAAACTACTTCGTGGACTCACCATTTTATCCTAGAAAAGTTCCACCCCATATTATCTCATCTATAAGTTTAATTGTATGGGAGATAAAAAAGAAATTGAGCATCCCAGTAGGAGTTAACGTTCTCAGAAACGATGCAGTGGCAGCTATAGGTATTGCAAGCGTAGCTGGAGCAGAATTTATTAGAGTAAATGTACATATTGGCTGTATTGTTACAGATCAAGGGA
>Ga0209183_1000314_pt1 | contig 21710 bp, 23 predicted proteins | sample LHCtaG_2_FD_184120 | JGI IMG/M metagenome (GOLD analysis project Ga0209183, IMG submission 184120) | Hot spring microbial communities from Little Hot Creek, USA to study Microbial Dark Matter (Phase II) - LHC4sed_replicate (SPAdes)... | ecosystem: Environmental > Aquatic > Thermal springs > Hot... | reverse complement strand
ACTTTGAGAGAGTACGTTAAGAGAGGTCCATGGAAGCTCATACAGAGAAGACTCTCCGAGAAGACAGTCGTAGTCAAGGTCTCGCCGAAGAATACCTCCCCCGAACCTGCCCGCGATGCGGGTTTGTCTCAAAGACCCGAGCGGGCAGGGTATTCAAGTGCCTGAGGTGCGGGTTCGAGATGATAGGCAGAAGCTCGCGTCAATAAACATATACCTCAGGTATACCAAGATGCGGGGGACTTTCCCACAGCGATGGCCCCCCGACACGTGGATGAAGGGGGCTGTGGGTTGGGGTCACCCTAAGCGGGCGGAACCCAGTGACATGGATCCCGATGAAAGAGGGCTCCGAGAGCGATGAAGCCAAGGGCAGAGGGGTTCATATAAACTCATATAAACCCCAATGAAGCCCAGACCCCTTTAGAGATCTAGATAATAGTAAAATTCCGTGGGTGATGGGTAAGACTGGAGTAATCTTGATTCTCTTCTCTTCATTTCGATATAGGTTTCCAAGAGTTCCTTAGGGAATACAGGGCTAAGCCAGTTACTATCTGACTCAAGCTCGTCTAACGCCTCGTCAAGATTCCTAGGTAAGCTTATAATACTACTGCGTCTCATTGTTAGTTCCTCATACATGTTTTCCTTAACTGGGTCCCCGGGATCTAGTTTTTTCTTGATGCCGTCAAGACCTGCTAGAACTATGGCTGTCGTCGCTAGGTAGGGGTTAGCGCTTGGGTCCGGAGGCCTGTACTCCACCCTCACAGACTTACTGCACTTCTCGTACGCCGGTATCCTTATAGCCACACTCCTATTACCCACCCCCCAAGCTAAGTACGTTGGAGCCTCATAGCCTGGAACAAGCCTCTTGTAGCTGTTAGTTGTGGGACTGACTATAGCTGATAGCGCTCTACCATGTTCTATTAACCCACCTATGAAATACCTTGCTTCTTGACTTAAGCACGCGTACTCGCCGTTAAGATCATAAAATATGTTTTCGCCCCCCTCCCATAAACTTACGTGTACGTGCATGCCGTTACCGTTGTCACCGTAGACGGGTTTAGGCATGAAATTAGCTACGTACCCCTTCATGGAAGCAAGAGTTCTGGTAACATACTTAACTGTCTGGATAGAGTCAGAGACGTACGTTAAGGAACCACCCTCAAAAGATATCTCATGTTGTGATGCCGCGGCGACCTCGTGGTGAAGTGCTTCTACAGCTAAACCAAAGTAATTGATTAAGGTTTCTGCAAGCTCTGTCTTAAAATCAATGAACTTGTCTTTAGGGTACGTCACGTAATACCCTTCCTTAACCCTATTAACGAATGGGAGATCCTCCCACGACGCTTCAGTACTGCTAATTTCAAAAAATTGTTTTTGAGGACTTACCCCGACAGTTACTTTATCGAATACGAAGAACTCTAGTTCAGCGGAAACGAAAGGTTTTATATTGGTAGACGTGAGTAGGTCGTCGAGTTTTTCAGCTACGTATCTCGGGTCTCTAACAAACCTCTCACTATTGAGGTAGACACGGCAAATAAGTCTACCGACACCATCACTCCAAGGAAGTTTCGCGAATGTCTTAATGTCTGGCTTGAGGAGCAGATCACTCTCCTCTATACTAGTAAATCCCTTAACACTACTCCCATCAAGCTTACTAACGAGTTCTTCAAGGGACCTACTACCGGGTCTAACCCGTACGATGACCTGCCTGAAGAAACCGGCTAGATCCGTGAACTGTAAGCTAGCCCATCTCAGATCTTTAACTTCGACATTATTACTCATTAAGTGGTACCTCAACAAAAATAATAATAGTTAGACACGCATAAAAACTCTGTTTAGGATAATAAGTTATTCAGTCAATCACGTTATAGAGAAAAAAGAAATTCTAAGTCAATGTGTCAAATTAATTGAATAATAGAGTAATATAAAGACTAAACACTGAGTCAGGCCACGCTGAGTTCTGATGTATTTCAGTGAAGTACGCTTTCATCACGTATTCAGATCCCGGATTCTTCATCTTCCCAAATAGTTGGTGTTACGCCCGACCCAAAGACTTCTACTCTACAAAGCTTATTAAATATGGGGGGCGCATAAGCGTGAATAAGAGGAAGTGTTTTAATAAAGAGGTGGTCAATGAAAGTCTTTTAGTGGGTTCCTAGATTTTAATTAATTTTTCTTAGGACGTAATAAGCCCACCTTAATATTTCCGTGGTGTGTAAGCGTGGTCACTCTTCAGAAGCTTGCGTGAAAAAGTTTTTAAGCCCTCAGTGATAACTTCATGCGGTGACGCGAAGAGTGCGGAGATATGTTTTCTTAGGGGTACTCACCCTCTTCTTACTTATCATAATAGGCTTCATCACCTATTATTACGTCTTCACTCCCCCAACAATTAGGCAGAGAGTAGTTGTTTACGCATATAATGACAGGATTACCGGCATAGACCCAAGTATAGAAGACGATACAGGTCTTGTCATCATAGGCTTGGTTTACGAGCAACTACTCCGTTACAACCCCATCACAAATAAGTTGGAGCCAGTGCTTGCTGTAGCGTGGAATAGCAGTGAAGACGGTGCTGAATGGGTCTTCCGTCTTAGGGAGGGGGTAGTATTTCATGACGGCACCCCGCTCAACGCTACCGCTGTTAAGCTAAGTATTGAGAGAGCTAGGGACGTGTATAGAGAGACGGGTAGGGGTGCTGGCTACATATGGGAAGCCGTGAAGGAAGTAGAAGTTGTTGACGAGTACACCATCAAGATAAAACTTGAGTATCCGCAGAGACTAGATCTCCTAGTAGCGGCTACCTACGCCGCTTACATCTTCTCCCCTAAAGCACTCTTATCTAGCGGGGCTTCATCATACCTAGACAAAAAACTTGAGGATTGGTTTAACAGCGGGAATGAGGCCGGTTCAGGACCTTACATGATAGAGTACTATAGACCGGACTCAGAGGTAAGACTTAAGAAATTTGATAGGTGGTGGGGCTGGTTCTTAGTAAACAATACTCAAGCCCCTGATTACGTGATCGTGAAGATACTGCCAGACCCTCAATCACAATACAACGGCTTAATCTCCGGCGAGATAGACATAGCTTCTAGTGTGCCTAGGGATTACGCGAGCTTGTTATTAAGCAAGGGTTTCAGAGTCTATAATCTGACATCATACCATAACTACCTACTATTCTTCAACGTCAGGAGATACCCAACAAACATAACTGAGTTTAGGAAAGTGATTGCGTGTTCACTTAATTTAGACGAGGCCGTAAGGCTGGCTATGAAGGGGTTTGGCCTGAAGGGAAGTGGCATAATACCGCACGGGTTCCCAGGCTTTACTGAAGGACTATATTATGAGTGTGAGTTGAGTGAAGTTATGCGGTACCTTAACGAGTCAGGCATTCAATTACCGGTTAGGATAGAGCTACTGTATCAGGTAGACTACGAGGAAACAAGAATATTCGCTGAGATGCTGCAGTCAAGACTGAAAGACCTAAACATAGACTTAGTTCTTAACCCACAACCCTGGTCTCAACTTAAGGAGATAGCTAAGAGTGTTTGGGATAATCCTGAGGGAGCTCCACACCTAGTGATAGCTGATTGGTGGCCCACGATACCGTCACCGTACGACTACCTCTACACGATGTTCCACAGCGATTCAAAAGAATGGAATTTCGCAGGCTACGAGGATGAAGAATTCGAGGACTTAATAGATCAGGCTTGGGAGTTGGAGGGAACCAATTACTCTGAAGCATTAAATCTTTATAGGGAAGCACAAATGAAGCTTTTCAATGAAGTAGTAGGGATTAACTTATGGGATGAGATAAGACCCTTCATTTACAACACTAGGGTAGAGCTACCTGACGAATGTATGAATCCTTTATACATGTATGTAATATACTTCCAGTATGTGAGAGTGGGAACATAGATTGCCCCTCAGCCTAAACTACCTATTGAAGAGGATTGCCTGGATTTTCTTGGTAGTAGTGGGTGTAGTGATTTTCTCCTACATGGCGATAATCTTATCTCCCGGGGACCCAGCAGTTAAGTGGGCTGGAAACCCGAGAGGACCTAACGCCTCACTAGCCATAGAGTTAGCTCGTAGGGAGCTAGGATTAGATAAGCCGCTGTTTATTCAGGTGTTTAAATTCATTGCAGACGTCTTCACGGGCAACATAGGGTTAAGTATAGCTTATAAAATCCCTGTTTTTGACGTCATACTGAGGCGTTTAGTAGCAACGCTAGAGCTCCTCTTCGTAGCTTACTTAATAGCCATACCCTTAGGAGTCTTCCTAGGGATTAGATCAGCGATCCACAGGAACGGGAGGCTGGACACGGCGTTACAGTCCTTAGGTACGGTACTGGCTAACACACCGACATTCTGGCTTGGGGCGTGGCTATTCCTCACTCTAGTACTCCTAGGTGCGTACCCGTACGGCAGGGTAGATCCTAAGATAGCTACATCAACAGGCTTCTACCCGATAACAGGGTTTTACTTGATCGATAGTTTAATCGAGGGTAATCTGCTAGTCTTCACGAACGTCTTAAGTAAGATCATCCCTCCAGCGATAGCCATATCTATCTACCCGCTAGGAGTATTGATTAGGCTTACGAGAGCTTTAGCTTCTGACGCTCTATTAGAAGACTACATAAGAGCTTCCGTAGCGTGGGGTGTTAGCAGGTCTGTCATAATATGGAAGTATGCTCTGAAAGCTATAACGCCCGGCTTGGTACAGGTTATCGGCTTAGCTTTCGCGTACAGCTTGGTAGACGCCATGGCTGTCGAGTACGTAGTGTTTGGAAGGGAGGGTCTGGGCAGCTTACTAGTAGACTCACTAAACTATAGTGATTTCAGGTTAGCGATAGGCCTAGTCATAGTCGTCGCAGTGTTTTACTTGTTGGTTAACACATTAACAGACATCATACAAGCACTGATAGATCCTAAGGTGAGGTTGTAGATTTGAGCACTCTGATTAAAGAATTCATGACGTCTCTTAGGTCTTCCGGTAAGAGGTTCTATGATGATTTATCTAAGAGTTCTAAGAGATACCTTAGGAGAACTAGGTTTAAGGTAGGTCTCGTAATAACGGTGGTTATATTCTTCCTAGCATTAGCAGGTCCTTGGATAGTTCCCTACCCTGATGAGGGCGAGGGGTACGTACCCCCTGAGGCGTCGCAAAGAGAGAAGCAACCCCCCAGTCTTAAGTTCTTATTCGGTACTGACACAAGAGGGCGGGACCTATTCTCGAGAGTCATCCTAGGTGCTAGGTCGGCTGTCCTGCAAATAATTACGGTAATTTCGCTGAGCTTGGTGATAGGTCTAGTCGTAGGCATTCTAGCCGCTTACTTCAGGGGGATTGTTGAGACCGTTCTTAATTACTTGGTTGAGTTATTCATCAGCATCCCTGCAGTCATAGTAGCGCTAGTCTTAAGGCTTGCGTTAGGTCCCGGATTACTTACCATAATAACCAGTTTAGTAATTACTTGGTGGTCTTGGTACGCGCGGGTCACCTACGTCTATGCTAGAAGCGTTATGGAAATGGATTACGTGACGTTAGCTAGGCTCAGCGGGTTAAGCCCTGTGAAGATAATGAGTAGACACGTCATGAGGAATGTCTTGACGCCGGTCCTAGTTCAGGCAGTGACTGATATGGGTAGCGTGCTCCTAGAAGCGAGCACTATAAACTTCCTCGGGCTAGGCTTGCCGTTGAACTCGCCTGAGTGGGGAGTGATATTGCTCGAGGGGTTAGGCGTTCTCGAAATCGCGCCTTGGATAAGTGCTTACCCGGGTCTCTTCCTCCTCATAACCGCGCTGGGTTTCAGTCTAGTCGGTGACACACTACGCGAGGAAATGGATCCGAGACTGAGGAGGAGGTGGAGGCTGTGGTTTTAGCTGTTAAAGCTAAGGATCTCAGAGTAGGTTATATGGACGAGGAAGAGAATATATTATGGGCTGTTAAAGGGGTTTCCTTCGAGGTTAGGCAGGGAGAAGTGTTTTGCTTAGTTGGTGAGAGCGGGTGCGGTAAGTCAACTATAGGGAATACTATAATCGGTATACTACCTCCTTACGCAGTTACTGAGGGAGAGCTATACGTCTTCAACAAGCCTGTGGTCATGGGCAACCTAAGAGATTACACAGGCATTAGAGGGAGAGTTGTTTCCTACGTTCCTCAAAACCCCGGCACTAGCTTAAACCCCTACCAGACAATAGGGACGCAGCTTTACTATGTGTTAAACAGCGTGTACGGATGGGATAAAAAGAAGTCTCTTGAGGTAGCTAAGAAGTACTTATCTCTCGTTGAGTTAGACCCGGAAAGCGTGATTGATTACTACCCGCACGAGCTCAGTGGGGGGATGCAGCAGAGAGCGGCTATAGCCATAGCTCTTTCAACAGGCGCTAAAATCCTAGTAGCTGACGAGCCTACCTCAGCTCTAGACGCACACCTAAGACTACAACTAATCAAGCTCTTGATGAAGCTTAAGGAAACTGAGTCACTAACCCTCATACTAATAACACACGACCTAGTATCGACCGGCAAGATATGCGATACCGTAGCGGTTGTTTACTCTGGTAAGATTGTTGAGAAGTGTTCGGGGAGTAACGTGATAATCGAGCCGCTACACCCCTACACACAAATGTTAGCTGACGCCGTACCGCTTCTAGGGATTAAAAGACCCCTCAAATCAATACCTGGCGAACCCCCGAAACCCGGCGAGGAAATCACTGGCTGTGTATTCGCGCCTAGATGCCCCCTAGCATTCGAGAAATGTGTTGAACCCCCGCCCTCCTTCAACGTATATAACGGGGAGGTGGCTTGTTGGAGGTACGCTAACATTGCCAGATAGTAACGTAATAGTTTTACTTAAGGACGTCGTAGCCGGTTACCAGACCACCGGCAGGAGCTGGAGATCCTTATTCAAGCACGTTAACGTCGTGTTAAGAGACGTGAATTTAAGAGTGTATGACGGTGAGAGGGTAGCTATAATAGGTGAGAGTGGTTCTGGGAAGACCACCTTACTTAAGGTAATCCTAGGACTGCTTAAACCTGTGAAGGGTAGTGTCGAAGTCTTAGGTAAGGAGATCTACAAACTCCCGTGGAAAGAACGCGTGAACGTGCTTAAGCAAGTAGGTTACGTGCCTCAAGATCCATACAAAGCGCTGAATCCTAAACTACGTGTTAGGACTATATTGAGTGAGCCCTTGGAGTCTCTCAAAGCCAAGCCGGAGGAGGTTGAGGAGAGGGTTAGGGATGTCGCGAAGATGGTTCAATTAAGTGATAAGATCTTGGATAAGTATCCTGGCGAACTCAGCGGCGGGATGATGCAGAGAGTGCTGATAGCTCGCTCCATAATACATGATCCCGAGATCTTAATACTGGACGAACCCACGTCAGCACTCGACGTATCTATTCAGGCGCAGATCATAGAACTAATTAACAACATACACAAGAAGCTAGAGCTAGCTATTTTAACAGTGACGCATGATTTAGGCGTGGCACAATACCTAAGTGACCGAGCCGTAATACTGTACAAGGGTGGAGTGATTGAGGAGGGACTCATAGACGACATAATCGCGAGACCAAAACATAAGTACACGAACTTACTGATAGCTAGCTATAGAGCGAGCGTATAATAATGTTTAGAACTATCTAAGCATTAAATAAATAATTTCTTTGAAGTGAGTATTCCTAGTGATGCGTGATGCTCACTAGGATTAGGAGTGCTGTAACGCCTTTCCTGAGGCACTTGGGAGTTTTCCTCTGGAAACTCGGGATATCCCCTGATATGCTCACGCTAAGCGGGTTAATACTGAGTTTCGTAGCACCAGTCTTCGCGTTTTTTAAGATTATTCCAGCTGTTTTAATATTGATGATCCTAAGCCTTGTTTGCGATGCTCTCGATGGGGCCGTAGCTAAAGCATCCGGCACAACAACCCCTAGAGGAGCACTCCTAGATTCCTTCAGTGACAGGGTTGAGGAATTGATGTTTGTCTTGAGCTTAGGCTTAATGAGGGTTGAGTGGGTAATACTGACTTTGTTTCTCGGAACGTCCTTCCTCATAAGTTACTTGAGGTCCATAGCCTCACAACACGGGATAAACTTGGAGGGGGTTGGTTTAATGGAGAGAGGTGAGAGAGGATTACTATTAGTACTATCAACAACCCTACTAATGTTTAACGCGGGGCAATACGCAGAGTTATTGATTACTGTAGGCATAGTATTGAACGTTGTGACGGTGACGCAGCGAATCACGAAACTAATCAGCTTACTCAATAACTCACCCAGGGCTTAGACAGTGAGTTAGTCTCTCATCAACTATTTATTTGTTGTCACGTAGTATCTATTGGTGAGTAAAGCTGGCTAAGGTTAAGAAGCTGGTTTTAGTTACGGATAAAGATCACGCACTACACAAGCACTTCAGCGAAATATCTGAGAAATTATCTAAAGAACTCAATATCCCTCTCGAGTATAGGTGGGGTGATTACGTCTACGTATCACAATACGGTGATTCCGACGAGTTAGGCATTACTTGGCTACCTCAATTATTCGCGGAGCTAGAAGACGGGACCGTAATCAAGATCTTGACACAGCCTAACTTAAGTGAAGCAGGCTACCTAGACCAAGAAAGAGATTATAAGGCGTCTTTAGAAGCGCTGAGGAATTACTTGAGTGAATAGGTGTTTAGCGCTTGAGTGTGAGGACAGTAATAGCTAGAATAGTTGAGGGGGAAGTTAAGTCAGTAGATGTAGTAGAGGTTGAAAGTGTTGGGGAAGCTGTCAAGAAGGTGGTTTCTGAAGTGCTTGAAAAATGGGATCCTGAGAAACACGACTTGATAATAACTAGGCATGAGTCCAGCGAGATAAGCGAGTCCGAAAAATCAGTCCCTATTTACGTGTTGAGCCCCTCTAGTGAGTGGGTAGGCGAGGAACTAGTAGAGAAGGAGATAATAGTCGTGTTCCCGTATGTCAGTGAGAAGCTAACGAATGAGATCCTGCGGGTATTCAGTGAGTATAGTAAGAGTAGTAACGCTTAAAATCACCGGTACGACACGTTAGGGTTTTCCCCTATTTAGTCGCGAGTGATGAGTGGTGTCCTGTCTGAACGATGATTGAAGGACCACAAGCTGATTAATTCCCTTAATTTTTATCGCTGTGACTCCTGGACAACATCGAGAACCTGTTCCCAGCTAAGTCAAGATCCCGCGTCTTCAGAGCTTAAGTCAATGTGTTCAAGAAAGTCTGCCAAATTCCTCAATCCTTCCTCAAGGCTGGGGGTCTCCCTCCCCTCACCCTTAATTTCCTTCCTGCCTAAGATTGAAACTAATTTTGTTGTTACGTCTTTCTTTCTACCTCTGCTTTTAGGCTTCCCAAGTATTTGAGTAACTATATTCTTCTCAACTAGCATTTCAGCGATTGGGCACACATCAACACACACCTTGCAGCCTGAGCACATGGAGGGATTCACGTAAGGTCTCCCGTCGAGGATTTTGATAGCGTTACGAGGACACCAATTAACGCAACTTAAGCAATTAACGCACTTAAGCCACCTGACGCCGAGCTTCACAGCCGTGATAACTTCCTCAAGCGCGTTACTTGAGATAGCTCTTATGACGCCTTCCACACTTACCCGTATTATGCCATCGAAAGACTTAATCTCTAGTAATTCGCCAGCGATCATCGAGTGTTTATATCCTAGAACCCTCCACTGACTTAGGAAGGAATCTAGCGGTAATTTAGGAGTGATCTTAACAGAGACTTCATCGCTACTTCGAGGATTGCTTAGCAAGGTTACTTCAAATCCTGATCTCTTAATGAATTCCGCAACCCATGAAGTGGTGGTGATGCCGGCCCATCTCTCAACCCTCTTCCTCCCCTGAGCTTCCGGGTTATGCCATCTCCACAAATGTCTTGAAACGTAACATTCAGGCAGTCCGCGCTCGACAGACCACTCCCTCAGGAAGTCCTCCCATCTACACCATAACTCCGGGTATTTCCTCTTAACCTCGTAATACTCAGCGACATTAGCTGCTGGACATAAGTAACAACCAAGCCTCTCAAAACCCTCGAAATAGAGCGGATTAACCAGTAGTTTATTAACGTATATGTATGACCAAACACTTATTTGATCCCAGTCTTGAACTGGCGACATAGACAAGACTTCAGGTAACCATCTATTTCTCCATACACTGCCTGAGAGAGATCTATCGATAGATTCAAAAGCTCTCTGCCCAACGACCGATAAGACGTTCCCCCGGAAATTCTTCTTGTAAGCTCTAGATATAGGAACCAGCTTTATTACCTTGCAACACCACCTATAGTCTTTCCCTGGAGGACCGAAGACCCTCACCGCCTCCCAGAACTTATCGCCTGCGCTCGCGTTGATTAGTCTTAAGCCGTAAATCCCGCTGACCTCGTTAACGTTCTTAACAGTCTCAGGTAATTCAAGACCTGTATCGTTGAATAACATCACCGGCTCTATACCAGCCCTAAGAACTAGGTGGAGAGCCACTAACGAGTCCTTACCACCAGAATATGAAACGACGACAGGCAACCTAGTTTTTTCAGACATTATGGCGACGTTCTTCACTCCTCTGGAGATTCTTGACCTAATCCAGAGCTCGTTACTCTTCATTAAGTCTTCTAACGTAGCTTTCTTCCTTATCGGTTCCTCAGAACCTTTCTTAAATAAGGTCTGCACCCTAAACTTGCCCCTCTTCGTTAAAGCTAGAGCCACGGGTTCCCCAAACCTGTCAACAACGACTGCTTGCTCACCCTCCCTACCACCATCGCCTAAGGGTTCTAGGGGCTTAGGCTTGTCTACAAAGAACTTCTTAACTAGTCCCTCGTTGAGTGCTATCACCGAACTATATTTACTTAACCTCCACCTCCAACTCATCGAGTCAAGATCAAAGTGAAGTCTCCCGACGATAACTCCGCCGACTATGACCTCCCTCATATCGTCTACGTGAGGAACCTTATTTAGGAAGAATAGGCTTGAGTCTAAGTCAAGGAGCTTCATTAACTTAGGCGTGCCGAATTCATTCTTAATCCCTTCCTCAATTATCCTTAAATCGCCGGGAAAGCCAGGTCTTATGTCTCCGGGCTCCCCCACATGTAGTTCAATGCCTTCACCTCCACACCTACCGCATATTCTCTCTCTGATGGGGACGTTGCAGTTATTACACCAGTACAGCTTGAGCTTCACACCCCACTTCCTCATTAAGACCCTTACCCCCGCAACACTCAAGTCGCCGTAATCGTTACATCCCCCTAAAGAGACCTCATTTTGTAAAACTCGTGGCTCCTGTCCTTAATCCACTCCAGTAAAGAGTCTATGCCGATCCCTTTAAGTGCGCTTATCTTGTATGGTTCGCCGTCGTAAACCTCCTTAACCAGTTTCGAGACCTCAGCTAGTCTCTCCTCAGAAGTCTCGTCTATTTTATTTATAGCTACTAAGACGGGTTTCTCACTGAACATCGTCTTAATCATTTGGAGTAAGTCGATCTGTTGTTCTATGGTGTAGTAGCCGGAGGGTCTGGGGTCAATCAAGTATATGAGTGCGTCTGCGAGGAACTTAATAGCTACTAAGGCTCTCTTCTCTATCTCGTTGAGTTCTGAGATTGGTCTATCAAGTATTCCCGGGGTATCGAAGACCTGAACCCTCATGTGATCTACTTGGAGGTGGCCGGAGATAATGTTTTTGGTGGTGAAGGGGAAGGGCGATACCTCAGGTTTTGAGGACGAGATCCTGCCTACCAGGGTTGACTTACCTACTTGAGGCATCCCTGAGACAACTACCTTAAGGTTGTTGAAGTCTATGCAGGGTAGCTTCCTCAACTCGTTGATAGCTACCTCAAGCTTCTTTAGATCTTTATTGAGCTTCCTAACCACCGATAAAGACCTACCAATAAATTCCCTCAAATCTTTCTTGGCTTCCTCAGTGGTTAGAGCTAGCTTTACGCGGATTCTGTAATACCTCCATAACTTTCTAGCTACTCTCTTAAACCCCTTTAATCTTGCGTAAAGGGTCTTGTAATCTGTTATCCCTGAGATAGCTAAGAGCTCGGCGTAGAAGGGATTCAGCGTGTCCGGGTTGGGCAGGACGTCCAAGACTTCGAAAACCTTATTGAGGGTTTCGTAAGTCTTATCAACTTTGACCAAATACCTTATTAAGGTCTTCCTTCTTACTTTCTTAGCTAGAGTGATGGGCTCCGAGTAAACACTCATTAAAGCTTCCCTAACCTCGGCGTAATCCCATACCCTGACATTCCTTAAGGACTTACTTAAGCACTCCTCCTCCACAATACCTCACCACGCCTCCTAATCTCGACCACTCTATGGAGGGGGATCACAGCGTCCCCCAAGATTAGTCTATCCTTCATTAATTTAGTGATTTCACTGGCTTTAATTTCCTTCAAAGAACTAACTGTTTTCCTATCTAAGACTACGATAACGTAATCTTCCAACTCCTCAGCCGGTGTTGTGTGGATTATTTTCTTAATCAACTCGTAGTTTTCTAATCTCTTAATCACCAGCACAGCCCCTGCCTTAAACACTCACTTCTTTACATTGTATTAAACCTTATATTATGTGTTTGACTCAATTAATTAGGTGTTTGTATGTCGTATGAGAGGATAGGTACGGGTGCTACGGCGGTTGGCATCAAGACTGAAGAGGGTGTGGTTCTAGCTGCTGAGAAGAGGGTGTCTTACGGCGGGTTCGTGATGAGTAGGGGTGGTAAGAAAGTATTCACTATCAAGGATAGGTTTGGCTTAGCGTTCGCAGGACTCTTCTCCGATATTCAGACGCTGAACAGGACCATGAACGTGTTAATACATTCGTACGAGTTAGAGAATAATAGACCTATAAGTGTTTACTCGGCTGCTAGACTACTCTCAATCATCTTATACCAGAATAAGTGGCTGCCTTTCATATCTGAAGTGATTTTCGGAGGGGTTGATGAGACAGGAACCCACCTGTACGTGATGGATATGCTTGGGTCGCTGATAGAGGACGTGTACGCGGCTATAGGTTCTGGAGCGCCTATAGCTATAGGCATCATAGAGTCTAAGTATAGGGACGGCATCTCCTTAGATGAGGCAGCGCAGATAGCTGTGGAAGCCGTGTCAGCAGCTATAAAGAGAGACGCTCTCTCAGGGGACGGTGTGGACGTAGTGACTATAAGACCCGGTAAAGTAACTGAGAAATTCGTGAGTCTCATAACGTAAGGAGGCCTCACATGTCCTTTTTCGATCATGTCAGGGCGTCAGCACTGCAGGAGAGACTTTCTAGGCTTGTTGATATCTCGTACGAACCGCTCAAGATCGACGAGGTTGTTGGACTAGACTTATCGTACGTTGGTAGTACCGGGGTAGCCGTGGCCACGTTACACAGGTACCCTGACATGAGTTTAGTTAGGTACGCCATAGCTTCTGACGAGGTCTCAGTTCCTTACGTGCCAGGACTCCTAGCTTTCAGGGAAGCACCGCTTATGTTCGTTGCTTACGAATTACTGGGCACGGACCCGGACCTCATTCTAGTTAACGGGCACGGCATAACACACCCGAGGTCTTTCGGCATAGCGTCGCACGTGGGAGTAATTCTTGACAAGCCCACGATAGGTGTTGCCAAGAAAATCCTTTCGGGGAGGGAGGTAGTGGTAGATGGGGAGAGGTACTTAGAGAATAACGGGGTTTTAGGAGCTTACGTAGTTGTGAGGGGTGCTACGAAGGTGTACATGAGTATAGGTAATAAAGTGAGTTTGAGATTCGTGGTCGAGATTACGCCGAAGTTATTCAAGAATAACGTGTTGCCGGAACCAATATATACCGCTGATAAAATTTCTAAGCAGGTGAGGAGTAGGATTGCACGTAGTAGTAGAAGGTAGGGTAGCTAGGGGATTCGGTGTCGGAGCTAAGTACGTCGCTATGCCCCCATACAACATAATCTTGACTGAGTTAATCGACGAGGAACCGTACCCGGGAACCCTCAATCTGGAGATAAGCAAGACATACGAGGAATTAATTAAGGAATGCACCCCGTCAATAATAAGGAGCCTCATAGTCGATGGGGTTGAGAGAGGAGGCTTCTACTACTGGTTCGGCAAGATCCCTGAACTCCCGGAAGAGTGGGTCCTGATAATCAGGCCTTACCTAAGCAAACACAAACCAAACGTCATAGAAATAATCTCCGGGCATAACCTGAGAGAAAAACTCTCTCTGGAGGATGGAAAGATACTGAGCGTTAAGATATACTGCGCTGACATGATACCTTCATAAACATTGAGTAACTAATTATTGAGAACATAATGCTTTTTAACTTTGATTACGTTATATATATTGTGGGCCAGTATGCCTATAGCCATAGTTCTTATAAATACTGAGATAGGTTCTGAAGCCGACGTACTAAACGCTCTCGCCAACATAGAGGGAGTCAAGGAGATTTACGAAGTTTACGGCATGTACGACGTGGTGGTCAAGATAGAGGCTCCCACACACGAGGCACTCAGAGACTTAATAATAAACAAGATTAGGAAGATACCTCAAGTTCGAGGAACCACTACGATGATAGTGGTGGAGCAGAGGATAGTCTCTTAAGAGTAACGAATTTTAACGTTTTTTGTTTATTTCCCGTGATCCTAAGAACTGTTTTAAAGATTATCTATGATTGACTGCTTAGATTGCTTTATTCGTTCCTCACGCGAGTAAGAAAGCTAGGTATATCAGAGTGTTAACGATAGTTACGAGCAATCCTATCTTGGAAAATTCCGTGAATGTTATCGTGGTATTCATCCTGGTTTCCAAGGTCTCTAACACTATAATGTTTGACGCCGCCCCCAGAATTGTTAGGTTGCCCGCTATCGTCGACATAGCCGCTAGAGTTAGCCACACGCTGACGTCAGCGGATACGTAACCAACGTCTTTCATGAACATTATGAATAACTTTACGAAGGGGACGTTGCTGAGTACCTGACTTATGATGAGTGAAGTTATGGTAACTGATAACAAGCTTTCCAGACCTCCGAGCTTGCTCGGCAATAAGAATGTTAGAACTGGCTGTAAGATCCCGCTCCTCCACACGCCCTCCATAGTTATGAACATCGACATGAAGAAGACTATAGTCCCCCAATCAACGCTCGCGAGTACCTTCCTGGGGTTTCTGGATAGGAGGTATGTGCCGGCCGCTATTATGAATGGTATGAAGCCTCTATGAGTTACATGTGGTAAGCTTAAGAGTTCTAGTAAGTCGTTCACGACCAAGCTTACTACCGTAGCGACTAATCCAAGTCCTGCGAGTAGGGCGTCACGCTTATCTTTAATAAGTTCTTGAGGTATTAAGCTAACATTAACCGATCCGTTCCTTATCTTAAAAATCTTTATTAGGATTAGCGGAAGTATAATGAGGTTGATGAGCGTCGGTATCGCGAGTTTCAAGATGAATTGTATGAAGGGCGCTGTAATACCGCTCTGTATAGCTATTAACACGTTTTGCGGGTTCCCCATAGGAGTCATCACGGAGCCTATAGTAAGCGAGTATGCTAGAAGTAGGAACATGAATTTAGGGTCTAGTCCAGCAGCTCTCGAGATTACGTAGGCTATGGGAGGACCCATAAGAGCTACCGTGTCATTCATGGCGAAAGCTGATAAGAGCCCGAAAAGAAGTGAGGAGGCGTAGATCAAGGAGTGCTTATTCTTAAACTTACTTATGTACCAAATAGAGAGAGCTGAGAGGAGCCCGGAAGACTCTGAGAGGCCGACTAAGCTGAACATACCTATCAAGAACAGGATGACGTCAATATCTATGACTAAACCGACTTCATCGAAGCTGACTAATCCTGTGATTACTGTTATGAAGGCTGAGAAAGCCATGATACTCCATACAGGTATGTGAGTCTTCCTACTCCTCAAGATCAACGAGATAATCAAGTACGTTATTATCCCTAACCCTATCCACTCAGCACTCACGAGTTCCCCGAACTGCATGAACACTACCTAATCATTATGGTGGGGGTTAAGATAATAAAGGGTTTCATGAAATAATAAAAAGTTAATGCTTTGATAAGTATATTCTTTGGGGATTACGTGCCCGAGGTTTTCGTAGGTACTAGTGGCTGGGTTTACGACTGGAACTTAGGAGGTACTCTAGACTGGTATGCTGAGTTCTCAGGTCTTAACGCGGTGGAACTTAACGCGAGCTTTTATAGATTCCCCTACAAGAACCAAGTTATTGGTTGGTCTAGGAGAGGTAGCGAGCTCAGGTGGTCTGTTAAGGTTCATAAAAGCATAACTCACGCAAGTAAGGTGAGTGAGAGAGCTCTAGACACGTGGTCTAGGTTCCACGAGTTATTTAAACCGTTAGAAGGAAGCATTGATTTCTTCTTATTTCAGCTACCACCGAACTTTTCCTGCCGTAATGAGTTACTGCGGAGAATCGAAGTCTTCTACGAGAAATCAAGGCTTGAACAAAGATTTGCTGTGGAGTTCAGACACCCCTCCTGCTTTACTGATGAAGTAGTTAAGTGGGCTCGTGACCTAGAGTTAACTTTAGTATCCGTAGACTCCCCCATTATTTCCTGGATTGTTAAGAGTAATCCCAACGTATACTTGAGACTACATGGTCGTGAGGAATGGTATGCTTATGAGTATAGTGGGGAGGAGCTTGAAGAACTAGCTAGGAGGGTGATTTCTCTGAATCCTGGGAAGATCTACGTGTTCTTCAATAATAATCACTGGATGCTTGAGAACGCTAGGATTATGTTGAACATTCTTAAGTCTCTTTAACGTGGGTTTTTCAGTAAGTCTAACTTATCTACTAAAAACACTCCTTTTTCTAGCGCCTCAATTACTAACGGGTTTTTCTTGGTTAGTAGCTTGATGAATTCTTGGTACGTGATTACTACCGGCTCTATGAGAGGATTATTCTTCATGCACTCGTGCAAGATCTCAAGCCTGTCCACAGGTTTTGAAGGTATTTTCTCCGCTGTTATTGCTAAGACTTCTATATCACTCCACTCGTTATAGTCTCCTCTAGCCACACTACCGTAAACTATTATCGTAGAATTACTTAGCTTACGTAGTACACACTCAGCGAACCCGCGTGCTCTCTCAAGATATTCTTCACGCTTCCTTACCCTCTCTTCAATAATTCCCAGACCTTCCTCACCCAATTTAAAACGTTCTCAGCCATGCTTATAGCTTCCAGGGATTCCTCACTCAGTATACTGTTCCTCAGGGATTCCCTCACTCCAGACGTCAGGATGCTTGGTCAGTACGTAATACTTGTTTAACCTCATACAAAAAATTCTGAAAGAAGTGCCGTTAATGAGCGCCCCGCACGCGGCTTCCCAACACCTCATAGGATGGCTTTAACCGCTTTCTCAGCTACTTGATGTGATTTGAAGCAAGCCCAACTATAGAACCCATGAACGTGATCTACCCTAGCAGACTCAAGAGTTCTTAAAGTACTCTCAACCCATCTCCTAAACTTTCCCTCATCAAGCACACAACTACCTAAAGTTTAAGCAATTACAGATTTAAAAATGCTTAAATATTTAGCGAAAACTATTTTAGCAAAAACCCTCCAAAAAGGTATTTCCACTAATCTCAAAACCTACTTACAAAAGCTTAATCAATTACTTAGATAAATTATTTATTTGTTATTACCGTATTTATTGTGGTGTTTGCTTAGTGGTTAGCAAAGTCTTAATGATAGTGGGTCCTGAATTTGAGGATATCGAGGTTTTATATCCTTATTACAGGCTTGTTGAGGAGGGTTTTGAGGTAACTATAGCGGCTCCTTCTGAGGGTAGGGTTGAGGGTAAGCATGGTTATGCTGTGAGTGCCGTGGCCTTGAGTAAGGTGAATCCTGAGGAATACGTGGCTTTAGTAATTCCCGGTGGTAGGGGGCCTGAGAGGATTAGGGCTTTAGCTAGGGAGGAGGCAGTTAGGATAGTGAAGTACTTCGCTGATGCGGGGAAGCCTATTGCGGCCATATGCCACGGCCCCCAACTACTTATATCAGCGGGAGTTACTAGAGGGTTGAGGCTCACTAGCTATGTGGGGATAGCCGACGATGTTAGGGCATCAGGTGGTGAATGGGTTGATCAACCGGTCGTTGTAGATAAGAACGTCGTGACCGCGAGAATACCGCCAGACCTGCCTTACTGGATGAGAGAATTCATTAAGTTACTTACTAAACAGTAAGTTTAGTCTTACAGAGATCAAAACTTTTTATTTCAGTAAATTATGTTGAAAAGAGTTCCGGGCACACCCTACATCTCACAGGATCTATCATTGGTTGGAGCTTGTGGTGAAACTCGCACAGGTATTTCCTACTCATAGCTAGCAAGGATATCTTGAGGAGTCTGGTCTCTATGGTCAGCCAGTCTAGGTCTCGGGCTGCTAAATCTCTAGCTAGCGCCATGACTTCACTATCTATGTCTGGGAATTTAGTTACTTCCACGGCTACTCCCCTCTCACGACTCAGGTACCTAGACACCGCTGACGGGGTTATCTTTAGTTTCTTAGCGATCTCCACCTCACTCATCTTAAACTCGTTACTCATTAGCTCTGCTAACCTCCTCTTCAGTGAAGGGATTAAGTACCTATACCCTACCTCAAAAACTGAAGACATTTAAAGCACCATTACCTTCCTCATTACCTCCTCAGGGTTCTTAATAACCTCAGTTAAGTCCTCGACTACTTCTAGAGTACCTAGGTATTTCCCTCCCTCATCCCTGACAGCTACTACGAGCACCCTAATTATCCTATCACCTTGTTTAGTCCAGTACTCCCTGAACTCCTCACCTTTCTTGAGTCTCTCAACGTTGACTTTAACCATGCCCTCAAGCCTTGGTGGGTGGCAGAAAAGCAGTCTGCGACCTACTATTGTCTTAGTCCTTACGAACCCCTTAGAAAACTTACTTTTAGTGAAGAACCTCACCCTATCGTTTTCATCGGCGTAGGTTAGTTCTAGTGGTAGGGACTCGAAAATAGCTTCCACCTCTTTCTTGCTTAAGAAGCCCGTGCTGAGCTCTATATCTCCCTCCTTCCTGACCTCATAGATGTCTGCCTCGAGCTTCTTAAGAGCTAACTCCCTGAACTCAGGTGGTAACGCCTCAGCCTGCTCCTTAGTTATTTCAGGACTTATCTCGTAAGGCATTAAAGGCTTCACACCAGGCTTCCACTCCACGCTGGCAGGCACTAAGTAACCGATATCCTTACCTATCTCCCCTATAGCTGCCCACTCACCCTCGGTGAATAAGACCCAGACAGCCGGAAACAGTATCTTGTTCTCCCTAAACACTAACTCACTAATCTCTCTGGAAATTTCTAGAGCCTTACTAGCTACCTCCTTAATTAATTTCTCATCACCTTGAGCTTTTTCAGCAAGCGCTCTAAGCTCTCTTATTTTCTGAATTACCTGGTCTTCACGCCCCCACAAGACTCTGGGCACGGCCACAATCCCCCTCCTCTCTAAATAGGGGAAGATCAGCATCTGCACCTTCCTATAATGCAGTCTCACGTTTCTTAAGCTCTCCAATACCTTCAGCAACTGCTGGAAAGAGTCTTTAAGACCCTCGCCCTCAGATCTAAGAATAGCGCTCGCGTAAACCCCGAGAACCTCACCCCACTTAAGAATTAACTCATTTTCCTTAAGCAGGAGATCAAGCGGGTGTCCTTCAGGAACACCCCTTAGCTCTCTAGAAGCTAGGTAGTCCTTGAAGAGCTGAACATGCAGGTCACAAAGCTTAAGAATCTCGCTCACGCCCAGACCTTCCCTAACCAACTGTTGCTCGATCAAAGCTATCTCAAAAGGGGATACTTGCTTCAAGATATCGCTAAACTCCTTACTCAGCTCCTCGGGCTTAACACCCTCATGAAGCTTCCTGATTAAGTTCTTAACGAGCTCAATCTTTCTTTCTTCAAGATTTGACACGTGTCACACCAAGAAGAAATCCTTTCAGAGCTTATAAGCTTTTACAAGTGAAAGCCTCCTCGGATCTTCAATATAATTCCGTGTCCACCCTGATTAGTCTCGATTTCTTCTCATAGGTTTCTAGCCTCAGCTAGGAATTTGCCTGGGTGTGTTTGTTGCTATTAGGATGTCTACATCACTTGATAGGAAGTGTTTTCCTTCCGCGACATTCCCGAATAAGTAGATCTCAGCGCTTGGGTCAAGTTTTCTCGTTACCTCTACTATTCTCTTAATGTATGTCTTAAGGTTCTTGAATACCTTCTTTCTCTCCTCAGCTTTCTCTATTAACAACTCTTCCCACAATATCCGTCAACCTCGTAACGACTTGATGTAGTCTCCTGGCTTCTCCCTCACTATACTCTCTTACCACATACCTAGACGTGATGTACGTGTTCTCAAGCGAGCCAAGCTCGACGGCGTAGTCTACGAGAATTCTCTTAATTTCTTCAGCGCTTATGAGCTTGTAAGCGAGTTCAAGAAGTTTCCTAACGCTGTGTGTCCTCAGTTAATCAACCCATAGCTTAGGGAGGCATGCCTTCAAATAGAGCTGGAGAGCTTACTCAAGACTGAGAACAGCTAGGTCGTGGAAACCTCTCTCGAACTGCATTTCCGCGGTCTCAAGAAACTTCCTAGACCTTTCTAAGAGGTAATTATATTCCTCGAAGCGAGTCACTAAACAAGACCCCAAACCTCGAATAACTTCACGTTAACAATAAATTAAGTTATGTGTTCTCCAACATCTTGAATAATAGGATCGTTAGCAACGTTTTAGCGTCTACGTGCTCAGACTTAAGCAAGGTCTTAAGTGCTTCGTCAACACCTAACTCAACAGTCCTCACGACCTCACCGGGTTCTGGCGACGCACCAACGAACCTTAGTTTTCTGGCTATGAGGATGTGCAGTACTTCGTCGCTGTAGCCGGGCGCTGTGTAGACTGAGGCAACCTTGATTAGCTCGTCGGCCTCATACCCTACCTCCTCCCTCAACTCCCTCCTCGCGGCACTGACCACGTCTTCCCCTAACTCAACCCTGCCTGCAGGGACCTCCAGAACCCAGTCATTAACGGGAACCCTGAATTGATTTACTAAGACCACACTACCGTCGTCTTTAACCGGCAGTATAGCTACCGCCTCACCAAACCTGACCACATCCCTTAACACGGTCCTGCCTGAATGTAAGTAAGTCTTCTGAACGAGTGTAACCCTCCTACCACTACATAAGACGGATTCGCTGACAGGGATTAATTCCTCCACCACGAGAGAGCACCTAACATTACGTTCCCTGAGTAATTAAAGGGCTTCTTCCCTCACCAAATCTCTTGCTAGAGGCGTGTTGAGGATTAGCTTCACTTTAATTGATTCCCGTGCGTACCCTGAGATGTGTGGGTAGTTAGTGATTCCTAAGTGCTCACTCAGCTTTCTTAAGTTTACGTTGTTTAGGATAACTTACACAGCCTTCCCCGCCTCACTCCTCGTCATACACGACCTCCCACTGCTTGAGACCGCTAACGGTTCATGAAGCCTTGATTAAGTACCTACCGTCAGTCACCCTTATCTCAGACTTCACGAGGGCTTGAGGCTCGGCTATCTCAAGTGTCTTACTTAGTTTCGAAGTTTTTGACGAGTCTAAACACGTGATGACCGCGTTTCCTCCGACACGTGAGTTAATCATAGCTGCTGGTGTTATTACGTAGCCGATACCCTGCTCATCCACCGCTAGTAAGTACGTGCGTGGGGTACCGTCATCAT
>Ga0209183_1000311_pt1 | contig 21798 bp, 27 predicted proteins | sample LHCtaG_2_FD_184120 | JGI IMG/M metagenome (GOLD analysis project Ga0209183, IMG submission 184120) | Hot spring microbial communities from Little Hot Creek, USA to study Microbial Dark Matter (Phase II) - LHC4sed_replicate (SPAdes)... | ecosystem: Environmental > Aquatic > Thermal springs > Hot... | reverse complement strand
GGCTCGGCCCGAGCCAGGTTAAAGGGGGCGGGTCGGCTCAGGCCGAGCCTGTACTCAAGGTGGTAGGGATATCCGCTGGCGTAGGCCTGCCCGGGTTCGAATCCCGGCCCCCGCACCACCATTTTTCCCCTCTTATCGCGGTTGGTTAGCGTCTCTCGGTCTCGGGCTTTAAAGTCCCGAGCCGTTTCCCCGTCTACGGTTTCTAACCGCGCTAGTTGTTGTTGAGCGTCTCTTCCTCAAGCGGCGGTCTCGGTACACGGAAGTACAGCAGCGCGGCTACTCCGTCCCCTCTCTTCAATAGCTCAGCCCCCTCTAGGCTGGGGGGTACTACCAGGATCTCCCTGGCGGTTTCGGATGCGATCTCTAATAACTTTAATATCGCGGCGCGGTTGTCGCCTAGTAGCGCTTCATCCAGCACTAATAGTGTCTCGACAGCTCGCGCTAGAAGTGCATGAGTTACCTCCACGACACCTACAGCTACTTTGTCAGGGTCATCGCTCAATCTTCTCACAAGCTCTTCTAGGGCTAGCTTTGAAGCCGATAACGCGCTCTCTTTGAGCAGTGCCCTTAGATCTCCTCTACGCAACAGCTCGTGAAGGCCAGCAAGCCCTCCTTCCGACACCTCCACAAAGTGTGCTGGTACGTTGAAGCGCTGGATGAGATCCTGGACAGCATCGTACACAATGCGCGGAGCCACGAGCAGGAGGTCGTCAATGTGCCGGCTCTTCAGCCCGGCCACCAGCTGGGGAAGGAGGCTTTCCAGGTTCTCGCGCACCTGAGCCTTTAAGCTGCCTTCTTTACGTGGTCTCGGCAAGGGAATTACAGCAAGAACCTCTAACCCCTGAGGTCTCAATAGTGCGGCAGCTACCTCGTCTAGATCAAGGCTTACAACCCCTTTAATTCTGACCTGCCCAGACGCTATCTGGAGTATTCTCTCGTGGTGCTTGAGTAGTGAAGACTTAGCGATTTCGACTTCGTCACCAGGCCTCAAACCTATCGTGTGGTGCGAACCTTTCGCCTCGAGCCACTCGGGTGCTTCGATAATTACTCCCAGAATTCTCAGCGTGTCGGTAAAGCGCTGAAATTCAACCTTCTTAACCTTTACACTCAGCTTTACCCGTACCCTATCGCCTCTTTCGGTGCCGGTCCCCCGGTCCACCTTAAGCTGCCTAAGCGTCCAAGCGGTTACTAAGTCACCTTCGTCGATCAGAAGCGAAGCGAAGTAAAGATCTTCTGGAGTCTCGAGCTGGAGCTTCAGCTTCTTAAGTCGCCGGTCCTCCTCCAGAACCCTCAAGGTTGCCGGCCCCTTGCTGCTCGGTTGCGGGGCGCTCAAACAGCGTGGTCACTAGATTCACGCGCGATACCTCGCTCACGTAGCGCTCGATATCCTTGGCGAAAGCTTCGAGCGCTGCCAGGTTTTCGCTAGAATAGAGAAGCTGGAGGGGCGCTCTCAGCGTAACGGTATCGCCTTCAACTGTAACTTCGATATCCTTGAGGCTCGCCCGCCTCTCCAGAAACTCCTTCACTTTTTCAGGGGCCTCTCTAACCACTTTAACCACTTTGGCTTTGTACACCACCTCCCGCCCGGCCAGCGGATGGTTAAAGTCCACAATTACTCTACCGCTACCTACGCTCACCACCACGCCCCGCTCACCCTTAACCTCGATCTCTAAGCCTACCCGGGGTACCACGCCCCGTGAAGACAGCTCCCTGGCCGGAAGCACGCGCACTTTGCTTGGATCTCTCTTGCCGAAGGCCTTCTCTGGTGGAAGAACGACCTCGATCTCTTCGCCTTCACGCGCGCTAGATAATGCTTCCTCTAAGCCCGGCGGCAGATCTCCTGAGCCTATCACCGCTAACCTGGGACCGTACCTAACCTCTTCGCTGTAGATCCCGGCCTCTTTCGCTACGGCCTCAGACGTCGTCTCGACGACTTTGCCGCTCTCCTTATCTATCAAAGTGTAGTCTACCAGCACGACATCGCCCTCTTTCAACGCATTAGCTCCTTCAGTCATCAACGCGAGCTTCGTTGGTGCTCCTTTTAAGCTTAAGCCTGCTGAGCGCGCGCGTACGCCTACATTCCACCGCACTCGGATTAGACTTCCCCCTCGGGAGAGCTTGTGGGCTCACGCCTTGCGGCACCTCGCGCGCAACAACTTTATTTTCGGTCCTGTGAGGACGAGGTGTGAGCGAGCGCTACGACGTCGTAGTGGTTGGAGGTGGTGTTGCGGGTCTATTCGCGGCTCACCTCGTCTCCAAAGCCGGCTTTTCTGTGGCTTTGGTGGAGGTGAAGGCTGAGGAAGACGTTGGCGAGAAAGTCTGCGGGGATGCTATCGGCGAGCATCATTTTAGGGAAGTCGGACTCGAGCCGCCACGCATCGGGGTGGATGCAACCGGCGTTATCGATGGTGTGCGTGTTTTCTCGCCCAGCAAGAAGCACTACGTCACCGCTTGGGGGAAGGGCTACGCGCTTGATAGGAAGGCTTTCGGTAGACGCTTACTGAAGATGGCGCTGGATTCAGGGGCCATGCTTTTCGCTAGACATGCTGCTCTAAAGCCCGTAGTCGAGGGCGGATGGGTTAAGGGCATCGTGGCTTCGACGCCTAACGGCTCGAGAGAATTCAAGGCTTCTCTAGTCGTAGACGCTACAGGCGCAGCAGCGGCTGTTCGAACGAAGCTACCGCCTGAATGGTGGGTATCGTACAAAGCCCCACCGGAGGACTTTAACGCGGCGTATAGGGTTATAGCGGTGACGGAGGAGGAGCAGGATCCGCGGTTCGCCGATATTTTCTTGGACGTCAATGTAGCGCCAGGCGGCTATTGGTGGTGGTTCCCCAAGGGGAAGAACGCCGTTAACGTCGGGTTGGGCGTCAAAGCCGGTCCAGGCGCTCCCAACCCGAAAGCAATGTTCGAGAAGTTCATTATGCCGAGACTCGCGGAAGCGGGGGCGAAGATCGTGCACGCTGGGGGTGGACTCGTGCCGACTCGCCGCCCAGCGCCCTGCGTGGCTTGGAACGGTTTTGTGGCGGTGGGTGATGCTGCGTACACAGCGAATCCTCTTCACGGCGGTGGTATCGGACCTGCGCTCGTCAGCAGCTACCACGCTTCCCGCCAGATAACTGCCGCGCTTCAGGAGGGGGATCCCACGCTTGAGAGGCTGTGGCCTTACCACAAAGCCTACATAAACGCTTACGGGTCGAAGCAGGCGGCTTTAGACGTTGCGCGAATCTACCTTCAAGGGCTTTCAAACGACGACATCGAGCTGATAATAGAGAGCCGCATAGTCGCGGACGAGGAGCTTTCAGCCATAGGCTACAGGGGCATACTCCTCTCCAGTATACTGGCGAAAGCGGCCGCGGTCGTGAAAATGCTGAAGAGACCTAGCCTAATAGCTGAGCTTTCCCGCCTGAAGGGCTACATGGATACGGCCGCTAGCTACTACGCGTCTTTCCCAAGCGCACCACAAGGTTTCGAGCAATGGATGAAAGATGTAGAAAGCTTCTACGCCAAAATTAAAAACACTTTTTGGAGACAAAAGTAAATGCCCGGTGCTATAGACGATAATTATACTAGAAATGTTGCAAGAATATTGCGGAGCTTGAGTCAGGAGCATAGAATAAAAATACTTTCTTTTCTTTCGGTAAAGGGTTTAGCTACGTTTTCAGAAATAATGAATGAGTTAAATCTCAGTAGCGGAAAATTGAACTTTCACTTGAGAAAACTGAGAGATGCCGGTTTGGTCACCATAAGTGAGGGAGGGGCTTACGAGCTGACAGAGCTGGGCAAGTGGGTGCTCGCTAGGTTGCGCGAACTGGAGAGGTTAGGTGAAGGGCGCCGCCCTCTTGTTGACTTCAGAGGCTTACCTCAGAACGTGGCTCTCAGCGAGCTTGCGAAGGAGCTTGCATGCTCGTCGAGCGTGCATGATGCCGAAATGGTGATTGGCGAGCTGTACCGAAAGCTCTCCAGGATAGCGCCTTTTGTGAGCAAAGAGTGCTTGTTGCTGATAGCCCAGATCGAGCTTTGCGATAGAGAGCCCGGTTTCGTTTGCTTACCAGTCGATAAAACGTCCATGGTTTACAAATCCTTTACTAGCGATCTATACGCTGGCGAGCGCGACCAGCTGTGCCGGGATCTGGCCAACCTTCACGCAGTGAGAAATCTGTCGCCGCTTTTTCAGGAGTTCCAGCTGAAGGGGTTTGTTTACCTAAAAGACCCCGTTTATTCACTATCGAAAGCGCAGGTTATCGCTATAGGTGTGCCGAAAGGGGTGCGTTTAACCGAGGTCGTTGGGCACCTGGCCGCAGCGGCTCTGGAGCTTGTGGTGGTGCCGGAGGAGGGAGTGCGATTGGAGGATCTTGAGCTTCTTGATAGGCTAGTGGAGCCGGGCAGGGTTACTGTGGTGCTTCGATCGGAAGGTGCGAGCCATCTCCGCCTTCGCAGAATTGGTGTTGTAGCACACGGGGAGAAAGCGTGGCGCAATAGCGGTGCCCTGCTTGAAACGGTGAATTCGCCAACAGCTGTTTTGTTCAGCAGGGGTTCTAGGGTGCCGAGCTTGACCCTAGCTGAAGTTCCTGTGCCGGAGCCTGGTGAAGCGTTCATTGTGGCGTTGCGCCTAGCATCTCCGCTGCCCGCCCTCTACGCGGAGATGAGGCGGAGCAAGCTTGATGTTTACCATTTCCTAGATCAGCTCGCGCGAGAAGCGGAGAGCGTGGGAGAGAAGCTAACAGCGCCTCAAGCCCGTAGAGCGTTGAAGGGTTACGCCAGCTCTGTGGAGCTCCTCAAACCTCAGCTAGCGATCGTGGGTTTCGAAGCTGCGCTAAGGCTCCACCATCCTTCCCTGGAAGCTCCTCGAGCAGCGGAGTTATCGAAGAGGTTTTGGAGCACGTTGATGGGAGAATTTAATGGCGTTGATGTGACGGCCGCGATGGCGGACGAGCGCCTCTACGCGTTTTCGAGGGTCAAGCTCTTCAACCCGTTGGGCTCGTACGCGCTTTCAATCGCAAGGCCGTTCGAAGAGCTCGCTAAGCTGGAGGGTACCGTCCAAGGTCTGCTCGGAGGCGGTTCGTGTCTCGCTCTAAAAGTAAAAGGGTACCTTTCCTTAGAGCAAATGGTTGAGACCCTCAGAGTGGCCGAGCTGAGCGGAGTGATGCGCATCAGCTTTCACCTGGAGTTCACCAACTGCGAATCGTGCCTTTCCACGAGCGTAGGTTGGAAAGGAGTTTGCGATCTGTGCCTTTCAGGCAACGTTGTGCAACTGGCGAGACCCCTCGACGTGTATAAACCGGTCGATGCAATACCTCCAGAAGTCTTGGAGGAGTACAGCCAGCGGGTTGCGACAGTGGCTGGCGTGCAAACTCGCTAACGTGCTCAGCGCGCGCATGAAATAAAGCTAAAAGGAGAAAGAGAAGGGAAGAAAAAAGGAATAGGGTTGCGCGCGCCGAACAGCGAGAGCGGCTCGCGGCTCTGCTTAAGAGGTACAGGGCGATCGCCTCGATGTACTATTGGTCGAGGCGGCTGGGTCTGGAGGCGGGCGTCGAGCAGGCTTTGAAGCACGCTAAAGAAGAGGCACCTTACTACTGGAGGAAGGCGCTCGACGAGGGATCGCCGCTCTACGCCTTCGACATCGAGAAGATGAAGAGGCCAAGGAAGCAGGTCCTCAAGCTCCCGCTCGCGGAAGCGTTACATTACAATAATGGCGCGTACATCGACGAAAAGGAAAGCAAGCTGGTAGTGCGGCTCGGGGACGGGGGAGAGCCTGGAGCTCCCTGTCCCGGAGAGAGCGCTGCGCTGGCTGAAAGAGAAGGAAGACGAGGTCGCACCACTAAAGGTACACAGCGCGCGCAACGTGTTCAAGGCCCGAGAACTGCCTGAATTCGCATGAGTTCCACGCCTGTGGTTTCGAACCCTACGAGTGCACCTTTGCTATTCGCCACTATCCCGCTTCTAACGAAAATGTTTCCTTTATTCACAGTCCCTATCCCGCCTTTATGCGTTTTTAGCACGCTAACAACGAAGTCCACCTCCTCGTCGGCGACTATGGGGCTGAGAAGAACGCCTCTGTTCGTCGCCACCCCTAAAGCACCTACCAGGTTTGAACCGCCCAGCTTCGACTGGACAACCTCTACATCGAGAGTATCGGATACCGCTTGTACGGCTTCCTTGGGCAACAGAGGGCTTACTAGAGCTCCTTTATCGTTTGTTAGTATCAGGTTGCCCAGGGCGTTCTCTCTAACCTCCTCCAGAACCCTTACGACAACCTTATCTCCCAATGCTTCTTTTAAACGGGCAACCTCCTCCTCCCTCACCGCGTTGCCCACAAGTACCCCCTTGCTGTTCATCACGCAGAAGACACCCAACAGAGAACTAGACCCAATAGAGGCGCGTAAAACTTCCACGCCGAGGTTGCGCCTTAGCGCTTGCTCGAGCTTCTCTGGTGCATCCACAGGTACGAGAGCGAAGTCCTCGCTAGCAGCTACGTAGACGCCTAGGTTCGGGTTTCCGAAAGCGTAAACGACCTCTACGCTCAACCCTCCCCCTTCACCTCCTCCTTCTCAACAACTGGTTCGACTTGAGCCACTTTCAACTCTTCTTCCTGGGACACGTTGACCCTTACTTTCACTCTATGCGGCGGTTTACTGATACCCCTAGCCCAAAGCATTTCATTAAGCGCCGGGGAAATTTTCACGACATCAGCTTTCACGTGCCTTAATACGAATTCCTTCACCAGCCTCACGGCAACCTTTGCTCGCTTCGTTGAAGGTGCCCTATACGCGTCCCTCAGGGGTATTGTGTAAACCCGCTCATTCCCACTCACGAGGATCACCTCACAGCTGCATTCTACTCCTACGCCAGTTTCTCCTTATCTTCCTAGCGACCCGCCTCCTAGTCTTCACTATAACCCAAAGAGGTACTTGGAAGTTCGATTTAAGAGCACTAGCCAACCTGAGCTTTTTAGCGAGAGGTTTATTGCGCGCCATCAGCCATCGCCCCTAGCGCGCTCGCGCACTTCTCCGTTTATAAGCCTTATGCGCCGAAGCGCGCAAAGGAAGGGTGTGCGCCACCCGCACTTGTGCAAGACTCTTTATGGTGCGCTGTGCTAGCTTCAGCGTACTTTAGTGAAGCGGAGCTTTATCTCCCTCTGCCGGTCTAACAGCTGCATTAGTATCTCTTTAAGAACTTCGTCCGTTATTGGCGCCTGGAGCCTGCCGGAGTACACGAGCTGGATAAGTTGGTTCTCCAAGTACTCCACGAGCTCAGGTCTAACCATTCTTATGTTCGCGAGGCGGGCTCTAGCTTCGGGTGTCAGGATTTTTCTGAGAAGTTCCTGCTTCTGCCTTCTAATCTCTTCGATTCTCTCTTCCTCCGCTTGCGCGGCTTCCAATTGACGCTGGTATTCCAATAGCTTCTTCCTCTTTATCTCCTCCAACTCCTCATCGTCGTAGTATTCGGCCATACTAAGCTCCGCAGTGTAGGGTTAAAGCGTCGGCATAAGTACTTTGCGCAAGCTTTCGGCGCATGGAATGTGCCCTTTATCCAGCCGCGCCAGAAGGCGCGTTTTAAAGGGGTCCAGACTCGCTCAAAGGTACTTAGCTAGCTCTGGGCGCTCGGTTGCCATTTGCTTTAGTATAGTTGTAGCCAGCTTTTCTAGCAGCGCCCGACCTTTAGGTGTCAATACCCTGCCCTTCCTCTCAACCCTGGTTACGAGGCCAGCAGCTTCCAGTTGCTGCAGCGCTTTCCTTACGGCGGACGCGCCAGCTTTCCTAAAATGCTCTCTGCGATGGCCCAGGTCCTTGCGTCCTCCGTAAGCAGTTCTCAAGCGCTCCACGCCGACAGGACCGTGTATGTATAGCTTCCTGAGGAGCGAGGCGCAGCGCTTGTACCACCAATCCGGGTCGTCGGGAACTCTCTCCTTGTGGCTGCCGGTCTTCGAGTAGAGAGCCCACTCCGGCGGTTTAACTTCGCCGACGTTCTCCTTTAGGTACCGAGCTAGCTCCTCTATGAAGATGCGCTGAGGCACGTACCTCACATCTACCATACAAGCGCGCCCCTAGCGAGCAGCTTAAAAACCTTAGCGCGCGTTGCGAGAGCAAAGAGGTTTTACGGGTGGTTCGATGTACGAGAACTTCGTAGATGCCTTGCGCAGCGGTCTCAGCTGGCTACTGGAAGGTAGGTTCTCGGCTTTTGGGGCTACGTTGCTCGTATACGCGCTCTTCGCGGCTTTAAGGGGGGTGGGGTATCTGGCTACGAACAGGAATAAAGTGAGAAAGGCTGAAGCTGAGATCCGGAGCTGGGAGGAGCGAAGGCGCAAGGCCGTGGAAGCACGCGATACGAAGCTCTATGAAAGGGTTCTTAGAGAGAAGAGCAGGGTGGATAGGCTGAAGAGGGACCTCGAAGCGGAGCGGTTGAAGGCATCTATCGCCACTTTCGCGGCTTGGCTAGCCTGCTTTAAAGTTCTGTGGGATGCTATTGGCGGCTTAAATGTAGTCGAGGTACCACTACCGTGGGGTTACACGAAGATACCTTTTGCGGCTTGGTTCTTGGTTAACAGCTTCTGGGCGGGAGCGCTGCTGGACAAGGTAGCATCGGCTGCGAAGCGCCTCTTAAAAAGCCGCGAGCTGTAGCGTGCAACGCTGCGAAGCTGATTCGGAACAGCCCTCCCAGCGCGCGCTTGACGCTAACCCGGCTGCGCAAGTTTTATAAACGGTTGTGGAGGGCATTCCACGCGCAGGTGAGATCATGAGCTCAGCTAGTGCTAAAAAGCCGCATCTTAACCTGGTAGTGATAGGGCACATCGACCACGGTAAATCAACCCTAATGGGACGTTTCCTCTACGAAATTAGGGCCATAGACGAACGTATAATCAAAGAATACGAAGAGGAAGCCAAGAAGTTAGGTAAGGAGAGCTTCAAGTACGCGTGGGTCCTCGACCGCCTCAAGGAGGAGCGTGAAAGGGGCATCACCATCGACCTCGGCTTCTACAAGTTTGAGACACAAAAGTACTTCTTCACGTTGATCGACGCGCCCGGTCACAGGGACTTCGTCAAGAACATGGTGACCGGCGCCAGCCAAGCCGACTGCGCCTTGCTCGTTGTAAGCGCGAAGGAAGGCGAGTACGAGGCCGGGATGAGCCCCGGCGGTCAGACGAGGGAGCACGCCTTCCTCGCGAAGACGATGGGTGTAGACCAGATAATGGTCGCGGTCAATAAGATGGACACCGTGAACTACAGCCAGCAGAGGTACGAGGAAGTGAAGAACGGCGTTGCCAGGCTGCTCAGGATGGTCGGCTACAACATTAACAAGGTTCAGTTCATCCCGACCTCCGCGTGGGAGGGTGTGAACATTGTCAAAGTGGACAAGGATAAGACACCATGGTACAACGGACCGAGCCTCCTAGAGGCTTTCGACATGTTCGAAGAGCCGCCGAGACCCATCGACAAGCCGCTCAGGATACCCATTCAGGACGTATATTCGATTAAAGGTGTAGGCACGGTCCCTGTAGGCAGGGTGGAGACAGGAGTCCTGAAAGTTAACGATGTAGTTGTGTTCATGCCGCCCAACGTGAAAGGCGAGGTAAAGTCGATCGAAACCCACCACACTAGGATCGACCAGGCGATACCCGGTGATAACATCGGCTTCAACGTCAAGGGCGTTGAGAGGACGCAGATCAGGCGCGGCGACGTAGCCGGCCACCCGACGAACCCGCCCACGGTGGCTGAGGAGTTCGTAGGGAGGATCTTCGTGCTCTTCCACCCCACTGCTATTGCAGTCGGCTACACGCCAGTGCTCCACGTTCACACCGCAACGGTTCCTGTAAGGTTTGCCGCCATTGAAAAGAAAATAGATCCGAGGACTGGTGCCGCAGTCGAAGAGAACCCGCCCTTTATTAAGCAGGGAGACGCTGCTATCGTTAGATTGAAACCCTTAAAGCCTGTGGTCGTGGAGAAGTACGCGGAGCTCCCGCAGCTCGGTCGATTTGCTGTCAGGGACTCCGGTAGAACTGTCGCCGCTGGTGTAGTGGTGGACGTAGTTCCGGCCAAAGTTTAACGCGGAGGTTAGATGAAAAATGCCGCGCATAGTACGAATAAAACTTTCTGGAACTTCTATAGAAGATCTGAACACGGTATGCGAGGAGATAAAATCGATAGCTAAGCGCACCGGAGTGAAGATGCGCGGACCCATTCCGCTACCCACTGAGAAGATGGCAGTAACCGTTCGCAAAGCCCCCAGCGGACAAGGCTACCATACGTTCGACCACTGGGAAATGCGCATTCACAAGCGCATCGTAGATATGGAAGCCGACGAGCGAGCGATGCGCCAGCTGATGCGTATACGGGTTCCAAAAAGCGTTAGAGTGGAAATAGAAATTAAATAAAAATTTCTTTATATTCACACTTTTTGTCCTAGTCACTTTTGGTTGAATGAAGGGACAACACACATCATTAGTTGTTGTCAGGTCAGCGCGCGTGGGAGCCGAAAGCGTTTTAGCGTAGGATGTAATATGCTTGTTGAGCTGGGCCGGGGTGGCCGAGCGGACTAAGGCGGCGGACACCTGTAAGCCGCATTTGAGATCCGCTGCCCCTTTGAGGGCGCCCGGGTTCGAATCCCGGCCCCGGCGCCATCATCGAGGAAGGTTTTCGAAGAGCATTTCGAGCGTGCGCTTCTCGCGTTGGTGGTGCTGTTCAATGTTAGGCGCTGGCTCCCGGCACTATTCCCAAGCTCCGCATAACTAGGTTTAACCCCTCCCTGGTTATTTTACCATTCGGGCCTACGACCTGATCGTATGGGGGGTAAATCAGAAAACCTTTGTAGTAGCCGCTCGGATTAGCGTAGTAGAATACGTGAAGCACCAGTATGAGAAGGTTCAATTGATCTGAGGTGAGCATTTTTTCCAACCTCTCTGCTTCCTCCTCGCTAATATCAACTCTTTTCAGTAGGGACTCTATGATTCCTCTAGGGTCGTCATCCATAACCGATAGCACATCGGAGAGGCTCAATCCAGCATCGTTGAGGAAGTCTTCGAGGGCTTCCTTTAGGGTTATTACCCTCCTCACGCGGCGAAAGCGCGTTGTGCTCTTAAATAGCCTTCGCGGCTGCGCGATCGCTTTCATGGATAAGCGAGCCCTATCACAAACACGGGCTATTGTATCGAATCGCACAACAATACTCTTTAACTAGTTTTGGTGTCAGAGAACAGAAGAGTCGCATTTATCAAGACTAATGTCCGCGCGCGCTCGGCAGCTTACCGTACAGTTTAGCACTTGTTGCGATGATGCATGCTCTAAAGCAACGTCTTTTTCAACTGCGTACACGTTAAAGCTTTAAGGTTAGGCCTATAGCCACTGCTGGGAGGAGCCGTTGAGCGCCGTTTGCCCCTACTTATACAGGGATAGAGAGGGGAGGTTTAGGTGCGAATCGTCAGGGAACGTTGTTGACCCGGGGTTGATGCCGTGTCTGTCGAACTACAGAGAATGCCCTTTCTTCGCAGCAGCCGCAGCTAAACCCGCTCGCCCTCCGGCAATCGAGGCAGAAACAGAAGCGGTTGTAACGACCGCCGAAGAGACACCCCTAGAGGAAATTCGTGCGCCGGTGCCGGTCGAAAAAGGCATCGAAGAGGTGGAAGAAGAAGTGACCCGAAAAATCAGAATGGCCGAGGAGATGGCTATGAACTTAAACGATAAGTGGAAAGAGTACGAGGAGACAGCTCGGCAGCTCATGAAGCTGTGGGAAGAAACGTCCATGAACGGTCGTCACGCGCTCGAGGCTGTAAGCAGCGTGATAGATCTGTACGAGAAGATACTAGAGAATCTTGATACCCTTTTGAAGAGCGGGCGGATATCGGAAAGATCTTACGATGAGTTGAAAAAAGAAATTCAATCAAATCTAGAGAAATATAAAAATATAAAAAATGATTTAGAGAGTGCCCTTAAAAACGCCGAAAGGTTGGTCATCCCGCACATTCAGCGGGTAAAAGTGGCAGAAGCTCGACCGGAGCTGGGCAAGCTTAGGTTGGCGTTGATGAAGCTGGAACAGATGTTCAAGGAGGGGAAGGTGAGCCAAGAGACCTACGAGCGCATGAGGAAGGAGCTGGAAGCTAGAATACGTTGGTTGGAGCAACTGGCGGGTGAAGCAGCATGAGCGAAGAACCGTTGCTTCCTTCGGAGGCGGAAACTCGGGACAGCCTATCCAGCGAGCTGGATAAGCTGGACAGCGTGTGGAAAGATTACGTGGAACGCGTGCGGGCTTTGGCTGACGAATGGGAGAAACTAAAAATCAAATACTTAGAAAAAATCTCTCGGACTGAAAGTTTGCTTAAAGCTACAAATACAGATTTAGAAAAGATAAATATAGAACTAACCCTCGGTTTAGCAAGCGAAGACGAGAAACGAGATGAAAAGAGTAGATTGGAGGAAAGAAAGGCAAAGTTGGAGGCCCGCTTAAGAGCTCTCCAGGAAATAGTTGAAACGATAGAAGATAGACTTCTTGAACACCTCTCACGAATAAGAGAAACCTGATGGATCACGCTCAACGCGAACGCGTCGCTTCCAGGATCTCCTTTGCAGCAGCGCCTGGATCGGAAGCCGCATAGATAGCCCTACCCACAACCAGTATATCGGCTCCAGCCTCCGCTAGGCTCCTAGCTGTCGATGGAGTGATACCTCCCGCAACCGCTACCTCGGCCCTAACCTTCTTTTTCAATGCTTTTACCGCGGTTGCAACTGCTTCTTGGTCGATTTTACCGCTTCTTTGAACGTCGATGGGGATATGGTAGCACACAGCGTCAACCCCCAACCCCACAAGCTCGACAGCCCGCTCGATCGGGTTGGCTACGCGCATGAGGTCGGCGACCACCTTCCCGCCCAACCTGTGAGCCGCTTCGACAGCAGCCGCGACGGTCTCCTCGCTCGCTAAAGCGAGCACGGTCATGTATGCAGCCCCGCTCGATATCGCCAGCTCGGCTTCCAACTCCCCGACGTCAGCCGTTTTCGTATCGGCTACCACAGGGATGTCGGGGAAGAGACCTGAAAGCTTTCTAACCGCTTCCATACCCGCGGCTTTAATTAGCGGGGTTCCCGCCTCCAGTAGCAAAAAGGTGTGGTCGCATACCTCCGCGACTCTAGACGCTACGTTCAAAGCTCTTTCGAGATTCACGAGGTCAAGAGCTACTTGGAGCCGCACCATGTTCGATCAAGTTGAACTCCATCAATAACTTAAACTCGTCTAGCGACAGCTTCTCGCCCTGCTTGTACTTCTCCAAAGCCTTCAAGGCGATCTCATACAGCTCTGAGCGCCTCCTGCTCAGCGTCCTAGAGAGCTCGGCAGCTTTCAGCATAAGAGCTGTTCTTTCGATTTCTTCTCTCAGCTGTTTGATCTCATTTATCTTCTCGATATATTTAGCATGGTATTCATCAGCTTTTCTCCTTAAAGCCTCTTTCTTTTCAATCAATTCGCTCAGCTTAGCCCGCAGGTTGTTCGCTTTATCTTTCAGATCTTTGAATTGTGTTTTTATTTCTAGATACTGATTCGATAATTTTTTAATGGAATCCATTAACTCTTTATGAACTTTCCTTTTTTCGTTTAATAACTCCCTTAAGTTTCTAACCTGATTTAAACACTCAGAGTACCTTTCAGCTGCCCTTAGAAGGGATTCTGCATCGCGTATTCTCTCCACAAAGCTCTTTTCCTCATCAGGGTTCATGGTTCTAGTTTGGTACTCCCATTCTAAATGTTCTAATCTTTCCTTTAATTCATAGATATTTATTTTTCTTTTTCCGATTATTTCTTGAAGATTTTTAATTTCATTAAGCAAGTTTTTTATCTCCTCGCTCAGTGCTTTTAAATCTTCTCTAATGCGATTTCTTTCCTCTTTGAGCTTTTGAACTTCATTATAAAGCTCTTCTTTTTGTTTCTTCAGTTTCATGTAGTCCTCTTTCACGCTATTGTAATCTGTTAAGAGTTGTCTTATTTGGTTTGAAATTTCTTTTACTTCTAGATTTAATGAGTCTCTATTGTTCTTTAATTCTATAGCTTCCTTTTCCGATGCTTTCAAACGCTCCTTTAGTTCTTCGAGCCTAGCTTTTAGAAGCTCGGGGTCCTCCCCCAGCATCTCAACACCGTTCCGCCGGGCTTCGGCGAAGCCTGCATTTGCTGGGCGTTATAAATGTTGTGTAGCGCGCGCCGCAGCGAAACAAGAGCATACAGAGCGATACGGTCTGAGAAAACAGTTGTAAACCTCAGACTGGTTTATAGGCCCTTGCACTAGCTTGGAAGAGGGCCGTCCCCCCGCAAAACCTTTAAGCCCCTTTTTCTCCACTCGCAGGGCCCGTGGCCTAGCTGGTGAGGAGCGTACTTGATGCGCTCACAGGCGCCCGGCTGATAGCTCTGTGAGCGGTGTCGGAAACCGGGAGGTCCCGGGTTCGAATCCCGGCGGGCCCACCAAGCGGTAAGGTTTCCCAGCCCTTAGGCCGCTTTTTGGTGTCCGCGCATTAGGGCTTCTCTGAGCCGTTTCAGAAGCTGCTCTCCGGAGCTTGAAGGAACGCGTACAGCTGCAGCCTTGGACAAACCCCCTCCCCCTCCTCCGAGGTCGGCAGCTATCGATGTCAGCTCCGCTACGGCGTTAAAGTCGGCATCCGGCGGGACTCTGCAAGTTGCAACAACCTCGCGCTCGTTGGGCGAAAACACTACGATGACGACTTTGCCTCTTTCTCTGGCGAGGCGCGAAGTGACGTGCCCGGCAAGCCCGCCAAGCTTTATGTCTCGCGCGTCCACGAGTAAACCTCTCTCCCCTTCAAATACTATCTTCTGCTCTATCTCAGCGAGTTTCAGGGCAAGTGCTCTCTCGAATTCTTCAGCTTTAATCGCGACCTCGTCGTTGATGAACTTTTTTTCTTCGACCCACATCCTGACAAGCTGGACTTTGAACTCGTCCTTTGAAGAAGGGGCGCTAAGCGCTGCCACGAGCCTATCCGTTAGAAACACCAACTCCCTATCCCCCACCGCAGTGTTATCGGCTATCTCGCCCAGTCTCGCCAGCTTCGCGTAAAAGCTTGGGTCGTCTGTTAGGGGGGCGAAGACCTCCCTAGCGATCGAGGAAGCGCACCCGCTGCTTGTGTAGAGGAGCGAGACGCCGAGCTCCGCTAGATCCAGTGAAGCTCTGGCAGTTTGAATGTGGTGGTCTATCCAGAGGATTTTAGCTCCTTTGGCGACCAGTTCCTCGATGCTCCGCGAGACGGAAGGCCACACAGCTTCGTCGACGCCCACGTCAGTGATCACGACGAGCCTCGGAGGTGCGCTCAGCAGCCTCAATAGGGTTCTGTGGAGGATGTAGGGTTGGGCGATGAGTAGCTTCGGGTAGACCCCTTTGCTCTTGCGGAAAGCTGCTATAACCACCGCTGCGGACGCTAAACCATCCAGGTCACCGTGAGCCACTACGGCGGCCACATGCTCGAGCGCACTAATCGGGCTATTTAAGAGCACGCTGACGCGCAACTCTTAAGCGCGAGCTTCCTGCTGCGGTTGCGTGGCTGAACGGTTGCGCGTTGTCGTAGCGCGATTGCTGAGGGAAGGGCGCGCAAGCTTGGAGGATCTCGCCAGCGAGATCAAGGCATCGCCGGAGCTCGTGGCGAGCATGCTCGAAGGTTTTCCGGTGAAGATAGAAAGCGGGAGTGTGCTTGTCGAAAGCAAGGCCAACTTACTGCTTGAGGCGTGGAAAAGAGGCTTCGATCCGGTCGAGCTGGCGCTTAAAGCCGGCTGGAAGGACTTCGAGCAGCTCTGCGCGGAGGTGTTTGAAAGGTGCGGTTACAGGGCACTTCTCAACGTTCGAGTGAAGTCTCGAGGAAGATCCTTCGAGCTGGATGTCGTGGCCATGCGCAGACCATGGGTCCTAGCAGTCGATTGCAAAAGGTGGTGTCGCTTGAGGAGTAGCCACCTGAAAAGTGCTGCTTCGATGCAGAGGGAACGCTGCGGCGCGCTCGCCAGCGCCCTCTCTTCGGCTCAAAACTTACGTGCGGAAGTTGGAGGGTGGAGCGTGGCTAAAGTAGTCCCCCTCGTGGTGAACTTGTACGAGGGGGTTGTCAAAGTCCATGATGGTGTAGCGATCGTACCGCTGAACAAGCTGGTAACGTTTCTCAACGAGTTCGAGTCCTACATAGACGACCTATTAGTGCTCCCTGTAAAGCTAGCTGAAAAGCTTGTATAAGCGCGCTAAACGACCATCGTAACCATCGTGGCCAGCTTAGGCCAGCGCTCAAGGGCTTCCCTAGCAACGGGTCCGTGAATCTCAGTTCCTTTAGGGTCACCCTCCGGTGTAATGAGGACGATGGCGTTATCCTCAAACGCTATCCAGGTACCATCCGGTCTCCTGTAAGGTCTTCTCTGCCTGATAACGATGCCGTGCATTATCTGCTTCCGCAGCTCAGGCTTACCCTCGCGCACCGAAACGACGACCACGTCGCCCACAGCGGCTCCGGGGATTCTCCTCCACGTCGTCTTCAGGTTGAGCACACCGATGACTTTCGCCAACCTAGCTCCGGAGTTATCCGATACTTTAACTAAGCTCTCCATGAATACTCCAGGCGTCCTGTGAAGGCGATACGATACGCCCGATACCTTCGCGCCACGCTTAGCCAAGAAGACTCACCCCTGTGCGCGCACCCTTCACCCCTTTTAAGCCTTACCCGACTTTACCCAAAATCACAAAAGATACGGATTTCGCTAAGGGCCTCGTCTCGCCTATTACCACCTTATCGCCAGGGCGTATCTCGATGCAGGGAGGCACCCGGACATGCTTCTTCTTCCTACGCTTCTCGTACCTCATGTACTTAGGCACGAAGTGCAAGTACTCGTGCACAACTACAGCAGTTTTGTCCATCCTAACTTTTTCGACGGTAACTTGCATAATAGCCCCTCTCACCGGCAATGTGCCATGCCATGGACAAAGTGGGTCATTGCATGTCCTCTCAGGGGGTTTGATCCCCGGTATTCCTATGTCCCTATGCTGCTTCTCGCTCATAGCCGACAGAAGCCGCTCGTAACGCGCGCTTTTTATGCTTAGCGCCTAGCAACCACCTCTGCGCGTGCTGGAGGCTCCTGCGCGCTCACCACGTCCTGACTCTTTTCTTCAACCGCTCCTCTGGTCTCCCCACGAGCTCTTTCCCGTCGACTAAGAGCAGAGTGCCGTCCGGGAGGCGCAGCAGCAACTTCACGTCGCTTTTTAGAACCCTCTTCCTCTCTCCTTCATCTGTGAGCAGAACCACAGTTTTCATCGTTTCATCCAGTATCGTCCCTTCGATCCCTACCTGGCAAGCGTTTCGGCTTTCGGCAACTTTAGCTCGAAGCCCGATAATCTCGTGCTGCAATATGTTGCGGGCGTTGCGCCTCATTGCCCGGCTCCACGCAGCTTCTCTTCCCTTTCAACTGTGAGTATGCGCGCGATAGTTCTCTTAATTTCCCTTATTCTGGCCGGGTTCTCGAGGGTACCCCTAGCTGCTTGGGCTTTTAACCGGGCCAGCTCGGCTCTGAGCTCTTCGAGCCTGCGGTCCCGTTCCTCCTTGCTCATCCTTCTTATCTCGTCCATTCTGAGGATAGGCATAGCAGCCCGCGGGCGGTAGAAGCGTTAATATTTTTTGCCGTGGAGCGCACGTTTCTCCTGCTTGGCTGTCGGCGAAAACGCTAAGTTTAAAGGCCTATTCCTACGCAACCCTCAGCCGCGGTAGAAGCTCTTAGCATCGTTTTGAGAGGCGTACACTACTCGGCGGACTCGAATCTCACGCTGCAAGAATCCTAACGCGGACTCCGTAAATGCCAGGTTTTAAGAGAGCGTGAACCACAGCCTCATCGACGAGCTCGCTAGGTTTTCCGGACTTGTAGATGAGCCCCGCCGAGTACTTCTCGAACCGAGACCTCTGCGAAGAAAGCTTCCCGCTGATGACTATTTCAACGCCCTTTGCACCGGCTTCCATAACCCTCCTTATCGCGACGAAGGCCGCCCTCCTGAACTTCACACCCCTCGCCATCGCCCTTGCTATACCGTAGGCAATCACCTTAGCGTTGAGATCCGGGTTGTTGACCTCGATCACGTCGATCTGCGGGCGCTCCACCCCGAACTTCTTCTCTAGTAGCTCTTGCAGCTCCTTCACGTTGGCCCCTCTCCTCCCTATAACCATCGCTGGGCGCTCTGCCAGTATGACGACGCGCGTACCGATAGGTGTGCGGAACAGCTGTACATCGATGTAGCCCGCATGCACAAGCCTTCTTGCCAAAAAGGCGTTCAGCTCCATGTACTGTACTCCCTTCTGAAGGAAGGATTTAGCTACAGTTACCATGCCACCACCGCGCTTCCAGGCATTCTATCACCGATCACGGGCGACCCCCGCTCGACCGTATTTAAAATTTCACGCGCGCTCCTCCAAGCCCAACTCTACGTGAACGAGCTGTTCGAACCACGGAGTAGCCCTGCCGAAGGCTCTTGGCATGTACGATTTAATCTTCATGCCTTTATGAGCTGCAGCGTGTACAACCCAAAGCCTAGAAGCGTCCAGGCCCTTGTACTCGGCGTTAGCCTCGGCGTTGAGCAGAACCTTCAACACGGCTTTTGCGGCTTTCACAGGGTACCTACCCGCACTCATCCCGCGCTTATGCCCAACTTTCCTGTTGTGAACCCTGTAGGGGATAGGTTTCCTTTTGGCGATCACGTCCTCTAGCAGCTTTTTAGCCTCCTCAAGCTTCAGCCCTCTGATAGCGTTCAACAGCTCCACGGTGTCCTTATACGATACCCTGAGATCCCGCCCAGCCGCTATCGCCGTTCTCGCTGGGTCAAGCTGTACAGAGAATTTCCAGCGCACTGCGCTACCTCGCAGTTGCCATTTTAAATTTTACCTTGGCTGGTATCGCAGCAGAGCCCTCCCCTCCTCCTTTACCGCACCAACGGCTCCCTACCCCGCCTTTTGGGCTAGGCTCTGCCCTTTAGGTGAATGTCGTCCAGCTCCCGGCAAAACCTTTAACCCCTTGCCCTCCTACTCCCAAACGCGCCCCGGTAGCTCAGCCCGGTGGAGCGCCGGCCACGCGCAAACGCGCCGGAATTGTAAGCGGCGCCTCAGCAGCCAGGGCAGCCGGAGAGGGGATACCCCCACGGAGGACCCGGGTTCGAAGCCCGGCCGGGGCTCCACTACAACCCATTAAGCAACGTTAATTATTATGTGCGGCGAGAAGGTTCCCGCAAGCTCTTGCGATGATGATTGACCTGCCGCCGGAAAGGTGGCGAGACTGAATCTAAAGCTGAGCAGCGTTTACGCGATAGAATTTGTGCAATATGATGATTCGGTAGGGCTTTATAAGGCTCTATATATTTGATAAGAAAAGCCTCTTATGCGCAACGTTGTAGGCCTCCAGAGAATGCGGGGAGCTACACTCAGCGTGAAAGGCTTGAAAAAACGCTTTGGCGCAATCAAAGCGTTAGACGGAGTCACGTTTGACGTGGAGAGCGGTGAATATTTTGTAGTGCTGGGTCCTGTGGGCTCGGGCAGAAGCACGCTGCTCAAGTGTATAGCTGGGTTGGAGCACCCTGACAGCGGCGATGTACTGTTCGATGGGGAAAGCGTCTTGGAGTTGCCGCCCGAGAGAAGGATGGTGGGTTACATGCCCCCCGGTTACGCGCTTTTCCCGCACATGACCGTCTGGGAGAACGTCGCTTACGGCTTATGGATAAGGGGATTCTCCCGCAGGGAGGTGGAGGAGCGCGTGGAGGAGGCGCTGAAGCTCGTTGGCCTCCTCCACAGAGCTGGCAGCTACCCTTACCAGCTCTCAGGCGGTCAGCGCCAGCGTGTCGCGTTAGCTAGAGCTTTAGCTTCAGGTGCTCGTGTGCTCCTTCTCGACGAGCCGCTAACAGCTTTGGACGCGGTGCTGACCTTAGAGGTTAGGCGGGAGGTTAGGAGGTTGGCTAAGAGCTTGGGTTTGACTGTTGTTCATGTTACGCACAATCAGGAGGAGGCTATGGCTATTGCGGATCGTGTCGCGGTGATGAGGAGGGGGCGTGTTGAGCAAGTAGGGCCGCCCGAGGAGGTATACTTCAACCCGGTCACGCCTTTCGAAGCCCGGTTTATCGCCGACGCTAACTTACTGCCCGGTCGGCTGGTGAACGTGACGGACGGCTACGGCTTAGCCGAAATCGAAGGCTTAGGGCGGGTCAAAGTCTTCCATAAGAGGCTTGCGGAGGGTTCTACGGTCTTAGTAGCGGTAAGGCCGGAAAGCATCAGAGTGGGTAGCGGCAGATACCGGGGGAGGGTGCTCGACCTCTCCCACCTAGGGCACACGCTAAGATTATGGGTTGAAGTGGGTAGTGTGAAGCTGCGCGTGGACACAGAACCGGTTTTGGGTTTAAAACCGGGTAGCGACGTGAGCATCGAGCTTGACGAGCCGCTGCCAGCTTTCGAGTACACAGGTGGGGAGGTGGAAATCCTTGAGTGAGAAGGCTCTGGTGATAACCGGTTTGACTAAGCGCTACCCAGGAGTTGTAGCTCTCGACTCAGTTTCGCTCGAGGTGGATAAGGGCGAATACTTCGCCGTGATCGGGCCGAGCGGCTCGGGCAAAAGCACGCTGCTCAAGTGTATAGCTGGGTTGGAGCACCCTGACAGCGGCAGCGTGAGAATCTTCGGCAAAAAAGTGGATGGGCTCCCGCCAGAGGAGCGTGGCGTGGGCTTGATCTTCCAGGAGATCTACCTGTTCCCCCACATGAGCGCGCGCGGCAACGTCGTTTACGCCGCCTTAGCGAGGGGTGTCGAGCGGGCCGAGGACGTGGCGCGAGAGGCGCTATCTGCATTGAGCGTCGAGGTACGGATGGGGAGCCTGCCTCGCGAGTTGAGCTTAGGCGAGCAGCAGAAGGTGTCCCTAGCGAGGGCACTAGCGTCGGGCGCCAGGCTACTGCTGATGGACGAGCCCTACGGTTCCATGGATCCAAGGACAGCTGCTCAGCTGAGGTACGAAGTTAGGAGGTTGGCTAAGAGCTTGGGTTTGACTGTTGTTCATGTTACGCACAATCAGGAGGAGGCTATGGCTATTGCGGATCGTGTCGCGGTGATGAGGAGGGGGCGTGTTGAGCAAGTAGGGCCGCCCCTCGAGCTGTACTTGAGACCGAAGAGCATCTTCGTTGCGCGCTTCGTTGGTGGGGAAAACAACTTCCTGGAAGGGGAAGCTGTAGGGTGCATGGGCGCGTGCACAGAGCTGGACATTGGGATGTGCGTCGTGAGGGCTTTCGGCGAGGTGAAGTCGGGGCGAGCGGTCATCGCTGTGAGACCCGAAAAGCTGAGGTTTTCCAACGAAGGTTTTCTTGAAGGCCGTGTGGAAGTTAGGGAGTTCTTAGGCAAAGTTTACAAGTACTCAATAAGGTTGAAAGATGGGAGGACCGTGATAGTCAAATCGCGAGTAAAGGTAGAGCCGGGAGCGAGCGTCAAGCTGAGCTTTGACCCTTACGACGCCGTAGTTTTCCCCTACCCCCCAGAGGGGCTCGAAGAGGCGGTCAGGTATGAGTGAGGGGCTTTTGGGCTGGTTCACCGGGCAGAGAAGGGAAAAGAGCTTGAAACTCATCGAGCAGCACATGGTCGAAGTTTTGCGTTGTGTGAGCTCCCTCCACGAGCTGCTGCGGGAGTGGGCTGGAGGTAGGGTAGACTTTCTACCGGCGTTTAACGCAGTTAGGGTCCACGAGAGATCCGCTGACGATACCAGGAGGGAGACAGCCAGGTTGCTCGCCGGAGGCAGCGAGGTGGACGCTGTGGAGAGGACGTTCCTGCTCCGTCTGATGGGTAGGG
>Ga0209183_1000310_pt1 | contig 21805 bp, 21 predicted proteins | sample LHCtaG_2_FD_184120 | JGI IMG/M metagenome (GOLD analysis project Ga0209183, IMG submission 184120) | Hot spring microbial communities from Little Hot Creek, USA to study Microbial Dark Matter (Phase II) - LHC4sed_replicate (SPAdes)... | ecosystem: Environmental > Aquatic > Thermal springs > Hot... | reverse complement strand
ATCTTAAGCGGAAAAAAATATGTATAAAAATAAAGGAATAAGCAAAATAGTAGTAACAGTAATTTTAGTTTCAATTTGTTTAGTTATAACGATTGCTGTAGTTTATTGGATATCTGGAATTACTGAAAAGTATATGAATGTTAGGAAGATAGAAATTTTAAATGCATGGAGTGAAAAGAAATTTAATGATTTTTACATATTTATTAATTTTAAAAATACTGGAAATACAATTATAAGAATATGTAATATAGAAATAAATGGAAAACCATTTAAAATTTTTGCGCTTGGAACAATCGTATCTTTAAGTAATGAAGAAACAAATCGCGACTTAGATCCTTTAAATGAAGAAACATTTTTACCAATAAAACCTGGAGAAAATGGAGCAATAAAGATAGTTATTCCAATATCCACATTATCTGCTGGGCAAAAGATGGATATAACAATTCATACAATTGATGGTGGAGAATATCATGTTCCTCTTATTTTAGAAGAATAAAATGGAAAGAATATTTTCTAAAGATTTTTATTTAAATATTTTATAGCTTCTTCAATACTATTAAATCCATATTCTATTTTATTAAATTGTTTCTTAAAATCTATTACTTCTTCTTTAACTTCTTTAGGTTTACGTTTACCTTTTATAATACTTAATATTAAATCACAAAGATACTTAATATCACTTTCTTTAAATCCTCTACGTGTTACATCTTGAAATCCAATTCTAATACCAGATGGATTATCTCGATTATTTTGATTATCATATGGCAATAAATTCTTATTTACAATTATATTAGCTTCTTCTAAATCTTGAGCAATCTTCTTACCACCACCATATTCTCTAACATCTATAGCTATTTGATGAGACATTGTAAAACCTTTTCTCTCACCAAGAACTTTAATCCCTTTTTCATATAAGTATTGTCCAGCTGTTTGAGCATTTTTTACAGTTTGCTTAGCTAATTCTTTACCAAAAATTTTTAATTCAAGAGCTGCAATTCCTAAAGCAGGCAATCTAGCTAAATGCGTATTAGAAGTACTTAATGGAAATATTGCATATTGAACCCATTTTATAGCATTTTTCATTCTTTCATTTTTAGAATTTGCAATTATAAGACCTCCTTGAGGGCCTGGAAAAGTTTTATGAGTTGAAGATGTTACGAAATCTGCTCCTTCTTTAAGTGGATCTTGAAATACTCCTCCAGCAATTAATCCTAAAACATGAGCTGCATCATAAACTATATATGCACCTACTTTTTCTGTAACACTTCGCAATTCTTCAATTGGATGTGGAAAAAGGAATAAGCTTCCACCAAGAGTAACTATTCCAGGTTTAACTGCTTTTATTATTTCAATAGATTTATCTACATCTATATTCATTTCATTTATATCATAAGCATGATCTATTACTTCTAATCCTAAAACTCTACCTGCTAAACCAGTATAATCATGAGATATATGAGCACCGCAACTAAGTGGTGGTGCAATCATTTTCTTATTTTCTGTTGCTAAAGAAAGCCCTTTGAAAGTTGCTAAATTTGCATGAGTTCCTGAAACTAAACGTACATCAGCCCAATCACATTTAAATAAATTTTTAATTAAATCTACTGTACAATTTTCAATTTTTGTTATATATTTCTGACCTTGATAATATCTTACTTTAACATGTCCTTCAAGATCATTCTCTCCTTCAGCATATCTACTTTCAAGATCCATAGAAAGTCTAAGCATTTCTTTAACGGCTGGAGATTTAATTCCTTCACTTGCTATAAGATTTATACATTCAATATCACGATAATATTCATGAGCTTTAGTAGCTTCAATTAATTCAAGAGCAATTTCTAGAATTTCCTTCATTTTTCTCACTTCTAGAGTATTTTATTTTCTCATTATTTAGTAAATATATACTTTTCTTTTAAAAAATATTCAAAATTCAATAAATCACAAGAACCATAATTTAATATTTTTAAAGTTTTTTAAAGGAATAAACTAAATGAAAAATTGATATGGAAAGAAATTTGATTTTAAAAGCAAAAACTTTCATAATAATAGGAATAATTATAGCATTAATAGTTATAGCTATAGCTTCATGGTTAAGTGGAGAAAATCCAGAATTTTTAAAACAAGTAAAAATAATAATTCAAAGTTATGGTTATTTTGGTATTTTTATTTTAACAATAATAGCTGGAAGTATAATTCCATTTGGAAGTCCAATAATTGTAGCTACAGCAGCAGGTTTTGGCTTAGATATTTTAACATTAGCTTTAATATCTGCTACAGGATATACATTAGGTGTATTAACAAGCTATATTCCTGCTTGGTTTTTTGGAGAACGTTATGTTAAAAAGAAGATAGGGGAAGAATTATTTAATGAATATGTTAAAAGTTGGAATAAAAATGGTTATAAATTATGTGTATTATTTAGTATTATTCCTGGTTTTCCTATTGATTTATTAGCGCTTGTATGTGGTTGTTTTCATACAAGATCAATATTTTTTATTCCAATATGTTGGTTTACATTATTAATTCAATTTTGTATATGTGGATACATTGGAATTTTTTTAGGAATCCATATACTTCCTGATTAAAAATAAGATATTTAAAGTTTAAATTTACTAATTTTAAATATGAAAATTAGATGAATAAATCAAGGGTATTTAGTAACTTTGTAAAGGATGTAATGAAAAGATATGTTAAAGCTGGGAAATATACTCGAGAAGAGAAAATTTTAGAAGAAATTTTATTTAAACTTGGTTTAGAAAAAGATAGAGATTTCTTTCATAATTATAGATTTAGAAATGATAAAAAAAGAGGATATTTTTGGGTTGATTTCTTTTTACCAAAATGGCATTTAATAATTGAGATAAATGGAAGTATTTGGCATAGTTTCTTTAAACAAGCAAAAATTAAAGATGAAAGAAGAGATAAATGGTTTAGAAGGATTGGATTTAATGTTTTAAGAATTGATAGTAGCGAATTAAGAGAAGAGAAAAAGAGAAATAATATTGAAAAATTAATTAAGCAAATTATAAAATACTAATTTTTATTAAATGAAATTTTAAGAAATTTCGAATATGCAGGATGGGAATATAAGTTGAAAGAAAATAAGAAAAATAAAGAGCTTTTTACATTATTTTAAAAAAATCAATTTTTATAAACTTAACTTCAATGTTTTTTAAATTGAAGGATAAAAAATTAAGATTAAAATATTAGAAAAATAATTAATAATTAAAAATAAAATTGGTGAGTAAAAGATATGGCAAGAATTTCAGAATATAGAATTATTAAAGAATTAGAAAAGATAGATACTCCAACAATAAGTAATATTGTAGCTACTTATCCTAAATCTGAACTATGTCTTAAACTTTATGATCCATGGTATGGGCAATGGTATACGGATGCTACAATAAAATGCATGTTCCCTGAATTAGGTTCAAGAGTTGGATATGTAGCAACAGTTGTTTTTTGTGAGAAAAAAGGGGAAAATATTGAAATAGATAAATTTACTCTTTTAGAACATATATATAGTACTAAAAAACCAGTTATTCTTGTAGCTGAGCAACAATTCCCACCCGAATTAGCAAATAGAGTAGGCCTTTTTGGTGAGATGATGACTACACAGTATAAAACTTTAGGAGTTGTGGGAGTTGTAACAAATGGTCCAATTAGAGATATAGAAGCGATTAGAAAATTAAAAGTTCAATATTTTGCAACAGGTGTAACAGCCGCACATGGAGATTTTATCATTAAAGATGTTGGGGTTCCTGTAACAGTAGGAGGTATGAATGTAAAGCCGGGAGATATGGTACATATGGATATAAATGGAGTTGTAAAATTTCCACCAGATAAAATGAGAGAGATTTTAGAACGTGCTAAAAAATTGTTAAAGCAAGAAAAAGAGAAAGCAAAAATCTATAAAAATAAGAAATTTTATTTAAAGAAATTTAAGGAAATTAAAAAAGAAATTAAGAAATAGTTAATAAGTAGGAATATATTGTTTTCTAAATAATTTTTTTAATTCTTTAATTATACCATAATGGATATTTTCATAATAATGGCGAAATGAGAATGGAATTAGAGAGAAATAGATGGTTATTTGTAATTTCCGGCTTTATTATAAATCTTTGTCTTGGAGCAATATATGCATATAGTATTGTAGCAGTGCATTTAATGAAATTCCTCAAAGATGTATATGGGTTAAATATTACGGCAACCGAAATACAATTACCATTTATTGTTCTTCTATTTATTTTTTCTTTTACAATGCCTATAATGGGAAAATATATTGAGAAATATGGTCCAAGGAAAATAACATGGCTTGGAGCTATTTTTGTTGGCCTTGGTTGGTTTTTAGCTTCTTTTGCTAATTCTTCATTAAGTTTGGTTTTTCTATATGGCTTAATTGGTGGTTTAGGAGTTGGAGTTGCATATAATTGTCCTATTGTTACATCTGGAAAATGGTTTCCAGATAAAAGAGGCTTAGCAGTTGGCTTAACTATTATTGGTTTTGGCTTTTCTGCAGCAATAATAGGACCATTAATAGACTATCTCACTGCCTTTTTTGGTATTCAAATAGCTCTTAGGATTTTAGGAATTTTATTTTTTATAATTCTTTTTATTTTTGGTTCTTTTCTTAGATTTCCATCAAATAATTGGAAAACAAAAAGTTTAGAATCTATCGAAATAAAAGAAAAAACATCAATCGAATTTACAAGAGAAGAAATGATAAGGACAAAGAACTTTTATGGTTTATGGATAACATATATGATTGGAACTCTTGCAGGATTAATGGCAATAGGTATTTCAAAGCTTATTGGTTTAGAAATAGCAGAAAATGCTGGAATAAATGAAGAAGAAATATCTGCAATTTTAACATTTTTAATAATTCCATTTTCAATTTGTAATGGTTTTGGAAGGCCTTTATTTGGATGGATTACTGACAAATTTAATCCTATGAAAGCTGCAATTTTAACATTTGTATTAATTTTTATTGCTTCATTAATAGTCTTTATAAATCCTTCATCAATTATTGCATATATTATTGGTTTTGCAATTTTTTGGTTAAATCTTGGTGGTTGGCTTGCGATAGCTCCAGCTGCAACTGCAATTCTCTTTGGAATGAAAGATTATGCTCGTAATTATGGAATTGTTTATACAGCATATGGCATAGGGGCAATATTTGGTAATATACTTGCTGGACAAGCTAAAGATATCTTTGGAGCATATGTGAAAGTATTCCCATACGTAATGATTTTAGCAATTCTTGGAATAATTGTAGCAATAGTACTATTAAAACCTAAAAAATAGAGACTTTATTGAATAAATAAAAAATATATAGAAATTGTAAAAATTAATGAAATTGAACTTGTAACTCGTTGCAAAAATCCATGTCCAATTCTTAAGCTTTCTTTATTTTTTAATCTTAATACTAAAGATGTTTGCAAGATAATTTCAGAACCTGTTTGTAAATATGTGTTACACAAAATGAATTCACGATTAGTTTTTGAAAGGAATTATAATCATATAAGACCTTATAAAGAAAGTTGTGAAGAACGTATATATTTTAAGTAAAGACTTATTGGAAGGATAAAAATAGTATCGATTTTACTTTTATTTTTTATTAATAAATTTTTAATCTTACTTATTAAAAACATTTATATAATTATATAATCGTATAATTATGTTAATATGCAAATTGAAAAAACAATAAAAGAATATTTAAGAGAATTAGAAATCGGAAATTATGAAAATATAATCAAATTATTTTCTCCAAAAGCAATTATCAATTCTCCTTTATATGGGAAAATTAAAGCTAAAGATTTTTATAAGGAATTATTTAAAGATACTTCAAAATCAAAAATTACTTTAATGAATATTTTCAAAAGTAAAAATCCATTAATTGCAGCAGGGCACTTTCGTTATGATTGGGTTTTGAAAGATGGAACTTCAACTTCTTTTGAATGTGTAGATATTTTTCAATTTAATAAAAATGGAAAAATTGTTAAATTAACAATAATCTATGATACTGCAAAAATTAAACAATTTTTTAAAAAATTTAAAAAATTTTAATTCTTTTTATTCGAAGTAATAGTTGTAATATTTCCTATTTTTGAAGAATTAATAAATAAAATTTCATTAGAAATAGTAGAATTTTTTAACCACTCTAATGGATTTGGTGCATTAAAATATTCTTCTTTATCTATATTTAAAATCATTTTAAATTCATATATAATAATTTCTAATACTAGAAAAAATGCTATTGTAATTGCTAATATTTTTAATGCATAAGACATTCATTATATTTTTTAAGAAAAATTTTTAAGCACAACTATTTTTTATTCCACTTTTATAGTTTTCCCTTTTCCAGCTTTTAAAATTCTTACTTCTAATACACCATTCTTATATTTAGCTGAAGCATTATCTGGATCTACTGGTGATGGAAGAACTAATTCTAATAAATATTCTCCTTCACGCTTTTCACCAACAAGCTTAGCTATTCGATAAGATTTAAAACATTTAGCTTTAACGATTATCCTATCTTCAAAAACAGTAACATTTATATCTTCTTTTCTTGATCCAGGTAAATCTACAGATACTATTATTTCATTCATTGTCTCAGAAACATTGTATAAAGGAGAGATGCAACCAGTTCTTATTTCAAATTCTTTCATTCTCCTAATAATTTCTTCTCTGGCTTCTTCCATTTCTTCTTCAATTCTTCTAATTAAATTATAGATTCTTCTAAAAGACATTTTTCAACCTCCTTTTTTATAAATATACTGGAGGCAATTCTAATTCTCTACTTTTTTGTTGAGAAGTTAAAGTAGTTTCAGTCCTTTTCATAAGGTCTTTCATTTTAATTCTTACTTCTTCTGCACTTTCTATTAAAGGTTTTAAATCTATTTTAAATTTAAGAAGGCCACTTATGAATGATGTTACTTCAACTGCTGCTCCAGGATCTGGATAATTATAATGTGATTGTGCTAATACTGAAATCATATCAATACCTTTCTTCTTTGTTTCTTTTAATAGTAAAGCTTTTAATCCTACTATGTATCCTTCTTCTAATATTTCTGCTTCATTAATATCTATTTTCTTAAAAATATTTGGATTATTAGCAACTAAGAATATTTTAGGTTTATCTATATCTATTCTTCTAGGTTCAGGTATTCCTCCAAGAGAAATAAATAATTTAGTATTTTTCTCTTTAGCCCATTCTACTATACTTCTAGCTAATGGTCTTAAAAGGCGAGTAGGTATTGGCATTTCAGAGAAAATAGCAATTATATTATCTTTATTATAGATTCTAATAAGTTCTTTTAAACCTTCTTTACTAATAGATACTATTGGTGGAAAATAATCAGAATCTATATATCCTATTTCTTTAAAATTAAGATTTTGAATTATATAAGAAAGCGAAATTGTACCAACTAAACCAACGTCTGGAAAGCCTTCTAAGATTATTGGAGATTTATCTTCTATTTTCTCAATTTCTATTATTTTTATAATTTTTTCACTCATAAATTTCATTTAAAATATATTAATAAGCTTATAAAAATTTTTTTAAGAATATCTCTTTAATGCATCAATAACAGGCATTTTCTCTCCAGAAATATAAGATATAAGAGCCCCTCCAGCTGTGCTTATATATGAAAAATTCTTTTCTAAACCACTTTTCTTTAAAGCTGCTATTGTATGCCCACCACCTAATACACTAAATGCTTTAGATTTTCCTACTGCTTTGAAAATTTCAAATGTTCCATATGAAAAATCTTTTTCTTCAAAAACTCCTAATGGACCATTCATAACAATTGCTTTTGCTAAATATACAATATAGCTATATAATTGAATTGTATATTTTCCTATATCTTTTATTATGTAATTTGTTGGAAATTCATGTATCATTATGCTTTCTCTTTTTCCATTGACTTCTATACCAAAATCAATCGGTGTTACAATTTTATCTTTATACTTATTTATTATTTCTTCTGCTTTAGGCATAAGAGGTTTAAAACCTAATTTTTCAATTATTTTCTCATTTTCATTTCCTAAATTAATATTTGAAACTTTTAAGAAAACTTGAGCAATCATTCCACCTGTTAAAACTAAATCTGCTATATCTTTTTTTAATACATACTCTATAACATTAAAGCTTTCTTTAGGTTTGGCTCCTCCTACAATGTATATACAAGGCTTTTCAGGATTATCAACTATTTTCTCTAATGCTTTTAATTCACGCTCCATAATCCTTCCTATTGCTGTTGGAAGAACTGGAATGAAGCCTACAGTAGAAGCGTGAGCTCTATGAGCTGCAGCAAATGCATCATTCACATATATTTCTGCTAAAGGAGCAAGTTTTGAAACTATTTCCCCTTTTGCATGCTCTTCAGGACTTTTTTCTTTTGTTTCTTCATCTATCATTCTAATATTTTCAAGTAAAAGTGCTTCTCCACTTTTCAAATTTTTTATTTCTTCTAAAGCTTTTTCTCCAATTATATCTGGAATGTATTTTAATTTTCCTTTAATATATTTGCTTAATATTTTTGAATGTTTTTCAAATGTTGTAAAATCCTTATCCCCTTTTCTACCTTGATGTGCTAGAATTACTAATTTTGCTCCTTTTTCTAATAATTCATTTACTGTAATAGAATGTTCAATAAATCTACTTTCATCAAGTATTTCTCCAGTTTTCTCATCTATTGGAGAATTTATATCTATTCTTAGAATTACAGTTTTATTTTTAAAATCAAAATCATCCAAAGTTTTATATTTTCTATCCTTTAACATATTTTTTTAATGCTTTAAGTTTCTTATAAATTTTATTTATAAATAGAAAACTTTTTAAACTTCATAAATATATTTTTTAATGCATTAATGTTTCCTCTTCATGATGAAAATCCAACAAGAACTAAACCTTTTATAACATGGATAATAATAATTATCACAGTTTTAGTTTTTATTTGGCAATATAAAAATAATATGAATGAAGAAATTATATATAATTATGGAGAAATTCCAATTTTTATTTTAAATGGAGAAAAACTTTATACATTAATAACTTCTATATTTCTTCATGGTAATATTCTTCATATATTTGGAAATATGCTATATTTATTTGTTTTTGGAGATAATGTTGAAGATAAATTTGGTCATTTAAAATTTTTAATTTTATATTTTATATTTGGAATAGCAGGTAGTTTAACTCATACTTTTATTGCATATATTTCTGAAAGTATAGATCTTTTAATTCCTGCAATAGGTGCATCTGGAGCTATTTCAGGAATATTAGGAGCATATATAGTTCTTTTTCCAAGAGCTAGAATTATTAGCATTGTTCCAAGTTATTATTTTATTAGAATTGCTAGGATACCTGCTATTTTCTTTATAGGATTTTGGTTTATACTTCAATTTTTATATGGAATAATAGGTATTACAAGTGGTGTAGCTTATTGGGCTCATATAGGAGGTTTTATTTCAGGTTTTATAATAGCTATATTTTATAAAATACTTTATGAATAAATGGGCCCGTGGCCTAGAATGGATAGGGCAGCGGCCTTCGGAGCCGCAAGTCGCGGGTTCAAATCCCGCCGGGCCCGTATTTTATTCATAATTTTTAAAAAATGAGAAATTTCACTAAAAAGGATATTTATTTTTGAATATGTATATTCAGTTTTAAAAAATAAAGAAATAAAGAATTTAGAATTAAAGACCTTTTCTTGCTATAAAGTTCATAAGTTCAACTAATCTATTCGAGAAACCCCATTCATTATCATACCATGCTAAAACTTTTGCAAAATTTCCTTTTCCGCCTATAACATTTGTGCTTAAAGCATCAAATATTGCTGAATGTGGATTGCCTAATATATCTGCAGAAACTATTGGTTCATCACAATATTCAAGTATTCCTTTTAAATAAGTTTCAGAAGCTTCTTTAAATGCTTTATTTATTTCTTCTGCAGTTGTTTCTTTTTCAAGTTCAACAGTAAGGTCTGTTATTGAACCATTTGCTACTGGAACTCTTAAAGCAATCCCATCAAGCTTCCCTTTTAATTCAGGTATTACTTCTCCTATTGCTCTTGCTGCACCTGTAGTTGTTGGAATAATCGATAATGCAGCTGCTCTTGCTCTCCTTAAATCTTTATGTGGCAAATCAAGCACTCTTTGATCATTTGTATAAGCATGAGTTGTAGTCATTAATCCTCTTTTCACACCAAAATTTTTATGAAGTACTTTAACCATTGGAGCTAAACAATTTGTAGTACATGAAGCCATAGAAATCATATTATGCTTTTTTGGATCGTATATTTCTTCATTAACTCCTAAAACAATTGTTACATCTGGATTTTTAGCAGGTGCTGAAATAATAACTTTTTTTGCACCAGCATTTAAATGTTTTGATGCATTTTCTCTATCAGTAAATAATCCAGTAGATTCTAAAACAATATCTATATCTAAATCTTTCCATGGAAGATCAGCTGGATCTTTAATTGCAGTAACATTTATTTCTTTATCATTAACTATTAGTTTATTTTCTTTATATGAAACATTCGCATTAATTTTCCTATGGATAGAATCATATTTTAAAAGGTATGCAAGAGTTTTTGCATCAGTTATATCATTTATACTTATTACATCAAATTTTTCATTAAATTCTTTATTTTCTAAAGCTGCTCTAAAGAAAAGCCTCCCTATTCTTCCAAATCCATTTATTGCAATTTTAAAAACCATTTTCTACACCTCTTTTTAATTACTTTTTATTTTGATCTAATTAATAAATTTTAATTTTCCAATAAATATTAAAAAAGAAAAATAATCAATGAATTTAATAAAAACTATTATTTCATTCAATTACTTATAAAAAGCTTAGGACATGAAGAACTATATTAACAATTCTTCTTTTAATTCTTTACCATATATGAATCTTATTTTATATTTTTCAGTAAGTTCTTTTAAAATATTCAAAACATTTTGAGGAACATTAGCAATTGAAAATATAGATAATTCAACTTTTTTATTATATACTTTTTCCACGATTTTAATTTTTTCAATTAATTTTTCAATATAATTTTTTGCATCTTCTATATTTTCAATGTATGTTTTTACTTCGCCTACCACTAATGGTTCTTCATTAAATATGTTTATTTCTATTTTTTCTTTATTATAAATAATCGTTTCTTTTCTTAAATTTATTTTCTCTTTTTGATATCCTTTTTCTTCAAGAAGCAAACCTATGTAAGATATTGTATAATCTTCAAGAGTTCTACCAACAGTTTTACCTAATGCATCTAATCCAATTTTTAATCCCCTTACTTCTCTCCAAATTTTTTCTTGATTTTCTCTTAAGTATTTAACTTCTTCCCATAGTTTATTTTGTCCTTCATGAAGCATTTTAATATCTTCTTTTATTCCTTTAATCTCTTCCCATAATCTATTTTGGTTTTCCCAAAGTTTATTTTGGCCTTCTCTTAATAATCTAATTTCTTCCCATAATTTTTCAATATTTTCCCATATCTTTTTTTGACCTTCGAATAATTTATTTTGTCCTTCTTCTAATGAATCTAATCTTTTTAAAATTTCAGAAAATCCTAAATATCCAGCTATAGTATATCTAAATTCTTTATCTTTTTCTAATAATTCTAAAAATTCTTTTTTTAATTTGGATAACATCTATTTATCTAAAAAGAATAATTAATGAAGCAATATTTAAACATATGCTCTTTAAGAGCATGTTCAAGAATAGCTTCCTACCATAGTTTAGTCTCTCTTTCTAGAATTTGCTCAAAAGGGCTTCTTCATAGGCAATTCATTGAGGGAGAAGCCTTTTCACCTTTATGCCTTAAATGCTGGATTTCTATAATTATTCTAGAGTGAGATTTTGGAGGAGATATAGCATGAACTCTTGTTGTAGTCATTCTAAAGAAATTATATCAACTTTTTTTGAAATTGTATCAAATATAGCTATTGTTGATTCATTCGATAAGTATCCACATACTTCTCCAGGGTTAATTATTAAAGTTTTCCCTTCTTTTCTTACTTCTTTCTTATGAGTATGCCCTCTGATTAATAAATCAAATAAATTTGCTTTAATAATATCATTTATTACTCTTTCATCATTTCCATGCGTTAAAAAAGCTTTTAATCCATCTAAATTTAATACAGCAAAATAATTATTTACTATAGCATTTATTTGAATAAGTTTTTGAGTAAGAAGATTTTTATCTCCATCATTATTTCCAAAAACTGTTATCATTTTTGATTTTAATTTTTGAAATTCTTTTATTGTAAATGGACTTACAAAATCTCCTGCATGTAAAACTAATTCAACATTCAATTCATTTAATTTATTTACTGCTTCTCTAATTTTTATTAAATTATCATGTGTATCACTAATTATTCCAATTAACATTACAATTACCTTTTTTTATTAAGCTTTTTCTACTTTTATTTTATCCCCACTTTTAACTTTCTTGAAAATTTTTGCATCTCCAATTATTTTTCCAATAACATTTACTGGACTATATGCTCTAGGTTTATCTCCTCTACTTACAGGTGTTTTACCAAAGAAAATACATAATGCATTTCCTGGAGGCCAATAAGCTACAGTACCAATTTCAACTTCTTGAATAGAATTTTCTTCTTCTACTTTTACTGGAGTTTCAAAATATACTTCATCTCCCCATCTATTTGCAATAGATTCAAAAGGTAATGCATTTAATATTGCTTTTACTGTTTTAGGATTTGTTTTTTCATCTATTTCAACAAGTACTTCTCCAATAGTTTCTGTAATAATTTTTATATTCATTTTTTATCACCATTTTAAATTTAAATATATTTTTTGGATATTGATATAATTTTCTATTAAGAAAAAAATCAAGTTTAAATATTCCCTTTTTTATAATATTATTCAATATGAGGAAAATCCTTTCATTTTTAATAATTTTCCTTATAATATTAACAATTTTTATTTTCCCTTCTAAAGCTCAAGAAATAATAAATGAAATAGATATTCCAACTCCAAATTGTAAACTTTCAGATATAAAAATAGATAAAGAAAATAAAATATGGTTTAGTGAAGAAGCTAGTGGTAAAATAGGCTGTTTTGATATTTTTTCTGGAAATATTACTGAATATAATTTAAATATTAAAGGAGCAGATCCAGTAGCGATATGCATAGATAATGAAAATAATGTTTGGATAGCTATGAAAAATTCTAATCTTATTGGAAGACTTAATCCAAATAATTTAGAGTTAAGGACATGGTTAGTTAGAGAAGGTTCGAATATAAGAGATATAGTAATAGATAAAGATGGGAAAGTTTGGTTGACTGGATATGGAATAAAAAGGATTATAATGCTTGATCCTAAAATTGATGAAATAAGAGAATTTTATATAAATGAATTAGCTCCAACAAAAATGTTTCTTAAAGATAATTATCTTTGGTTTATTGCTCCTTTAAATAATACTATTGTTTGTTTTAATATTTTTGATAAAGTGGTCACACCTTATAAATTAGCAATTGATGGTAAACCTAATGATATAATAATAGATCCTAATGATTTTGTATGGGTTACTTTACCTGGAGTGAATGGTATTGGTATGCTTAATCCTTCTACAGGAGAATTAAAAACTTATTCTATCCCTACTTTAAATAGTGAACCTTATGGATTATGCATGGATTCTAAAGGGAATATATGGTTTACTGAAGCTAATGGAAATAAAATTGCAAGATTAAATCCAAAAAATATGGAAATATTGGAAATTTTAATTCTTACTCAAAAAGCAAAACCAACAAGTATTGCTATAGATAATAATGAAAGAATATGGTTTATTGAAGAAAATGGAAATAAAATTGCATTTTTAGAACCTTCTTATTTACCTTCCAAAAAAGATGAAAAAATTTTTCCAGAAACATATTTAATAATTATTTTATCAATATTTATTGGATTTATTTCAGCTTTTATTACATTTAAATTTTTAGAAAGAAGAAAATATTCTAAAAAGAGGAATTAGTCTTCTTCTTTCTTCTTAAAAGTATAATTAATATTAAAAGCATTAAAGGGAGTAGAATTAATATAATTGTAATAATAGTCATTTTTGAGAAAAATATTTTCATTTCTATTAAATTTGTTTCCTCATCTATTATTCTAGTTTCACTAAACAATTGATTTAAGTAGGATATTTTAAATGAATATTTTCCATATGGAGCAGATTGAATATATGCTAATCCATTTCTATTAGTTTCAATAATTTTAATTGTTCCATTTGGAAATTCTATTAATATAGGAATATTAGGTGCTGGAAAATTGAATATATCTTTAACTTGAATATTAAAATTATAAACTTTGCATTTGACATACCATTCTTTAGGAGAATTTATTATATTTGAAGGATATGGCTCAGAAACTATATTTATTCCATTCCATTTAATTTCATGTATTGTCCAATTCCCTTCATTAAGCCATAAATTATCATAAGAATATAGATAATAAGCTTCTATCTTTTCTGGAGTGTGATAAATTGCAATAATATAAGATGGAAGTGGGTATATTCTTTTTCCATAATTATCTAAAAATATAATTGATATTTTATATTGTGTGATCCATTTTGCAAATATTTCTTTTGGAGAATTCATTTCAATAGTTATATTATCAAATTTTGAAAATATACTTCCATTCCATTCAATAAATTTTCTTCTTGTTCCATTATTATAATCAATTATATGAGGAATTGATATTTTTATGATTTCTCCTTCATCATACCATCCATTTAATTTAGGATCATAATAAATTGATGAAATGTTTAAATAATATTGAGTTTTCCAATTAGCAAAAACTATTTTTGGGCTATTCATAAAGATTATGCTCGATGTGCTTTCTGAGCCAGAAGCATCTCCAGACCAATTTGTAAAAACTTTCCTAATATTTTTATTTATATATATTATTGTTGAATTTATTTTAACAAATACTTTTTCAAATTTATTATACCATCCACTTCCAATTACTTCGCCATATTGAGAAAAAACTTTTAAAAAATATTGTGTTTCATAAATAGCATGTATAATCGTATCTTTTTCTATAATTATTTCTCTAGAATTTTTATTTTCTCCATCACTCCATTTAATAAATAAATGCCTTATATTTTCTCCTTCATAGAAAGATTCTTGAATTTTAATATTATGTTTTCCAGGTGCAACGAATATTTCTACATTTCCTTTTAAATTAGTTTTATAAGTAACATTATCTATTTCAATATCTATTCCATTAAAAGGTGTTTGAATAGTTAAAATATAGCCTACTATTATTTCTTTCATTAATATATTATTTTCTTTATCAATTTCAGCAATTTCTCCTTCTTCATCAATAATACATTTTACAATATGCTTTCCATCTATTGAAATCCAATTTAAAGAAAAATTTATTGATTCTCCAATTTTAAGAGAAATAGTTTTAAAGAAAAATAATTCATTATCTATATATATTTTCATAGAGAAATCTTCCGCATTACCCATTCCTAAATTAGTTATAGTTATATTGAATTTTACAATTGTTCCAGAACGTGCATTTAATGGATATATTGAAAAATCAGTAATAGCTAAATCTACTACTTTATATTCTATAAATAATTCATAAGAAGAATCTTTTATAGAAACTATTTTTATTTTTAAACCATTCTTTTTATCATTAAATTCTTGACCAATTTTAAAAGATGCATCATCAAGAGTTTCTGTTAAAGGATTTGCATCTATTATTTTTATTGCACCTTCTTCAAATTCTTTAGTTTCATCAATAAAAAGAATTAATATCCCTTCACTTGGAATATAAGAATCAAAACCTATTTTCTTACGTAATTCGATTAAATAATAATTTTTTTGAGAAATTGGAATTTTTATTACTAAAAATCCTTCATTAATTTTCTCTAATGGATTGAGCAATACTGAAGCAATTTCTCCTATATTAATTTCTTTTATTCTATTGCTTGGTATCCATCCAAGTTTAATTTTACACCAAGAATTTAAATGAGATGGAGTTTCGCCTAAATTATTCCATGAGCCACTTGACATTAAATCCCATTTGCCTAAAAATATATCTCCATATTTTTTACTATATAAATCTGGTAAGCCAAGCATATGTGCTATTTCATGAGCAAAAATTCCAATAGGATCATTTTCAGATAATACACAAACATATAGTGATATTCTCCCTTCATTTGTTTGAAAAATACATGGAGAAGTATATCCACATGACCATATATCATCTTGATTTCTTGAATAAGCTTGATCATCTCCCGAATGAACTATTATAGCTGAATCGTATTTTCTATAATCAATATCCATATCAGCAATTTTTATTGCATCTTCAATAAGTTCATCATGTTTTTCTTCTGAAAAATTTCCACTCCCATAATATTTTATAGAATTATTTAGCATATACCATTTAGAAGTTATATTTCCATAAAGAGAAAATGACCCATAAGAAACTTCTAAATAATATTCATTAACTTTATTAAAAACTATATCTTTAATATAATCAATCGATTTAGAATTCATTTTATCAATAAAATTTATTAAAATAACTATTACAGATTTTATAGAATTTTTTGAAGCATAACTATTTTTATATTCTATTTTTTGAAGATTAAAATCATTATTTTCAATTATTGGAAATGCTATATTTTTTTGTAGATTATTTTCAAAAATTCTTATTTGAAGAAAAGAATTTGAAGTAAAGAAAAATATTAAAATTATAATATTTATATTTTCAAATAAGGATAGGATTCTTTTATTCATATAATGTTTCAACATTTATTAAAATCTATTAACCTTCCTGTATAACCCAAACTTTAGGATAATAATCTTCTATGAACATATTGCTCCATATTTCAGGAACTATGTATCCTCTATCATAAACCCATATAGCAGCATAAATATTATGTTTTGTGCCTTTAGATATTATTAAATTAGTTGATGAATAATCTATAACTCTTCTAGAATAATCAGCTGATGTAAAAATATGTATTATATCATTAGGTTGCTTTTTCAAAAGGTTTAAAGTATCTTTACTTAAAATTATAGCTACTCCAAATCCTTCACGATATTGAGCACTCCAATATCCATAATCTTGAGATTCGATAGATAAACTCCTATCTATACTCATATCATTGAATGTTGGAGGAGATTCTTTTATACTTCCACCACTTTCTTGATAAGCCCAATCATTCAATCTTATTGGACTACCTTCATCAATAGAATCTCCTGTAATCATCATTATAGCTGTTAAATAATTTGTAGAAATGCTTTTTAACCATGTTCCATTCATAATCCATAAGAAATAGCTAACATTATATGGTACTATTATATACATTTCATGTAGGAGCTCATCGGTTATGGTTTTATCATTTGGATAATCATGAACAATATTTGTATATCTATGAGCTATAGCTCTAACTGGACCATAAACAACAGGCCAATCCCAATCTCCTGCAGGAATCTTCATTGGATACCATAATCTTCCATCTGGCATTACGTATATTTCATATCCATACAATGCAAATTCAGCATGATAATTGCTATAATTTATTGATATAGACCAATCTATATAATAACTATACCCTTTTTTAGCAAGTAATTGAAGTTTATATACACCATTATCTATTATAACAAAATCTTTCTTTATACTTAATTTTATACCATATGTTGGTGGAGGTGTTTCTAAATAATCTTTCCACCAAATTCTTACTTTCTGATTCTTCACGCCCCATGGAAAAACAATATTGAAAACCAATTTTGAAGTATTTCCAAATCTAGCGCTTGTTTCACCTCTTTGATAAACATATAAAGGTTTCCTAAGGTCTTTAGACCATTCTTCAACTTGACTAATTGTTTCTACTAAATCTGTTTCATTATCACTATAACCATTCCTTGTAACATTCACTCTTAAAAATCTTATTGGAAGAGGGGGTATTGGTTTCCTTTCAAGTGGAATTATTGTTAGATTGTGACCATGCCATAACCATCTAGTTCCATTTGCAGCAGAATACATAACTTCTACATTATATACTTCATATTCTGGATATTTTATTCCAGTTACATTTTCTTCATTTCCTAATGTTATTATTGGTTCACTTTCTAAATATTTTCTTACAATTATCCAATCCCATTCTGCTATTGCATTACCTTCTACTCCTATTGCTATTTTTCCACTGGTATAATTTTCATCTATTACCCATCCTGATGAAGGTACCATTTGTTCCCCATCTCTTAATCCTTTAAATTTATTATTCTTTGTTACATAGAATTCATATATATACCAGTTATTTAATGATGGTTTATCCCCTCTAACTTCTGAAATTTTATATTCAGTTTGGTTTGCTTCTCTAATTATTCTATGGTCTGGATTATTACCTTGAGCATCTCTAGTGCAGTAAGCATATCCTTTAATTATTGCTCCAGTTGTTTCATTTGCATCAAAATATACCCAAATTGTATGTAGATCATCTTTTATACTATTTACATGTCTAGCTTTAACTTTTAATAAATATCCTGTGCTTCCACCACTTATAGTATATGTTTTATGGTATATTCCAGCTTTCTTACCATCAAGAGAATCAATTTTAACAATTCCAGAAGAAACATTTACTTTTGGAAAACTACTTGATTCACTAAATCTCCATTTTTCCCAATCATCAATATTATAAAAATCTGTATAGAAATCATATACTTTAGATTTATCTGATAATGGATTTGAATCATTTATGTATCCATAATAAAGATAATAATTACTATCGATTCCACCTGCTGGAATAGAAGCTTGAGTTTTAAACCATATTTTTGTTGATGGACTATTCCATGAAGATTCTTCATCTAAAACTCTATCTATTTCTTTCAATTTATTTTCAATCGGGTCATAATAGAAAATTCTTATATCACTTCCACTTGGAAGAGATTTGCTAGAAGATACTAAAGAAGCATGATCAAAAGTAAAGCTTAAACTATATCCACTTGGAATTGTCTCAGACCCAGCTTTAATAATTATTTGTTTACGAAAGCTTCCTATTAAAGAAGGAGTATTTCTTTCTACCATAAAATCTATATCTTTATAAGTTTCAGCTTCAACTATTATTCCTCTATTATCTCTAACCACTACTTGGAACCATATCGAATATTCTAATGGAAGCATATACTCTGTAATAGTTATACTAGTTGTTGTGTAAATTGTTTGAGTAACTGTTCTTGTAGTTGTTGTAGTTGTTTCAAAGAAAGATGTTGAAGTAATTGTAGAAGTTGTGATTAAAGATAAAGTTATAGTACTAGTTGTTGTATTTGTTACAGTTGTTGTAGTTGTTCTGGTTATAGTTTCATAAATAGTTGTAGGTATAGTTGTAGGTCTTGTAACAGTTATTGTTGTTGTAGTTGAATATTCTGTTCTTGGATATATAGTACTAGTGATTACTTCTGTAAATGTTATGGTTGAACTATAAACTGTAGTTTTTATGGTGGTTGTTTTCGTAGTTGTTGCAGTTGCATATACTGTTGATGTATAATATACTGTAGTAGTTTCAGTAGTATAAGTTGTTGTAGTTGTTGTAACAGTTATAGCAGGTGGTTCAATTGGTGGTTTCTTTGGTACTGTTGTAATTGTAGTTGTTGTAGTCTTTGTAATTGTTCTGGTTGTTGTTGTGGTTTTTGTTGCAGTTGTAGTATAAGTTGTTGATGCTGTAGCTATAGTTGTAGTGCTTTCTGTTGTTGCTGTATATGTAGTTTCATATTTTGTTTGAGTATTAGTTATTGTTGTAGTAGTTGTTACTGGAGATGTAAGTGTCAGGGTACGCGTAGAAGTAATTATAGTATATGATACTATAGTAACAGTAGTAATTGGGCTTGTTAGTGTAACACTAGTTTTAGTTGTTGTAGTAGTAGTTGTTTTAGTTTCCTTTTTAGTTTCTGTTGAAAATTCTGTTGTAACTTTAGTAATAGTTTTTGTTGTAACAGTAGTTGTAGCAATTGGAATAGATTTTGTTGTAGTAGTTGTTGCAGTAACTGTTGTAGTTACAGTAACTGTTTTTCCAGGAGCTGGAGAAGGTGGGGGAGCTGGTCCTTTTTTCTGTTGTGGTGGAAGATATATTGTATAATATCCATCTCCATAATAGCTTACGCCCATGATCGGTACTTTTCTCCAACTTCCAGTATATAAATCAAATACTCTTATCATAAAGTTTTTAGTTGTTAAATCATGAACAGGAGTCTCTCCTTCTTTTAAAACTATAACATTTAAATGATTTATTTCTCCACTTTGTGCTTGTTTTTTAAGATCATTAATATCTATACCTAAAATTAAATATACTAATTCACTTGTTTTAAATCCATAAAAACCAACTCCAGTGATATTCAATGATAAATTTGCTCTTATAGCAGATATGCTTTCTGGATAAAACCAATAAGCTGTAGTTAAATTATATAACCATCTTTCAGGAATAGTAATCCCAATTCCAGAATAATTTTCTTTCCTTTCTTCCAAAAGAAACATATTCCTATATTCTAAATCCATTTCTAAACCCATACTTGAATATGAATTTATTACAGTTTGTTTCCAATAATCCATAAAGTTTTGAGCAGATAATCTTAAAAGAGTATAATTATATGTTAAACTTTCTAAATCTATTTCTCCACCTGGTTTTACACCTACATAATCATGAGTTGCTTTTGATAAAGCATTTGTTAATGCTCTTTTAAAATCTGAATTTATAGTACTAATTATTTCTTTATAACCTTTATATCTAAAACGATGATGAAGCATTGATGCAAAATATACTGATAAAGCAGCAGTCATTGCTATAATTGCTATTAATAAAGCTATTGAAACAACAAATTGCCCTCTTTTTTGTTTCTTCTTAATCATTTTTTCTCACCTGGACGTGCAAGAGTTAATATGAAAACCAAAATCATACTTTTATTTGTTTTCCAATCATAATAAGTATAAACATATGTTATAGAAGCTATTTCAGGAGATTTTTTAAAAGCTTCATTAATATTTTCAACATTTGTTATAGGAATAGAATTTATCATTTCAAGATTAACATGAGTAGGAAGATAAGGTGAAGCAATTTCTGATGAATCATAAGCTTTATATACTGTAAGATTAAAATAAATTTCAGAAGGTAAGATTTTTTCAAAAACAATTTCTAATCTTTTTTCCCATTCAGCTTTAGTAAAATCAATTTCTTCAAATACTCTTCCTCCAGCAAGACTATCGAATATATTAAAACCAATTTTCTCTAAATCTCCTTTACCTACAACTAATGGAATATTTGTAGGAATTATCATATAAGAAGAAACTATGAATGAAGAAGAAACTATTAATATTGCAAAGAATGTTTCTATTATACGTGCTTGTCCAATTTTGCTTCTTTTTATTAAAATCATTCATATAGCCTCCAAAGTATAAATTCAATAAAGTATGTTAAATCGTTTATTACAACTACTTTAGTTAATTTAACTCTATGAATTCCAGCTATTGGACCTGTTGCATAATATACTATTGATGGTCTTGGAGCAATAACTAAAAATTTATCATTCCCCTTTCTAACAATTAATGCAATATAATTTGTATATGGATCCATTGATGAAAGCCCATATACTTTATAGCTTTTTGATCCTTTATTAATAACCCATGTAGATTCTCCTTTCGTTTCATTAGTTATTTCTCCATAGAAAATATTTGGAAAAGCAACTAATAAAGGATCTGATTCTAAATGTAATGCTCCTGTACCTTCTAAATATGATATTGATAAATATTTTTCAGAAATTGAAGCT
>Ga0209183_1000309_pt1 | contig 21813 bp, 23 predicted proteins | sample LHCtaG_2_FD_184120 | JGI IMG/M metagenome (GOLD analysis project Ga0209183, IMG submission 184120) | Hot spring microbial communities from Little Hot Creek, USA to study Microbial Dark Matter (Phase II) - LHC4sed_replicate (SPAdes)... | ecosystem: Environmental > Aquatic > Thermal springs > Hot... | reverse complement strand
GGGCTCGGCGGTATTCCCGCTCATCACCAGCTCAGCTGGCGGTTAACCTCATAGCCCGTGAAAACCTCCAGCAGGGCCGCTTTAGACCTTTCTCCTCTCCTGACCAGCCTTCCGGATCTCCTCCTCAAGCACCTCTAGGAGCCCCTCCCGATCAAGCATCACGAGCAGCTCATCATACGTCGCATCAATCTCCTTTATACACGTATCCGGGAAGTTTAGATCCACGGAGATCCTATGCTTCCAGTAGTATCCCCCCTCGGGAAGGTTAAGCCTCGTGAATACACCAATAAGCCTAGGCGGCAGCTGGAGGTTCTTGACGCTGATCAAGTACTCGATGAAGCATATCCTGTAAGCCTTCTCATACAAGTCTCCATAGAAGGTGTTGAAGTAGACGTGTAGCGGGTGGTCCTTAGCATACGTCTCCCAGCTCGTGAACTGGGTGTAGATCGGCCTCCATCCACCATCCTTCAAGACCATGTCCTCGAGGCTTATCGGCCTCTTCCAAGTTGTCACCATGTAGCCCTTCTCCTCGAGGCCCGGGATAATGTAGCCTCGGATTATGCCCTGCCTTATCAGCTCCAACCTCTCCCTAAGCCCCAAGGTCATGGAACAGCCACGCTACCCGCTCCCCTGGCCTGATTTCCCCGCATATAAACTAAGTAAAAACGTTTTAGCCTAATCTACGCATCAAGAAATAACGCTGAGAATAGCCTCCTCGAGAACCTCTCTCGAATTCTCTCCGATAATCCTCTTTACCTCAACATGATCCTTATCCAAGATTATGTAGGTCGGTGTTCCGGAGACATCATAAGCATCGAAAACTCTTGCCTTCTCATCGACAACATGAATCCAGTTCAACCCCTCTTCCGCCAGAACCTTACTGGCATATTCTATCCCCCCAACGGGATAAACCACCGAAATGAAGACTATCCTCTCACCATACCTCTCTTCAAGCTCCTTTAATATGGGTATCATCCGGAGACAGTGGGGACATGTTGGGGACATGAATTCTAGGAAGACCGGCTTGCCCTCAAACTGTGATAACCTGATAGTCTTCCCGGTTAGGCCGAGCTCATCTATCTCAGGGAGCTCGAAATCGGGCGCAGGCCGCCTCTGAGCTTGGGTTGTGCGCGTCTCTATTGCTGGAGGAGTGGTAACATGCGGCCCTGTTGATATTGTGGTCAGCGTTGTGCCTCCTAGGAATGCTGCTATGAAGATTATGGCTAGCATGATGACGATGACCATGATTACCGGCGCCAGCCTTATGCCGTAATAATATCCCCTATGGCTCTCCCTGATATGCCTCTTCAAGGCTATGTCCGTGGGAAAGCTCTTGCCACAGAGCCTGCACTTCCTAGCCATAGGGGCTCCAGTATTCTCGCGCCCTCCATCCTATAAAACTTCCCAAGATCCTCAGGATGAAGATCATGTCTCAACGGGGCTTATAACCCGCTTCTAGGATCTTCCTAGCAGCGATCTCGGCGGCCTTTGACATGACCTCGGCGCACCTGTTCCAAGCGCCTGAGCTGATAAACTCCTCAACATCTCTTAGGTTCCTCAGGTCATAGATCCTCCCGAAGAGCTTCATGTGTATTTCCTTGCAGATAGTCGTCCCGAACTCCCTCTCGAACTCGTCGTAAACTCTCTCAGTGATCTCCATGGCCCTCCTATAATCTTCTGAGACATCTGTTCGCTCAAGTCTTCTCCGGCCGAAAACCACACCGATAAATAGCAATGCTCCTAGGAGGGAGCCACATGTCTGGCCAGATCTCGCTGTCCCGCCGGAGAGCGGGGAAGCAGCCTTAAACACCTCAACATCGGTTAGGCCGAAGACCTCCTGAAGAGCCTTCAAGGTCATCTGGGCGCAGCCTCGGGGAGGAGTTTCATGAACCCTTGGCAAGCCTAGCAGCCCTCCCCGGCAGACCCCCCGTGCACAACCTCCTAGCATAGAGAGACGCTGGCTCATAAGATTAAATATGGCGGGCACGCTCTCCCGGAGACTGCATGGGATTGCTGGGAGATTACCTAGCAGAGTATCATGGTTTTATCAGGTGAGCTAAGCAATAATCATGCTTAAAAATGGTGGGGCTTCTCCAAATCCGATGCCTGAATCACGGTTTAAAGCCATGTCGGATTTGGAGAAGCTGGGCGCACCCATCGAGGAGCGGAAGCCCCTGATTCAAAGGATAATGAGGGATTCTAAGGGCTGGATCGATGCCGTGATAATGATCGTGAATGGCACTAGAATAGCTTTCACAGAGAATGGAGGGATAAACGTGAATAATGTCACGAGTGCGGCGTGCACGATAGCCGATGCCGCCTTGGCTGTGCTGGAGCTCTTCGGCTCAAGGATAATAAACGAGATGGATATCCGAATGCTGGAGGGTCGGCACCTCATAATAAGGAATCATAATGGATGCCGGATCGTAATCCTGACGAAGCCCGATCCAAATCTCGGCCTAATTAAGCTGGCGCTCGAGAAGAACCTAGCATCAAATAGGCACCCGGGAAAAATTATGCACGCAGTCCAGAGGATAACATCATCCACCTGCATAAAATAGCTCCTTTAGTATGATAGCTTGGAGCTAGGTAGGGATAGAATTAATAGTTGTGGGTGAGCGTGGGGGCGCCCGGATTTGAACCGGGGGTCTCCGGGTAACTCCTCTCTGACCAAGAATTAGGCTGGATCTGGAGCCCGGCGCCGTAGACCTTGCTGGGCCACGCCCCCAGCCCCCGTATCTCTCGCATATGCGAACCGATATTAAAATTTCAGCCATATTGTCGTCTGATGCTGTTCAAACAAACCTTTTAGGTGCATCTCAGGGCTTTATATCGACCAAGTCCTTTGAATTGTTCATGAAGATGTTTTCATAGATGGCGTTTCTCGAGGAATTTAAGAGAAGTATTCCCACGCTTAAGCTATCAGATATCAGGTTGTCGTTTATCGTATTTTTATATGAGTCTCTTAAGGCTATACCGAAAAGATTTAATGCGAACGTATTATCCGAGACCACGTTATTGTGAGATGAGGAGAGCAGGATTCCGATATAGTTAGAGGTGATAACGCTTCTCAGGATCTTGTTATTACTCGATGAGTGAATATATACCGCGATCTCATTATTCGCCAGCTTGCTCTCAACTACCCGGCTGTTATTTGTATTCCAGAACTCTATCGCGACGCCGGCACCGGAAGCATTAACGCCCATGATAGTGATGTTCTCGCAGTTTACAAGAATAACTTGGCCAGCCCCCTCAACCGCCTCGCCAGAAGCCATTTCCAAGTATATTATAGGCTTATCATTCACCTTGTTTCCGGAGACAAAATTTGTATAAGAGTTTGAGAAAAACATGCCTTTATCGGCGAAGATATTATCCACTATTTGATTTGATGATGAGTCGAGGATAAGCATCCCACCACCCTTGATAACATTCTCGGAGACCTTGTTTCCATCAGCCTTATCATAGAGATAGATTCCATTAATGCCACCTATAATCATGTTTCGGTGAATTATGTTCTCTTTCGAGGATCTTAGATGTATTCCGAAGCTTGGGTTATCCGTTAAGATGTTCTCAGACACCATTATGCGTTTGCTCCCGGTTAGGTATATTCCCTCGCGGTTGCCGTAAATGAGGTTTTCGAGGATCAATATATCCGAGGATGAATGTATGTATATCGCCATCCTATTGCCGGTGAAATAGTTCCGAAACACTAGGACGCGGGATGAGTTGTAGATCTGCAGCCCAACCCCTCTGCCTCCAACATCTATGATTGTTCCGCCTCCGGTTATGGTGAAGCCAGTGATAACTACACTATCCCGCTTAATTAATATCGTGTAATCGCTCATCCCTCCATCAAGCAAGGTTCTTCTCGGATCCTCGCCAATGAGTATTATGGGCTTGTCTATCACTAGGTTCTCCTGATATATGCCGGCCTTAACATAGATAATATCGCCGTCAAGGGCCTCATTTACTGCTTCTTGAATGCTTTCATATTCGCTTGGGACTATTCTCAGCCTTGGCACGGTGAATACCCCGATTAGTGCGATCACGAATACGCTGTAGATTATGATCACTAAGGAGAGTGCGAGGATTATTGTGATGGTCTTCCAGTTTTCACGAGCCAGCATTTTTAATGCGGTAATAATGAGCGAATCACGGATATTAGCCTTAACTTTGCTTTGCATGAGGTCTAAAGCTAGATTATGTCGAGGGGAAAAATTGATAAGGCATTTCTCGGCTTGAGGCTTGGAGAGTTAGGATGATTTTGACGGATAGGGATATTAGGGAGTTTATGAGGCTTGGGAAGATTAGGTTTGAGCCGGGAATCTCTGAGGATCAGATAGGCCCTGGCTCTGTTGATCTTACGCTCTCAAACAGGTTCTGGAGGCTTAGGGCGGATCTGGAGCTGATAGATTTATCGGGGATGAGCTTCGAGGATGTGAGCGAGAAGATTATAGTGGATGAGATAGTGATTCCGCCACATGGCCTGGTCATAGGAATGACTAGGGAGAAGGTGTATGTCGATGATGATGTCTGCGGCTGGATCGAGGGGAGGAGCAGGTATGCTAGAATGGGGCTGGCAATACACTCGGCAAGCGGCTTCATCCACCCAGGCTCATATAATCATCAGGTGCTCGAAATCTCGAACCTGACACCATACTCGATGAAGCTGAGAGCGGGCATGAGGATAGTCCAAGTTGTCTTCCAGCTCGCGAGAAGCAGGAGTGAGAAGCCCTATAGGAGATATGGCGTCTTGGCTAGGGATCAGTAGGGGGTGATGTTTTTGCCTAGGATAGAGAAGCTGATAATACAGGTCTTATGTCATGCGACGGAGGATCAAGATAAGGTTCTCAGGGCTGTTAGAAACGTGCTTGGCGATGCCGCTGATAAGGTCTCGATAAGCTCTGAGACCTTGAAGGGCCATTATGGCGACCCGGTCACGATAATGAGGATGTATCTCCTCGACGAGAATGCTTGTGAGGAGGTTTTCCTGAGAATTCTCTCAAGCCTGTCGAGATTCGAGCGGGAGGGGATCTGGAGCGAGAGGGTTAAGAGGGGCAAGCATGGCGGCAAGCTCTACATAAGGCTCGATAAGCAGGAAGCTTTCCTCGGGAGGATAAGGCAATCTGACAAGGATCCAATAAGGATCGTGGTCGAGGCTCGGGGAAACATGGATGCGTTGAGAAAGAGGTTTGAGGAAAGGCTTGGGGATCTCGAGGCGGAGAGTTCATGAGAAGATATGTGGACTTCTGGGTCATAAGCGAGGAGCGCGAGAAGGCGATAGACCTCTTGAAAACCCTAGCGAGACTGGGCTACTCCGATGCGGTGATGGAGCTTAGAGGGGATCTCGCCGGATCCCTCGAGGAGTTGAGGGATATGGCCGCCGAGATCGGGATAAGGCTTCATCGAAAGCTTGTGCTCAAGCCAGGCGGCAGGAGGGAGCTTCTACGGGAGTTAAGGAGTAGTAGGGGCAGGTTCGAGGTGATAACAGTCATCTGTGAGAGCCTCGAGGTGGCCTTGGTCGCCGCGAGGGACTCGAGAGTGGATAGCCTCGTGATACCGCCGAAGCCGGGCTTCAGAATAGATAAGGGCGTGGCCTCAACGATAAGAAACTGCGTCGAACTACCGTTCAGCTGGTATCTTGCTGATAGGCAACAATTCCTCGAGGGGGCCTTGAAGATAATCCAAGTACTTGGCAAGAGGGTTGGGATAATAGTGTCCTCGGCATCCTCGAGCCCGCTCCTTCTGAGGGGACCTAGGGAGCTGGCCTCACTACCATGGGTCCTAGGATATCCCCAAGAAAAGGCTCTTGACACAGTCTCAAGGACGCCGCTACAGATAATTGAGAGGAATATTCTGAAGCTCTCAAGACGTTATGTGGCACGGGGGGTCGTGAGAGTTGGCAAGGAGAATGAAGAGGAGATACCTGCTGATATCCTCTGAGCCGGCTCATCATCCGGAGAGGGTAGCCGAGACCGTGAAATCAAGCTACAAGAGCCTATTCGGCGAACTTGGACTCGCATCCTCAGATCTCAAGCTTATCAAAGGATATGATAGGGAGGGTGCGGTGATTCTCAGATGCGCACTGGACTCTCTGCCGAGGGCGATCTTGGCGGCTGCCACGGTAACAGAGATCGATGGGGCCGAGGCCGCTCTAAGGGTTCTAGCGATAAGCGGGACAATAAGGGGGATTATCCGGAGACTGGCCCGGCTGAGATCAAGCTACACCTGAGATCTTCCACAGCTTGGGCAGAATATCTTGCCGCCCAACGGTTTTCCGCAGAACCTGCACCTATCCCCCGGGGCCACCTCTTCCTCCTCTTCCCTTCTTTCCTCTCTCTTCTTCTCGTATCTTCTTGCGAAGAGTAACCCGCCCTCAAAGAGCACGGCAAATACTGCGAGGAGTATCAGGTTCGCAAACACACCTCCATCCGGCGTTATTATCGCGGCGATTATATACATGCCACCATAGATCCACTTCCTATACTTCCCGATCGATTTTGTGCTGAGCAATCCAACACGGACTAGGAGATTTAGGATGACCGGTGTCGTGAACACCGCCCCAGTTGCGAGCGTGACGACGAGTATAGTCGTATAGAAGTCCATGATCGTGATTATCGGCTCGGCTCCAACAAGGTCGAAGAATATCAGCATAGCCCTGAACGTGAATGGTGTAATCATGTATAATCCGAAGAGCAGGCCCGCCACGAATAGGCCGAGGAAGGCTGACAAAAAAGGATAGATCATCCTTCGCTCATGCGGATAGAGTGCTGGGTCAACATATTTGAATATCTCGTATCCTATGACGGGGCTGCTGAATGCGAGGCCGAAGACAAGGGATGCTATGAAATAGATCTCGAGCGGCGCAGTGATCGTCTGTCCTATCAGCCTCATTATTTCCGGCTTCACTGTATTTCTTAAAAACTCCAAGACCACGGAGACCATGGGCTTATAATATCCCTCAAGAAGCTCCTGGGGAGAGTAGATCTGGGCTGGGAATGCTAGCATAATTATTGTCATTACGCCGATGGTTATCAGGCAGACCTTGAGCCTATCCCTGAGCTCCATCAAGTGCTCGAGTAGCGTCATCTCCTTCATGTCCCTAGGCTTCTCCTCGGACTTCTTCGACTCCTTCAACCTCCCCGCCTCCGAGAACCCCATCGCAATAAATACCGCCTCACCTAAAAATTCCTATTCCTGACATCTTTTACCCTTAAAAAAGGTATAGATACTTATTTGGGGGACGTGATGCTTTTCTCGGCTCTTCCCGTCCTCGGCTATTTCTTCTTTGTAAGCTTGATTATTTCCTCTGCTATCTGATCTCTAGTCTTGCCCTCTGTTTCTATGCCAAGCTCCTTAGCTATTTTGATAAGCTCGTCAGATGCCTCGGAGGCGGTCTCGGTGAATGGGCGGACAGCCTCCTTTACCTCTTCTTTCATTTCCTCGGCTTCTTTAGCTGCCTTCTTGAACTCCTTCTTCGCCTCTCCGAGCGCTCTAGCCATCTTCGGCAGCTGGGATGGCCCCCACAATAGGAGGACTATTATGATCACGGCCACGATGACCCACTCAAGACCTGCGAGCGCCATGCTTCTCGAGTATCATGGACTTGGGCTCAAATATAAGTATTCAAGATGCTGAAGGAAAACATTGAAAAAGGGAGAATTTCCGGAAACATTCGGAGTCGGTGCTGTTCGGGGGAGTTTGCTTTAATCCTTATAACGTGCGGATTTCTGAGTGGCTTTGGAGTGGGCGTGAGCGGGCTCCTTATAACGTGCGGATTTCTGAGTGGCTTTGGAGTAGGCGTGAGCGGGCCTGCTAGTGAGTTTAGGCCCATCGTCAGGTTTCTCGGCACAGATCTAGATGGATCTCTAAAGGTCCCCTACGCGCTCGCGGCAGTAAAGGGCATCGGCGTAATGCTCGGATATGCTATTGCTAGGGCTGCTTGTGTTGATACGGAAAAGAGGCTCGGCTTCCTCAGCGAGGAGGAGCTTAGGAGGCTTGAGGAGGTTGCCAGGGACCCGTTAGGCCACGGCATCCCAGCTTGGATGCTGAATAGGAGGAGGGACCCGGCCACTGGTAAGGATCTACAGCTCTATGGCTCGGACCTAGTATACGCGATTAGAGAGGATATTCAGAGGGAGATGAGGATAAAGTCCTGGAGGGGTGTCAGGCACTCCCTCGGCCTCAAGGTGAGAGGCCAGCGGACTCGAACCACAGGGAGATTCGGAACAGCAATCGGGGTCTCGAGGAGAAGGCAGTAAAGATAAGGGTTATCAGCATCCTCCCCCCACAATACCATCGAGAGCTATGAGTTTTCGGGTTCTCAGGTATTTTGGTGTGCTCGCTCTCGCGGTCGGCTGGATTACAATAATTTTGGCGATAAGTGTTAATCCATGGTTCTCCTTGGTCAGGAATGCTCTCAGCGATCTGGGGGCTGTTGGCAGGGAGAATGCATGGATATTCAACTCCGGGCTGATCTTGGCGGGGATAATCGCCGCCCTCTACTCCATCTATCTCATCGCCTCGGCTCACGGTAAGCTGGAGATACTCGCCTCCACAATATTCCTCATGTCCTCGATACACCTGATCATGATCGGCGCCTTCCCAGAAGGAACTTATCCACATCTCTTCATATCCTACTGGTTCTTCCTATCCGCCGGTATAGCGGTCCTGCTTTTCGGCGCATCTATGCTGGTTAAGCGCGATCTCGTCCTTGGCATATCACTCATCATCATATCTATCATAGGGTTCGCCGGCGCCGCCCTCATCCCATGGCCCTCGATAGGAGCGGTGGAGGTCTTCGCGATAATCCTGCTAAGCATCTGGGCCATCCTTATGCTGAGGCGCTTCTAGGCTCCTCCTCAGCCCCGCCCACGCCCATTCTCTCCAACTCGGCCTTTAGCTTCCTCCTTATAGCCGCGGGATTGTTCTCCACACCATAGAGCTCGGCGAAGAGGGGGCTCGTCTTCAGGATCAGCGTCCTCCCGGATTTCTCAGCCTCGATAAGCCCCTTCTCAAGGAGAATTCTGATATGCTTGTATGCGGATCCGCCCCTAGCTTCAGCCACCTTACTCTGCTCAATCGGCTGATGATAAGCTATGAAGGATAAGGTCCTCATGACTCCGCGGCTTAGAAGAGGCTTCCTCAAAATCTTTCTCACGAGCTCCATATATTCCCTCCTAAGCTTGAGGAGATACCTGTTCCCCGGAAGCTCGATCAGCTCCAAGGCCCTTGAATTCTCCTGATAATGCTTCTTGAGCTCCTCGATCGCGCTTAGCACCTTCTTCTTTGACCTCGTCTCACATATCCTCATTATCAGGTTTAGTGGGACCGGCCTCCCGGCCGAGAATAATATTGCCTCAATTCTCGCCTTCAGTTCCTCTTGACCGGGCATTCCATTTCACCGCTATCAGCCTATGCCCCTCATCCTCTATCAACTCGACATCTCCCCTCGCGGCGGCGAAGAGTAGGAGTATGAACCTCCTCGCTGCCTCGAGCCTATCGACTCCCTCAAATATGCTCCTGACATCAATTGTCTCCTTGTCGCCGAATATCCTCCTGAGTCCCTCGAGAAATTCATCCAGCCTCTCCTCAAGCTTAACGAGGAACTCGTCGAGCTCCACGTCGAATATTGCGAGAAGCGCCTTCTCCTCGCCATCACCATTATTCCGGCTTGGCCTGCTGAGAGCCTCTCTAAGAGCTTGTATGAGCTCGCCCACGGCCACGACCATGAACTCCGGCATGCATGGTAGATCAATGGGCGGCGGCACTATCATGATCCCCCTCCTCAGGTCGTCCTCCACGGGTCTCGGCCTATCAGCCTTGAGGAGGAGCTCAGTCTTCATCCGATGTATCGTCGCGGCGGAGTATGCGGCGACGCCGCACGAGCTGAGGTCTATGAGGCCTATCCTCCCAAGCTCCTCCATGAGGGCCCTAAGAATCTCCACGAGCTTTATCTGCCAGGGCTTAACCCTATCAAGCCTCGTAACATCGAAGAGAACCCTCCACCTCGGATCGCTCCAGATCGTGATCACCCTATCCGCCACTGCCCATCACCTCCTCGAGCCTCGTCATGACAACCCGCGATGATCCACCGGCATTGTAGACTCCGATAACCTGATCAGCCTTCCCCACCATAACATCCTTCAAGCTTATCACGATTATCTGGATCCTCCTCGCCATCTCCTTAAACAGCTCGGCGAGCCTCTGGCTATAGCGTAGATCCATGTGAGCATCAACCTCGTCAAAGACGTAGAAGTCGGCGGGAGTGAGGCCTTGGAGCGCGAGGAGGAGCGCCACGGCCGCGACCGACTTCTCGCCACCACTCGCGGCCCTTGAGCTTCTAGGCTGCTTCCCAGGAAACGCGAGGATCATCTCAATGCCGCCCTCAAATGGATTATCCGGGTTCTCAAGTCTCAGCCAGCCCCTTCCACCAGTCAGCTTACTGAAATAATGCTCAAAGGACTCGGCAACCCTGTTAAACGTCTCCATGAATATCCTCTTCTTCTCACCCTCAATCCACTCAATGAACCTGAGTATCTCCTGCCTCTCCGCCTCCAGCTCTGCTATCCTAGAGGATCTGACCTTATAGTTTCCAATGATCTCCTCATACTGGGCTGGCGCAAGCTGATTTATCATCTCAAGCTCCTTTAGCTCCGCCTCCAGCTCCGCTTTCAGCTCCCTAAGCCCCCCCTCAGCCAGCGGGGGAACCTCGATGGAGGATTCCCTGATTAAGCAGAGCTTCTCCCGGAGATTCCCGAGCTCAACCTCCAGCCCAGCCCTTCTCACCTTCAGAGACGATCTTGCCTCCGAGACGCCTCTCATCTCCTCATCCAAGCGGCTGATATTCAGGGAGGCGGCCTCAACCTCAGATCTAAGCGCCTTGAGCTCATGATCGAGGCTTCTCCTGAGCTCGGAGAGTATCAGCATGCCGCATGCCGCCTCTGCTATCTCCATCTCCAGCCCCCTGATCTCCGCAGCCAGCATCCTCGCCTTCTCAATCGCCTCGACCCTCTCGCGCCTCACATCCTCAATCCTCTCCATTATCCTCGAGATCTCGGCCCTAACACGCCTCTCCTCAGCCTCGAGTGCCTCAATTCTCCTCATAGTATTAGAGAGGCGGAGTTGCAGCTCGGATCTCCTGAGCCTCGCCTCCTCGTGAGCCCTCCTCCTCTCCAAAATCTCCTCCTCAAGCTTCCTCAGCCTTAACGCCTCATCCTCACCAATCTCGAGCCCCGGCATCTCCTCCAGCATCTGCCTAGCCTCAGCGATCACTTGATCCAATCTCTCGAGCTCCATGCTCAGTACCTCAAGCTTTTCACGCCTCCTCGCGATCTCATCCTCCATGCTGGAGGCCCCTTCTTGGATTATGCGGATCCTATCCGCCAGCCTGCCCTCCTCGATGCTCAGGCTCGAGCTCCTCGCCATGAGCGCTTTCACCATCTTCTCGAGCTCGCTTGACCTCCTCCTCAGCCTCTCCTTCCTCTCCCTCAACCTCTCCAGGACTCGCAGAGCCTCCCTATACTCTCGCGTAGCCACCTCAGCCAGAAGTTCCTCACTAGATGATATGGTCTCGATCCGCAGATCTGGGTGAATCATCACACCATTAACTAGGATCTTCTTCCCCACTTGAAGCCGCGGCCTATCAGAGATCTCCACGTTCTTCAGAAGATATCCGAGCGCGATCTCAGCCCAGTCCGCGCTGGCCCTCACGCCGGGCATCCTAGGCCTCGCACGCGCGCTCAAGGCGACGTCCAAAGGCAGTATCCTAAACTTTATCCCCGACCCACCTAGAGCCTCAGCAAGCCTTATCCCAATAGACACGTTATCAACTACAAGGGCATTGAGCCATCCCTCCGTCGCCGTCTCTAGGGCTGCGAGAACCCTCTCATCAGCGGAGATAGCATCCTTCAAGAATCCTTTAACACCTTTAATACCGGCCTCCCTAATCGCGTCAAGGATCCTCTTAGCCTGATCATCCTCGGGCTTAAGCACGCCCATCGACGCAATTCTCTCGAGGATCGTGGAGAGGCCGCGCTCAATCTCCTCAAGCGACGAGACCTTGGAGCTATAATACTCAATAATCTTTCCAAGTTTATCCAACTCCTCTTGGGCAGCTCTCCTCTCGCGCGAGATCTCCTCAAGCCTCTTCTCGAGATCCAGTAGCTCGGTGAGCGCTTTCCCGCGTTCGTCGCTGAGCTTCTTGATCTCCGCCTCAAGCCTCCCCGCCTCCTCCATGAGCGCCTTGCGCCTCGCCTCAGCCCCAGCGATCCTAGCCTCGACCTCGAGCCTCTTGCGTCTGATCTCCTCGAGCCTCCGCTCGACCTCACCCTTCAGCGCGAGATACTCGCCCTCGACATGCCTAAGCTCTTCAAGCCTCTCACCCTCCCGTGAGCCAGCATCCTCAACCTCATACTTCAGCCTCTCAACCTCCTCCAGCAGCCCACTCCTCTCCGAGGCTACCTCGGCCAACCTGCCCTCCAAGCTCCTTAGGGAATCCCCTAAGTAATCCTCCTCCCTCTTCAGCCCCTCACATCTCTCCATGAGAGCCGAGACCTCGGCCCTCAGGCCATTAGCCCTATTCTCCCGAGACCTCCTCAACAGCTCCAGCGAGGAAATCATCGAGTCAGTATGCTCAATCTTCGCCGAGAGGTCCTCGAGCCTGCCCCTAAGCCCATCCCTCCTCTCAAGCCATTTAATCTTCTCCTCCTCAAGTGCTCGAAGCCTTTCCTCGACGGCTAGGAGCTGCTCATCAACCTCCTTCAACTCCGCCTCGAGCCTGCGTATGCTCTTCTCGAGCTCATGCCGCTGGATGGCGGCCAGAAACTCCTCGACAAGCCTCCTTCTAAGGGCCTGGTTCCTCTCCCTCTCAAGCTGCTTAACGCGGGCCCTGACCTCCTTAGTGCCGGCCTTCGCGATCGCGAGGTTCTTCTCGGCAATAGCAAGCTGCTCCTCAGCCTCAGCCCTCTTCTTCTCATAATCACTTATCCCAGCAACTTCCTCAAGCATCCTCCTAAGCTCCACGCCGCTCCTCTCAGCGATCTCGACAACGGATCCTTGCGGGACTATATTGAAGCCCGATGGCCTGATATTCGCCATAGATAACAAGGTCAAGAGCTCGTTTCTCGAGACCTGCCTACCATTAATTGTATACTCGCTCTCACCATCCCGATCAATCTTCCTAGAGATCGTGACCTCATCAGAGTCAATTGGCAGAGCCTTATCCGAGTTGTCGAGGGTTATGGAGACCCTCGCCCAGCCAACTGATGGATCGTCATGGACGAGCTCAGCAAGCTTGCCAACCCTGAGATTATGAGCACTAAGCTCCCCAAGAGCAAACCTAATCGCGTCAATCACATTAGACTTCCCGCCACCATTAGGTCCCGTGACCACGAGAAACCCCTTCCCAAGCTCGAGGGAGACGCGCCTCGAGCCGAAGGACTTAAACCCTTGAATAGTCAGCCTCTTAATATAGACCATGCCCCTCCCTAATTAGTGTAAACAAGCTGTAGCCTCAAGTTAAAAATTATAGCTCATCAGGATCTTGGTCATACAAATAAGCTTCCCATGGAATTACGCCTATATCCCGCAAGGCTTTACTCTATCTCATTCCACCACTTCTTCTTTTCACCAATCTTAGCCCTCTTGAGCCAGTTCTTAGTCTTCGGCATTTCCTCCAAGAACCTAAGAAGGCTTTTAACTTTCTCTTCAACATCTCCGGCATCAGCATCATCCAGAATATGTTCGTTCCGGTATTTCTCAAGGAAGATTAGAACCTTCTCCAAATTAAGCTTCGACTCGTACCAAAATTCCCAATCATCGCTAAGGACTTCCTGCAGCCTTTTAAGATCTATAGCGTCCCCCTCATATTCGCTTGAAATTCCATGTGCCCTAAGGAGGAGGATAATATCCTTGATATCCTTCTCAGCAATCCTATGGATTTGCAACTTTTCAAGCAATAAATCCGAGAGGGGTATTGTAGGAAAGTCGAACTCAAGCCTACCCTTATCCGGCTTACCGAAGTCAATAATATGATTATACTTCAACCGATCTATGAAAACATCTACTTGGTGACTTCCATCCTTCGAGTAATATATTCTCCGAGAATCACCATAATACATCGCTATCCTAAAATCAGGCGTGTAGCTGAGCTCCGTGAGAACAGAATCCAGCCTACTGACATGAGGCTTATAAGTTATGATATCTATGTCGGTTATCTGTCTCTCCTCATCATCCAGTCTCTTAAGCCTTTTGAATAAGTCCACATAATCCATGGAGTGAATCAGTATCGCTAATCCCCCTATTATGCGGGCTTCTGCACCGACTTCATGTGCTCGCGTAACGATCTCTGTAGCGCGTTTTATGAAAAATTCTGTCATCGGCTTAATGGAGTGCATGCCTTTTGAGAATCTACACAGTCTATTTAAGAAGTTTTCGCGGGAATAAGTATGCTGAAGAAAAATTTTATAAGTCTAAAAGTCGTCTGTAAACATTATGGCGGTCTTCCCTAGGCCAACCTCGGGTCTGGTCAAGGAAATCTCTGCACCAAGCGCTATAATGTATAACATGGCTGCAATGGGTCTACCATTCTGCTTCATCTACATTCTCTGGACGATGATACTATTCCCCGGTGCATACCTGCCCATAACAGCCATCTACGCTATTCTCCTAGGAATAGTTCCAGCATTCGTTTATTACCTAATGTCTGTGAGCATGCCGCGATCTGGAGGAGACTATGTCTGGGTGAGTAGGATAATTCATCCAAGCATAGGTTTCATGACGAATCTGGCGCTAACTTTCGCCCTACTCGTGGCCATAGGTGTCGAGCCCTCATGGACAATGCAATGGGGTATAGCTCCAATAGCCTCCTCCCTCGCCCTATTAACAGGAAATAGCTCATTATACTCTCTCGCCGAGCTCCTAGCATCACCAACAACAATACAGATTATCGGAGTAATATACTTCGTCCTAATAGCAGTCTTGATTACAAGGAGCACGAGAACGATAATGCGTACATACTGGGCGTTCTTCGCGATAAGCATGCTAGGTATGCTGATTTACATCATAACGCTGGCAATTGCAGGGCCTCTGACCTTCATAAAGAGATTCGAGTCATTATCAGGTATAAGTTACGAGAAAGTCCTTGAAGCAGCTCAGGAGCTTGGCTATCCAAGTAGCTATGACTGGGGAATAACCACCTTCGCGGTGATCTACACTTTCCTGAACTTGGCGGGATTCTGGTTCACAGCATACATTGGTGGAGAGATTAAAGAGGTTAGTAGAGCGCAGTTGATAGCGATTCCCGGATCATTAATCGCGCTATCACTTGCCATGTTTATAGTATACTACGTGACATTCACGGTTTACGACGGCATCTTTCTGGGAAGCCTAGCATATCTGGCTGTAGCCGGTCACGAGGTCTATAAGCTTCCCTTCGAGATGCCCTTCCCACACTTCTTAATGCCGTTCCTAACGGATAATCCTGTGGCGATAGTCTTGGTGAATCTAGGATTCGCCGTGGCGCCGCTGCTCGCTGGCATGACATACATTTTCCTAGTGATCAGGAACATCTTTGCATGGTCCTTTGACAGAGTTATACCAACAGTGTTTTCAAAGGTTCACCCGATGACTAGGTCCCCATATGTTGCCTCAATACTGATCATAGTACTGGCTCTAATATTCCAAGCCCTTTGGCTTTACACGACGGTCTTCGAGTACATCCTCTATTTAACGACGATAATATTCTTGGTTGTTTGGTTTTCAAGCCTGGCAGCAGTATTCTTCCCCTATAGGCGCAAGGACGTCTTCGAGGCCTCGCCAGAGATCGTTAAGAAGCGGGTCGCGGGAGTACCATTGATCACTATTCTCGGTATAATCTCCTTAATAGTGACCTCATTCATAGTTTATGCAACTCTTACGCCAACATTCGGCGGCGTCATGGATCCAATAAACCTGTTCTATAATATGCTAGTCTTCCCGATAGGGCTCGTGATATATTTCATAGCATCGCTTTATAGAAGAAAGACAGGCCTCCCACTAGAGCTATCATTCAAAGAACTTCCACCGTACTAGGAGGCGGCTGCGGCAATGGAACTGAGGTGTCATAAAAAATGAGGGTATTCTTTGCGTCCGACGTCCATGGCTCAACCCGCTGCTTCATAAAATTCATTAACACCCCTAATATTTACGGAGCCAAAGTACTGATATTAGGAGGAGATATTTGCGGAAAATTCATAGTGCCAATTATAAGGAGCTCGGATGGATCTTGGAGGACAACCTTTCTCGGGAGGGCTTATGTGGTAAATAGCCGTGAAAAGCTTAAGGAACTCGAGGAGAGGATTGAGATCTCGGGAGCATATTATTATGAAACTGATGAAGAGGAATGGAATGAACTCACTAATAACAAGGACAAGCTTCATGATCTTATGATAAAGTTAATGAAGGAAAGGGTTAGGAGTTGGATAGCCTTATGCGAAGAGAGGATCGGCGGGCGGGATGTAAAAGTATTCATAAGCCCCGGAAACGATGATCCATACGAAATTGATGAGCTGCTAAAGAGCTCGCATGATAACATAGTTTTGGGAGATGGCATAGTCTCTAGAATTGATGAAAAACATGAAATTCTTATGCTCGGGATCTCAAACAAAACGCCGTGGAACTGTCCCAGGGATCTTGAGGAAGATGAAATAAAAGCTAAGATGGATAATTTAGTCTCGAGAATGGAAAATGTTGAGACGAGCATATTTAGCATTCATGTCCCACCATATGGATCTGGCCTCGATATAGCGCCGCAACTTGATAAGAATTTAAAGCCAGTGCTGGGCCCTGGAGGGGCTCCAGTAATGATTGCCTGTGGATCGATTGCTGTTAGGGAGGCTATAGAGAGATATCAACCAATGCTTGGTCTTCATGGGCATATACACGAGTCAAGAGGGGCATACCGTATAGGAAAAACGCTCTGCCTAAACCCAGGAAGCGAATATAGTGAAGGAATACTTCGAGGGGCTCTTATCGAGATAAGAGATGGGAAAGTGAGGGATTACCTCTTTACCCAAGGATAACATCAACCTCCCCAAAAGCTTATTAGGAATTTCAAACGAAAATTAAATAATCCAAGAAGTTCTGTACTTGGGGGTTGTTATGAGGTTTAAAGTGGCGTGTCTTCAAATGGATCCAAAGCTCGGAGATAAAGAACATAACTTGAAGAAGATTCTCTCGATGATTGATGAAGTTGGTAAGCAGGAGGTTCGGCTTGCTGTTTTTCCTGAACTTGCTTTAACGGGCTTCAACTGCGGTGAGGACTTTTTAAAATTAGCGGAACCTATCCCCGGACCAACGACTAAGAAAATAGGTGAGAAAGCCCGAGAATACAATATGTACGTGGTTGTTGGCATACCGGAGCGGGGAGAGCTTCCTGGAATACTCTATAACGCGGCGGCACTAATAGGCCCAAATGGCGATGTGGTGGGTGTTTACAGAAAATCTCACTTAGCATTATACCTGCATTGGGAAATAATTAGCGAGGAACCAGAAATTTTCCGGAGGGGGAATAAGTTATCAGTCTTTAATACGGAACTCGGTAAAATAGGAATCCTAATATGCCAGGATGGAGATTTCCCGGAGACATGGAGGGTATTAGCGCTTAAAGGAGCGGAGATAGTCGCTTTTTCCAGCGCTTCTCCGGAAGGCTTCAAATATATGTGGTATAATGAGCTAACCACAATGGCGTATCAAAACGGATACTATGTTGTAGCAACGAATAAAGTTGGTAAAGAGGTATTCGACTTCCATGGAAAGAGGCTTGAGGAAACAGCATTTGGCGGTAGCTTAATAATAGATCCTCTAGGCAGGATTATAAAAAGTGCTAAGGAGTTTGAAGAGGATATAATCATCGCCGAAATAGATACGAATGAAGTTTTAAAAGCGAGATGGGCAACAAAGCTGCTTAGAGATAGAAGACCGGAGCTATACAAGGTGATTTGTGAGGAGGATTAGTCATCTGGTGTGCAGCACATGAGAATAAAGCGCATTAATGTCTTCAAGCTGGATATAGCATTGAAGGAACCCTTTACAATAGCGTTTAAGACCTATACTCATGCGCACAATTGTCTTGTGATACTTGAGACGAATGAGGGGATTAAAGGATATGGAGAATCCTCGCCAGACAAATTAATAACAGGTGACTCTCAGGAGGAAGCATTGGCTTTTATGAAAATTGCCGCAGAGCATCTTCAGGGACGTGCACTGGATATAGAGGAAGTTCACAAGACGCTTTCTCAATTAGAGGACAAGACAGGTTTGAGAAGCCAAACGGGTAAAGCTGCCATAGATATGGCGTGTTATGATGCCTTGGGAAGGGCTGAGGGAAAGCCTGTCTACGAGATTTTAGGGGCGAGTATGCCTGCTAGAATCCCCACAACGCTAACAATAGGGATAAAGACGCTGGATGACACAATTGCGACCGTAAGAGATTATATGACAAGATTCGGAGAACGTGGATTAAGGAGAATAAAACTTAAGCTATCTGGAAAACCTGAAGATGATCTTGAAAGAGTTTTAAAGGTTGCCGAAATATTCCCCGGAGAGCTAACGCTTGACGCGAACCAGGGATACAAAGATCCGGAACAAGCTGTTAAGACCTTTAACAAAATGTTTGAGGTGGTGGGGAGGCGATTGCTTCTAGTCGAGCAGCCCACGCCAAGAGAGGATCTAGATTCCCTTAAGATTATTGCGAGCAAATCTCCTATACCAGTGTTTGCCGATGAATCCGCGAGAACCTTGGACGATATTATCAGAATTATAGAGATGGGGGCCGCACATGGAATAAATATTAAGCTTCAAAAGATAGGTGGAATATATTATGGAATTAAGGCTGCTCGAATGGCTTATGAAGCTGGGATTAAATTGATGGTTGGATGTAATGAGGAGACGCATATAGCGATTTCAGCGGCAATACATTATGCATCTGCAATGCCCAGCGTCATTAATGTTGACTTGGATAGTGATCTGCTACTCTTCGACATGAACATAACTAGAGAGGATCCTCTTGAGACATTTGTCCTTGGAATGAGGATTCCTAGAATGAAGCCGGGCTTAGGTGTTGAACTGGCGGATTGGTTTAAAGCATTTGCAAATGAGAAAATAGTTCTCCAGAAGATAATCTAATTGTTGGGGCTCATGCCATCTTTACGTAACATGGCTAATAGAGGTATTTGTCTTTCCATTTCTCCACCTCTTGGACTGACCGCTTTACGTCACTGAAGAGCTCGACGGCCTTCTCCACATCCTCGGGTGTAATCTCTTCCCTCCCATTCTCTCGGGCTATTATCTGGCTTGGTGTCAGGAGCTGGACAGCGTATCGGAGTGTTGATTGCTCTCCTATGTCGGTGAGCTTCTCTAAGGCTTCTGGGCTTAGCTTGACCCTTTCCTCGGCCGCCCGGATCTCTAGGATCTTCTTGATCTCGTCCCTTGTATATGGCCTCGTCGTGATTATCAGCATTCTATCGAGGAGGTCGAGTGGGATGCCGTATGGGGAGACCATGTCCGTCCCCCTTATCCTTGTCATACCCCTATTTGTGGCGAGGATTATTATTGGCGCGAGCTCGCTCTCCATCGCGGCATTCAGGAACGAGAACGCCTCGATATCCAAGAGATGAACCTCATCTATGAACAATACGCCCGGTATTATCTCGGCGGTTCCCTCCTCAACCCTCTTCTTCACCATCTCATCCACCTCTCTCCTGATTTCGTTGTCTATTTCCTTAGTTGGCGGCGCGCCGAATAGGGGGCTGAATAGCCCACCACCCCTAGACTGCGCGCTGATCTGATCCAAGTCATGGAGCGTGAGGACGTAGATGAACTCCTTCTCCTTCTCAACTGGCCCCCCGGCCTAGGCACAGTCCTCTCATCCACAGTGGCTAGATCATATTTCTCGGCAGCCTCCTCCGATCTCCCGATCCTCGTAACCCTGCCCGTCTCCACATCAATCGTTATCATATCCCCGACGGTAATCCCCTGCGACAATATATAGGAGGCTATGGTTGCTCCAGCCCTGAAGGTTCTTCGATCATCCCTGGTCGCGAGGCCTATGACAACGTGATCTGGGATCTCCTGATACGGGTTGTAGGGATGCCTCCGCGTCTTCACCTCGAGCTGAACAACTTCGCCCTCGTAAACCCTCCTCCTCTCCCTCAATCTGACACCTATCGCCTTCCTCATCGCCTGGGTCAGGATCTCCGTCTTCTTCAGCTCCGAGGAATAGATCTCGGAGCCGCTAAGGGTTACAAATGGTACATCCCTGCCGAGCTCCCGGGCTATAGCGCATGCTATCGCCGTCTTTCCTGTTCCAGATGAAATGAAGAGATGTAGAGAAAAGTAGCCCTAATAACTCCTCTACAACATAATTCCTTCGCTTACAAAAGGTTTAAATAAAAAGCCCACAAACTAGTTTCTAGCCTAGATATCTTCGCAGTTATCGGGTGGGGTAATTATGGCCTCAATCCGAGAACTGCCAAGTAGCAATATTATCCGTTTTGAACGCATTGGAGCTCACACCCACATCAAAGGTCTTGGCTTAGACGAGACTGGCCGAGCTGTAAAGGTAAAGGATGGCATGGTCGGTCAAGAAAGAGCTAGAGAAGCAGCTGGACTCGTCGTTCGAATGATCAAGGAAGGAAGGCTCAGCGGAAGATGCATAATCTTGGCTGGTCCACCGGGGACCGGCAAAACGGCCCTAGCTGTAGCGATATCGAGAGAGCTTGGTCCGAATGTCCCATTTATTCAAATGTCTGGAAGTGAGATTTATAGTGCTGAGAGAAAGAAGACTGAGATTTTGATCGAGGCTATGAGAAAGGCGATAGGGGTTGAGATCCACGAAGTACGTAGGATCTATGAAGGCGAAGTTGTTAGGCTGGATCTGAGAACTGTGCCGCATCCTTATAACCCATACCAAAGGGTTCCCGAAAGTGTGCGGATAACACTAAAGACTACTAGTGAGGAAAAGACTATTGAGGCTGGGAGTAGTGTAGCCCAACAAATAATCGCGCAGGGGATTTCGGAAGGACATGTTATCCAAATTGATGCTGAGACAGGCCGGGTCGTGAGTTTGGGTCTGAGTTTGGAGAGCACTAAGGGAAAAACATATGATGTGGATGCGGATGTAAAGGTGCCTAGACCCTCAGGTCCAATATTAAAGGAGAAAGAGTTCGTTTATACCCTGACTCTTGCTGATTTGGATGAATTACAGGCTAGGAGAAGATCAGGAGGGCTATTCAGCCTACTTTTTGGAACTTTGCCGGAAAGGGAGCTTGACGCAGAGATTCGAATGGCTGTTGATCAACAAGTTAAAGAATGGGTTGATGAGGGAAAGGCCGTTATTCATCCAGGTGTCTTGTTCATTGATGATGCCCACTTGTTGGATTTAGAAGCCTTTAGTTTCCTTGGAAGGGCTATGGAGGGCGAACTTGTTCCAATAATAATACTGGCTACGAATAGAGGTATTGCCAGAATCCGAGGGACGGATATTAAGAGCCCATTCGGTTTCCCCCTAGATCTTATAGACAGAGCTGTGATAATCACCACCCAAGAATATGATAAGGATAGCATTAAGGAGATTTTAAGGATTAGGGCGCGGGAAGAGATGTTCGAGATAGAGGAGGATGCTTTAGAGAAACTTGCCTGCATAGGGGTAGAGAGCTCGCTTAGATATGCTGTCCAACTCCTAAGCTTCGCCACTCATAATGCGAAGAGAAGGGGGCGTAAAAAAGTTACGGTAGATGATGTTGAAATCGTGAAGAATCTCTTCATGGATGTAAA
>Ga0209183_1000305_pt1 | contig 22125 bp, 18 predicted proteins | sample LHCtaG_2_FD_184120 | JGI IMG/M metagenome (GOLD analysis project Ga0209183, IMG submission 184120) | Hot spring microbial communities from Little Hot Creek, USA to study Microbial Dark Matter (Phase II) - LHC4sed_replicate (SPAdes)... | ecosystem: Environmental > Aquatic > Thermal springs > Hot... | reverse complement strand
GTCAAAACGGGGCTTTACATAGCAGCTATTTTAGAGCCCACGAGGAAGGCAAAACCTTTAAGCGGGCTTGATGTATTTAAGATACCTTCGCCACGCTTCCTTCCACTGAAAGCTGCGAGCTCTCCAAGTGCCTACAATCCCGTAAGGCAAAAACACGACTATAAGCACGAAAGCTATTCCGAAAAACAGCATCCAAGAAGGCCCGAATAAACGATTAAGCCAGTAGCCCAAAAGGTGGACGATAGCAGCTCCTAATACTGGGCCACTTAGCGTTCCTACCCCGCCTACAATCGTCATAGCAAGCACTTCTATAGTGGTGCTGACACTTAGAACTGAGGGGGTGACGCCCAGGTTAAAAAGGGCGTTCAGGGCCCCGGCCAAAGCAGCCATTAAACCCGAAGCCATAATAGCTATAAGTTTGTAGATGAACGGATTGTATCCCAACATTGCGACGCGCTCTTCATTTTCCCGGATTGCTATCATGACTTGGCCAGTAGGAGAATTAACCAATCGGCGGGCGGCCATGTACATTATGGCGAAGAAGAAGAGGGTGAAGAAGTAGAAATTAGTCCGGTGCTCAATGGGGTTAAGGAATGGAGGAGGATAAATCCCATGCAAGCCATCATCTGCCCCAGTATATTGGCGGAAATCAGTGGCTTCAGCAAGGATGTAAAAGAATTCAGCGAAGGCCAAGGTAACCATTGCAAGGTAAACACCTCGCACGCGCAGGGAGAGAGCGCCGATAACGAAACTCTGGAGCAAAGCCACGACTATTACTGCTCCCATTGCTTCCCAAAGTGGCCAACGTGCGTGTTTAATCAAAAGACCAAGAACATATCCACCTGTCCCGTAAAACATAGCATGGCCAAAGGAAATTATACCAGTGTAACCTAAAAGCAAATCATAACTCATGGCAAAAACGCCCAAGATGAGCATTTGGATAACCATACCCTGCCAGAACTTAGCATGGCCTGTTTCGGCTAAAGCGATGAGCCAACTAAGGCCTTTTAGCCCTGGCTTTACACGGGCTGGCTCTCCTATGGTTAAGCCTGCGATAAAGGGGAAAACGATTAGTAAAATTACCAAAAGCCAGTTTAGGTACCGGGTTTGCACTTTCACGGTCTCACCTCTTCTTCCCGAAAATTCCAGAAGGACGCACTAAAAGTACTAAAGCCATCACAAGGACAATGGAAGCTCGCGCTATAGCAGGGGAAGCTTTCCACGCTTGTGCCATACCCGGGAAAGTAAAACCAGTAGTTACCAAAGTGTCTCCGAAAGCGCGGGCCAACCCTAATATCAACGCTCCCACTGCTGTCCCAGCGTAATTTCCCATTCCCCCAATAACTACTGCAATGAAAGCTTGAAGCTGGAAAATTCCACCCATATCTGGGTAAACACCTACGAAAGGAGCCGCTACTACCCCTCCTAAGGCAGCTAACGCTGAGCCAATGGCGAAGACTATTGTAAAAACACGCCGAACGTTAATACCCAGAGCTTCTACCATTTCACTATCTTGGACCCCAGCACGGATTATCATCCCCAAACGCGTGTAGCGCAAAAGCAAAGTGATGACTACAAACATGAGCAAACCTATGAAGATAATGAAAAGGCGGTAGGAGGGGAACGCGCGTCCAACAATGTAGATAGAGGAGCAACGTTCTCTGAACCAAGCAAAAATGTTAGGAGAAATGCAGCTTACGGCAAACAATGAAGGGGGAGACATCGGAGCGCGGCCTTCTTTGCCCCAGATAAATTTGACTAATTCCCCTCCAACAAACATCAGGCCAAGTGTTAAAACAATCTGAGCGATAGGACGGCCGTAAAAAGGACGGATAAAATAGCCTTCAATTAACGCACCTAAAATTGCCCCTACCACTACAGCTGCAACCATCGCTAAAAGAAAGCGCAAGTCAACCGAAAGGCTGAGGAGGAACTTTTCCAAGAAATTACGCTCTACGAGTATAAGGAAAGCCGCGGCAGTAAGGCCTAAGATGTAAGAGATATGGCGGTAAATAACTACAGGCTTTTCTTTCCCTTTTCTCCAGAAGCTTGGCCCCAGGCTCAAAAGCAATCCGGATAAAACCATCCATCCTAAGCGGGAAGCCATCCGGGCTAAGGGCTCTTGGGCAAGAGCTGTTGGGATAGCACCTCCTGGAGTAGTGGGTTCAAATGCGACTAAGGGCCGCAAAGGAAATCCCCTGAGTCCCCACCATAAAGTGACTAAACCAATTGAAACCAATAAGAGCGATAATACTCTGTTTTGTCCCCCTGCAACATTTTGTTTGCTAAAAAATTGGTTAAGCAAAGTGCCTGCCGCTACTCCAGCGCTCAAAGCCAGGAAAAGTGGCAAGGTGTTCAAAATTAGGCGAGGGTTTCCAAAAAAAGTGTAGCCAATATAGGCACCGATCATAAAAATAACTCCGTGAGCGAAATTCAGGACATCCATTAGCCCGAAGATAAGAGAAAGTCCTGCCCCTAAAAGAAAATATAAAGAGGCCAATGTCAGACCCGATAAAAGTGTAGCTGTGGCTTTAGAAACACCAAAGTTCCAGTAAACCAAAATTATTATGCCCAAAATAATTAAAAAAGAAGCAAGTGCTTCTCGGTAAGCTTTCATTTAACCCCTCCTATACTACAGCCCCCAAGTAACGACGCACGGTTTCTGGCTCTTTCAGGAGCTCTGACATTAAACCACTACTGATAAGTCGGCCATCGTCTATCAAAGTATAGTACGTGGCGAGGGAGCTGGTCATTTGAAAATTTTGGTCCACTAATAGGATGGTAACTTCGGATGAAAGTTGGCGTATAGCTGACATTAACTCCCGCACTAATAAGGGAGCCAAACCTTCGCTTGGCTCATCAATCAATAAGAGCCGATTGTCAGGTACGAGGGCGCGAGCTATGGCCAGCATTTGTTGTTGCCCCCCTGAAAGGTTCCCAGCAGGAAGCTTGTAAAGCTTTTTAAGGTCAGGGAAAAGGGAAAAAATGAAATCAGCCTTGCGCTTAAGTTCACCTTTTCGGCGCTCTGCGATGCGGAGGTTCTCCTCCACAGTAAGGTTGGTGAAAATAGCTCTGTGTTCTGGGACATAGCCGATCCCTAAAGATGCTATTTCGTAAGGGCGAAGGCCTTGGATTTCTCTGCCCGCAAAGATTATTTTCCCACTACGAGGTGGAGTTAAGCCCAAAATAGATTTGAGGGTAGTGGTTTTGCCAGCCCCATTGCGCCCAAGCAGAGCGGTCACGCTTCCTTCCGGTACCGTCAATGATACTCCTTGGAGTATATGGAACTGGCCAATGTAAGTGTGAATATCGTGCACTTCTAAAAGAGGGTTCACCTCTGCCTCCCTAAAGTTCTCCTAAATAGGCTTGTTGGACTTGTTCGTTGGCTTTTATTTCCTCCGGAGTTCCTTCTGCCAGAATCCGCCCTTGATGCATAACGGTTATTACATCAGAAAGGCCCATTACCACTTCCATCTTATGCTCTACAAGCAAAATGGTGTGTTTTCCTTCTTCACGCAATGAGCTTATAAGCTTCATAAAAGAAGGAATCTCCTCTGAAGCCATTCCAGCCGTAGGCTCATCCAATAGCAATATCTCCGGGTCCGTAGCCAGAAGAAGGGCTATTTCCAATTTCCGCTGATCCCCATGAGGAAGAGCTCGGGTCAAAAAGTGTTCTCGGCCTTTAAGGCCAACTTTACGGATAATCTCCAAGGCTTTTTCTTCATATTCCCGGTAGTGACGGTAATGGCTCCAAAAATACAGGCTATGAGGGCCGCGAGCTTGTGCTGCCAATCTCACGCTTTCTAACACTGTCAAGTTGGGAAAGAGGTTGGTTATTTGGAACGAGCGCCCTATGCCCTTACGGGCTATTTCGTAAGGTGGAAGACCAGTAATATCCTGGCCTCGCAGTAATATCCGGCCTGCAGTAGGGGTAAGGACACCACTTATAAGGTTAAAGAGCGTGGTTTTACCTGCGCCGTTGGGACCGATTATGGCATGAAGCTGGCCTTCACGGACTTTTAGGGATACATTGTCAACTGCTACAAGGCCATCAAACTCTTTACGGAGGTTCCGAGTTTCCAAAATTACCGCTGGTTCCATAGGCCTACCCTTGGTGCTGCGGGGGAGATTGCCTCCCCCGCAGCCGTAAATTTTTTGGTTTACGGGCACCGATGCTTATATTGATCCGGCAGCAGGCAAGGTGGCGCTGCCTCTTCCGGAGCAAATTCGCGGATGAGCTCCACGAACCTAAACTCTGGGTCCGTTACGTTAACCAGGCGGACGTAATAAAGCGGATAGAGGCATACGTGGTCGTAAGGCCTTATAATGTACTTGCCGTTAGGACCATCAAAGGAGAAGTTATCCTCGTAGACTTTAATGAGGGCGTCGGCACTGGCATCACCGTTGGTTCGCTTCAATCCCTCTACGACCATGATGGCAGCAGCCATCCCACCAGCGGTGAAGAGGTCGGGTGGAGTGCCGTATTTCTCCTTGTGGCGTTTGACCAACCAGTCGTTTACCGGGTTCTTGGGTAGGGTGTAGTGGTATACAATGATTCCTGTAGCCCCAATAGCGTTAGCGTAACCTGCTGCCAAGGTCTGGTTGTCGCCGATGCCGGTACCCACTATCATTTTATCAAAGATTCCTAGCTCCTGCATCTGCTTGAACAGAGGTACGAAGCCTGCCCCAGCCCAAGTGATGATTAGCACCTCAGCCCCGGAGTCCAAAACCTGGTGGAGATAAGGGGTGAAGTCAGTTGTGTCAAAGGGGATGAACACGGCACCGCAACCTTTTGGATCATCGTTAATGGGGAAGGTGCCACCACCAGCTTTTATTACCGCGTAGAAGGCGCAGGCCGAGCCCCAGCCAAAAGCATAGTCGGGGGCGATCTGAACGAAAGTCTTCCCGAGGCCCAGGAGTCCTTGGCCCATCACTATAGCGTCCTGATAGTTAGTACGGCTGGTGCGGAAGGTGTAGGGGTTGAAGTTTTTGCCAGTTATATCGGTAGCAGCGGCAGGTTCGGCTATGAGGATGATTTTGTATTCTTCGGCGATTTTCTGGACGGCCATGGTAGCTCCGGAGCTAGGAGCGCCCACTAAAATTTCAACCCCTTCAGATTCAATGAGCTCACGCGCTAAGTTTACGGCTTTGTCTGGGTCACTGGAGGTGTCTTTAATGATGACCTTGATGGGCCGGCCTGCTACTTCCATTGTGCCATTAGTAGCATATTCCAGTCCCAACTCAAAGCCGCGTTCCAGCATCGGCCCGTAAATCGCCAGAGGACCAGAATCATCGGTGAGAAGGCCAATCTTAAGAGGCTTACCGGCGAAAGGATACTTTGGAGCTGTCGGCGTGGGGGTTGGTGCAAGGGTAGGAGTTGGAGTAGGCACGACTGGAGTTGGGGTTGGCGTAGGCGCGGGCGCACAAGCTACTAGCACCAGCGACAGCCCAGCGATGAGAGTAATGGTCATCCACAGCAAATTTTTAACTTTCATTTTACCCCCTCCTTTATATTTTAGCTCGGTTTAACCAGTTTGCGGTGAGGTTGTGGCCCATTTCCGGAGCCGAGCGAGAAAGCCCAAGATTATGGAGTTGAAAGCTTGAGGGTCTTCCCAGCACGTAGCATGGCCAGCTTTGGGAATGATGTGGAACTCGGCTCCGGTAATGTTTTGAGCTATCTCCTCCGCATACCTTCTAGCTTTTAAAAGGTCATGTTCGCCTACAATAATGCAGGTAGGCACTTTTATTTCCTTCAACCGTTCTTTGATGTCTAACTTTAGGAAGCTCTCGCATAACCTTATGAAAGCATCGTAATCTAAAAGGGCGTAGCGTTCCAGGGCTTGAGCCATCAAGTCTGGATGGTCTTGGATGAATTTAGGGGAAAAGTTCCAAGGGACAGTAGCATTAAAGAGAACCTTGGGGTCTTTAGTCCGGGCAGCAGCAATCCAGCCTTCTACCACTGCCTGGAGCCAGGGGTCAACATGGCTAACGGCGTCGGCAACTATCAGGCTGAGAGTGCGGTCCGGGTAACGCAGGGCAAATGTCATGCTTATTTCACCACCATAAGATATGCCACCTATGTGGGCTTTTTGGATTCCCAGAGCATCCAATAAACCGGCTAAGTCATCAGCGTGTTGTTCCATAGAGTAAGGGCCAGGAGGGTGATCAGATTGCCACATCCCACGGCAATCGTAAAGTAGCAGGCGGACATGTTTTGAAAGGTCAGCAGTTTGGAAGACCCAGCTGGCAGTGCTCATCAGGATGCCGTTAGAAAGCACTAAAACTTCAGCCTCTTTAGGGCCGTGCAATTCGTAATATATGTGGATGCCATTAACCTTCACTTTAGGCATGAGGTTCTCCTTGCTTCAACATCGCGGACCAAAACTAATGCCTCTCCATCACAGATGGGCTTACCTTCTGGATTCAAGCAAGTGGTGCGCAGATTTATAAGTTCTTTTTCCGGCCTCAGGCGCACAATCTCTACTTTAGCTGTGAGTTCTTCCCCAGGGTAGGCCGGTGCGAGGAAAAGGAAGCGTTGTTTGAGGTAATTGGTCCCCCAACCCGGAAGGCGTGTACCGAGAAGGCATGAGAACATAGCTCCTATTAGTGGAGCAGGAAGCGGTGACTGAGGCAAGCCCATTTTGATAGCAATCTCCCTATCGGTGTAAAGGGGATTAGCATCTCCGGTAAGCGCAATGTATTCCTGCACATCCTGCAGGGAAAATGTGCGTTTCAGGTAAGCACTTTCTCCCAGTTGGAACCCCTTCAGGGTATGGCCTTCGCTACAATAAGCGGAGGAAATTTCACTCTCCGGAGCTTTAGGCCACTTTTCTAAAGGTCCGAAATAAACTACTGCTTGCCCTTGGCATCCTATCTCCCCATTCGGCCGGATAACAAGGGTTGTAAGCTTGGCCAAATTTTTCTCCCAATCCACGCTTGTTACCTCTCCTTGCACCGTTATCTCTTCACCAGCGTAAGTTGGCGTTGGGAACATTAATTCTTGGTAAAGCAAGATTGTGCCATGGCTAGGCAATTTAGTCCCCAACAGCGCAGAAATGAGGCTGAAGAGGAAAGCCCCATGAGCTACCGGTTTCCCAAACCGTGTGCGGGCAGAAAATTCTACGTCAACGTGGATAGGGTTATTGTCACCACTCAAGAGGGCAAAACATTCAAAGTCCTCTTGGGTTACCCTTCGCCTATATGTAATGCTCTGGCCAACTCTAATCGCTTTCATGCACCAAACCTTTTGCGGAGTTCGGTCTTCAAAACTTTACCTGCTGGGTTGCGAGGGAGCTTATCCACGAAAACTACAGATTTAGGGATTTTGTAGCGGGCAAGCTTCCCCTCGCAGAAGCGGATGACCTCCTCTTCGGTTAAGGTATAGCCTGGCTTGACTACAACGATGGCTTTCCCCACTTCTCCCCATTTGGGATCTGGCACTCCGATGACAGCTACTTCTGCTATTTGTTCCATTTGGTAGAGGACGTTTTCCACCTCAGCCGGGTAAACGTTCTCCCCGCCTGATATGTACATGTCTTTTAAGCGGTCAACGATGTAATAGTAGCCGTCTTCGTCCACCTTGGCCAAGTCCCCGGAGTGAAGCCAACCCTCGGTAAAGGCTTCAGCGGTTAATTCTGGTTGCTGCCAATAGCCAGGGGTAACACCTGGCCCTTTAATCCACAATTCCCCCACTTCTCCTGGAGGCACATCGCGGCCTTCTCTATCCACAATTCTGACGGCCACATGCATCTGCGGCTTGCCTACGGAACCGGCTTTGGAGATGGCATGTTCTTTGTCAATTAAGAAGACGGTGGGGCCAGTTTCAGTCATGCCAAAGCCTTGTTGGATGATTATTCCTCTTTCAGCGTACCAGTGGAGGAGGTGAACGGGCATAGGAGCACCGCCACAAGCCCAAGAGCGAACTCGCGAAAGGTCGTATTTGTTAAAATCAGGATGTTGGCTCATGAAGAGGTAAATCGCTGGCACGCCGAAGAAAACTGTGGCCTCTTCTGAAAGCCAGCGTAGGGTTTCAGCGGGGTCAAAGGCGCGCTGAATTATAGCTGTGCCCCCTACGTGGAAAGTCGGGTTGGCATAGAGGTTCAGACCACCAGTGTGGAAGGTAGGAAGAACGTTTAAGCTTACGTCTTCTGAAGTAAGGTCAATGGCAATGCCTATGTTAACAGCGTTATAGAACACCATTCCGAAAGTCTGAATGACACCTTTAGGCCGTCCCGTGGTTCCGGCAGTGTAGAGCAGATGCCAAACATCGTTTAGAGGGCGCAGAGGCATTGTAATGGGCTGGCCGCTGGCCTGAGCTAAGGCCTGCTCATAAGCCCATTCCCCTTCTGGAGCCTTCTCACCCAAGGCCATCAGTAATTTGGCAGATGTGCGCTCTTTTAAGAAGTGGGCAACTTCAGCAAATTCAGGGTCATAAATTAGGGCTTTAGGAGTTGAATCGTTAACGATGAGCTCCAGTTCCGGCGGGGCTAATCGCCAATTGAGGCAAACCAGTATAGCCCCGACTTTAGCGCAGCCGTAGAGGATTTCAAAATAATCGGTGGAGTTAGGAGCTAAGATGGCTACCCTTTCCCCCTCTTGTATCCTCCATTCATCACGCAAAAATTCGGCGAATCTACTGGCCCTTTCGTTAAATTGGGCGTAAGTCCACCTGCGGCCTGTCGCTGTATCAACTAAAGCTATTTTATTTGGGGAAAGTTCTGCTCGCTTCGCTAACCAGTCAAAGGTGTACATACTTACAGCCCTCGCATCAGGAACTCATGGAAGGCGGCGTTGAACTCTTCGGGCTTTTCAATAAATGGCGTGTGGCCGCAATCAGGGATTACTACTTCCCGGTAATAGCCTCCTTTGGCTTTGTAAAGGTCCAAGACCGCACGAATCTGGTCCAACATGGGTTGAGGAGGGCATTCTGCAGGCCCAGGCCAGCCCGGGACGAATCCCAGCGCTCCTAAAGTGGCGATGTCCCACATAGCGCTGTTTGAGACTACTAAATCGTCTGCGCCGCGTATCCAGAGGATGGGTGGTTTGGGCTGTATGTCTACAATGCCACTGGCGTCAAAGTATTTGCGGCTTATAGCGTTAATGACCCCCTTATTTCCTGGGGCAACGCCAGGCCAATGGGGTGAGGGAACGAAGTCCCCTGGATACCAATCATCTCCTACCCGCATTGAGAGCATGGCGCTGAGAAGTTCTTCTTCTCGCTTAGGGATAAACGGGGGTTTGAAGTAGAATTGGCGCATAACGTTACGGGGAGCCATCGGATGCTCAGTGCCTCTATACTGTTCTTTCACGAGGCGAACGAAGTCCGGATTTACACTGCCTGCTCCGGCTGGAGCCCCATCTTCGTAGCAGGGGGTTCCATTGACATCTTTGCTTCCGCTGTAGCCGTAAGGGGACATGGTGTCCACTAAAGTGATGGAAAGCAGGTCCTCGGGGTAAGCAATGGCATATTTCATCGCGATACCACCACCCATGGAGTGGCCGACTATGTGGAATTTTTTCAAGCCCATTGTTTGAACTAGCGAGCGGATATCCTCCACCATATCCCCAAGGCCGAGCGTTGCATCTATTGGAAGTGGCTCGGTATCCCCGTAACCTCGCATGTCAGGGGCAATGCCGCGGAAGCCGGACGGAAGGGCCAAAATAGTCTCCTCCCAGAAGGTGGAGGAGGAGCCATTCCCATGGATGAAGACCACGGGTATTCCTTCCTCCGGCCCTGTCGTGAGGACATGGATCTTAAGCCTTGGGGTTTGAATTATTTGAGAGGTTACCCCTTCCAAGGTCGGTATGCTGCCCATGTTACCCTCCTGTGAATTGTTTCTTTAATTCCCGCTTCAGGATTTTACCTGCCGCTGATATTGGAAGGCTTTCCATAAATACTATGCGTTTGGGGACTTTATAGCTGGCCAGGCGCTCTTTCAAGAAAGCTATGAGTTCTTCCTCAGTAGCCTTAGCCCCGGGCTTGAGGACTACGCATGCCAGGCCAACTTCTCCCCATTTGGGGTCAGGTACGCCGATAACGGCGCACATGTGGACCGCAGGATGCTCATATAAGGCTCTCTCAATTTCCACTGGGTAAACGTTTTCCCCCCCGGAGATAAACATGTCTTTTTTGCGGTCCACGATGTAGAAATACCATTCCTCATCGTAGTAAGCGAGGTCACCAGTGTGAAACCATCCTTCTTCGTCCAGCATTTCAGCGGTCGCTTCGGGGTCACCGAAGTAGCCGGAGCAGATGGAGGGGCCTTTGAGTACCAATTCCCCTATCTGCCTTGGCCCCAAAGGACGATTTTCATCATCTACGATGCGGGCATCTACATAGAAATTGGGACGGCCTATAGAACCTGCCTTACGGATAGCATCTTCTGGGGCTAAGGCGAAGATTCCGGGCCCAAATTCTGTCATCCCAAAGCCCTGCTTGAAGCAAACCCCCTTTTCACGGGTGTATTTCTCAATTAATGGTACAGGAAGGGGAGCCCCACCACTGGTGCAGAACCGAAGTGATGAAAGGTCAGCTTCTTCCCAGTTAGGGGCTTGGGTCAACATTTGGTACATGGTAGGCACTGCGGCAAAGACCGTGACCTTTTCCTCTTCTATTAGCCGGAGGACTAAGGCTGGGTCAAATTGCCGGATTAAGATGGTAGTTCCTCCCAGGATTATTTGCGGCAAAGTGTAAACAAAAAGGCCACCGGTGTGGAACATTGGGAAAACGTTAAGGTAGATATCGTTGTGGGTGAGGTCGTGGATGACAGTGTTAAGTGTATTCCAAGCAATCATACGGTGAGAGACTTGAGCTGCTTTGGGAAAGCCAGTTGTACCTCCTGTGAAAATTAGGGCTACGATGTCTTCGGCTTCCACTGTCTCACAAGTGACTGGATCGGCGGGGCTATTTTGCAGTTCGCTTTCAAAGTGAAGGCTTCCTTCTATCCCTTCGCCTTCTATGTGGAGGTAAAACTTGATGGCATAATCTGTGCCTTGAATGGCCGCCTTAAGCTGTGCGACGTTATCCCGGAAGTCATCGGAATAAATTAAGACAAGGGGAGTAGTTTTGCGGATGATTTCCACCAGCTCTCGCCAGTGGAGGCGCCAGTTGAGGGCTGTATGAATGGCCCCCAATTTGGAGCAAGCGAAGAAGCAATCCAGATGCTCTACCCCATCCCGAGCTAATATTGCTACGCGGTCACCCTTTTTAACTCCAGCCACGTTACGGAGCCAGTTGGCGAATCGGTTAGCCCTCTCGTTCATTTGGCGGTAGGTGAGGCGCCAAGGGGGTTGCTTGCCAGCATCTATGATGGCTATTTTATCAGGGGTATAAATAGCCCTTCGGCCCAGATAATCTCCTATGTACATGGCTTTACCCTCACAATTTTTTTAAATCCACCGCCAGACTGAAGCCGCCATTGTAATGCCACCGCCACTGGTGCAAAAGACAACGATATCGCCTGGCTTTGGCCCTCGCCCTTGAGAGATTAAGTCGTCCAAAGCCATGGCTACGCACGGGGAGCCTGTATAACCCCACTTATCCATTACCCAGTGGGTTTTTTCCATTGGTTGGCCTAAAATCTGCATCATAAGCTCAATGGTGCGAAGGTTAAGTTGGGTAAAGAGGAAAAGGCTCACATCATTTACAGTTAGTCCAGCCTTTTCCAAGGCTTTTTGGATGAGCCAAGGCCAATATTCAGTGTTGAAAGTACGTGGGAATTTTTTGACGAACTGGACACGGGGAGGGCCATACTTTTCCAAGTTTTCCGGAGTACAAGGGCGAAAAGCGCCACCAGTGTATATACCTAAAGCATCGTGATATTCTCCTTTAGCCAGAAATTGGCTGGCCAGGAATCCAGGCTCATTGCTCGGGCCTAACACTACGGCTCCTGCTCCATCGGCAAAGATGTTGGCTGTCTTCTTATCTTTTAAATCCAGAAAGCGACTCATCCCGTAGCCGCCGGCTACCAAAATGTACTTTACTGTTGGTTCGGTCATGATGTAGCGGGCGCCTTGGTCCAGGGCAATGGTCCAGCCAGCGCAAGCGCTATTTACATCCCAACACCCTGCGTTTATCGCTCCCAGTTTGTACTGCACTACGGCTGAGGTAGGGGGCGATAAGTAATCAGGGGTATCGGTGGAAAGGATGATTAAATCTAAATCCTCAGGGCGAAGACCAGCTCGTTCCAACGCCCTTTTGGATGCTTCTACAACCAAATCAGAAGTTGTTTGCTCAGGGGTCATCCAATGGCGTTGCCTTATCCCCACATTTTCTATAAGCCAATCGCTGGTCTTTTCCCCTAAGATTTCATCTATCTCTTCGTTGCTCACCACCCGCTCGGGAACGTAGCTTCCGGTGGCTAAGATGCGGGCGTGGCGCATTATCTAACCTCCCAGAAGGAATTCTAAGATTGCTTCCACAGTCGCTTTGGGGTCTTCAATCGGGAATATATGGCCAGTATTGGGCAAAATCTTTATCCTGGCATTAGGGAGTTTCTGGGCTAAAAGCTGAGCGTTGCCTGGGGGGACAACTCTATCATGTTCCCCGAAGAGGATGAGGACCGGGCAAGTTATTTGAGAAATGCGGCTTTCAGCGTTGTGTGTGGCTCCAGCCATCATTTGGGCCTGATACTGCTCAGGAGGCACTGGGTTAGTAAGGCGGTATTCCAGAAGTTCCTTGACTACTTCTGGATGGCGCTCGGCGAAATTAGGAGCGCAGGCTACTTTAATCCCCTTTTGGACCAATTCTACTATGTCTCCGTCACGCTTGGTAAGGACTTCCAATGCTTCTGGGGTTATGGGTATAACGTTCGGGCCTCCATATGTGGTGGAAGCCAATATCAGTTTTTCCACCAAGTCAGGCCTGGCCAAAGTCAATTCCTGGGCAATGAAGCCTCCCAGGGAATGGCCCATTACATAAGCTTTTTTGACCCCAAGGCTGTCTAGAAGGGCGATAGCATCAGAGGCCATCATTGCCGTTGTGTAAGGGCCAGGGGGTTTGTCACTTTCGCCTGCGCCGCGGTTATCAAAGGTAATGACTTGGAAATATTTAGCAAGGTCCGGGACAATTTTGTGCCAAAACCATCGCCCGTAACCAAGTCCTGTGATGAGCAGTAGCGGATGGCCAGAACCATTTACCTCGTAAGCAATCTCTATATCGCCTGCTCGGACTTTGGGCATAGTTGCCTCCTTTTATGAACCATGTTCTTTTTTCAAGCGCTCCTTATCAATTTTGCCTGCCCCAGTCTTAGGTAGAGCATCCACAAAGATGATGGATTTGGGGACTTTGTAGCGTGCCAATCGCTCGCGGCAGAAATCCAAAAGTTCCTCTTCGGTTACGGAAGCTCCTGGGCGTAGGGCTACGATAGCTCGGCCCACTTCCCCCCATTTGGGGTCAGGTATACCGATGACAGCAGCTTCAGCTACAGCGGGGTGAGAATAGAGGACGCTTTCTATTTCCGCGGGGTAAACGTTTTCTCCACCGGAAATGAACATATCTTTAATGCGGCCGACTATGTAATAGTACCCTTCAGCATCACGTTTGGCGAGGTCACCGGTGTGGAGCCAACCACCTCTGAATGCTTCGGCTGTAGCCTCAGGGTTGTTCCAGTAGCCGGCGCAGAGGTGAGGGCCGCGGATAAGTAGTTCACCTACCTCATCGGGGCCGCATTCGGTTCCGTCTTCCCGCACAATTTTCACATCTATATGGAAAAGCGGGAAACCTACGGAGCCTGGCTTGCGTCGGACATCTTCAGGTGGAAGCCAAAAAGTGTTAGGGCCTGCTTCAGTAAGACCATAACCAGTCTTGAAGTTTACCCCCCGCTCCCAGAACTTTTCAAAGACGGTCATTGGGCAAGGGGCACCACCGCTTATTACAATTTTCAACCGAGAGAAATCGGCTTCTTCCCAGCGTGGATGCTGTTGGAGCATAATGAACATTGTGGGTACCCCGAAAAACACGGTTACGCCTGCATCTCGGATTAAGTCAAAGACTTGGTCGGGGTCAAACTCCTTGCACACTATGCTTGTGCCGCCAATGTAAACTAGGGGTGCAGTAAAGACGTTTAAGCCTCCTGAGTGGAAGAGGGGGGCATTGAGGATAGCAACGTCATCAGGTGTTAATCCCCATGAAATAACAGTATTCACAGCATTGGCGGTAATAGAGCGATGGGTGAGCACTGCTCCTTTAGGTAAGCCAGTAGTTCCGCCCGTGTAACATATAACCCAAGGGGTGTCCCAGTCCAGATCCACTTCTGGGAGCGGGTCATCTGAAAAATATTCGCGCTCAGAGAAAAGGATATCCTCTGGGGAGGCTTTTTCTCCCAGGGTTACGTAGTAGCGCAAATTTGGAATTTTGCCTCGCAAGGCATTAACTTGCGAAATGAACTCGCTCCCATAAACCAAGGCTATAGGGGCGCCATCGGTCAGGAGCTTTTCCAATTCGTAAGGGGTAAGGCGCCAGTTGAGGGTTTGCATAATCCCGCCTATGCGCCCTAAAGCGAACCATAAATCTAAGTACTCAACGCAGTTTTTGGCCAATATTGCTACTCTATCTCCCTTTTGGACTCCTAACTTTTCTTGAAGGAAGCGAGCCGTGCGGTTAACAGTGCAGCTCCACTCACGATATGTAATAGGCCGGTTGCCGTTGAGGGTATCTATTAAAGCGACTTTGTTAGGGGTAAGAAGGGCACGCCTTCCGACCCAATCCCCGACAATCATATTACCTCCTTGAATTTTTATGTGCCGACTACAATTCCTCCATCAACCCTTAGGACGGCGCCGGTTATATAAGAGGCTTCATCGGAGGCTAAAAAGAGGTAAGCATTGGCAACATCGCGAGGGTCGCCTAAACGGCCCAGGGGGATGCGGGCTTTCATTTGCTCTAAGATTTTTTCTGGCATTTGTCGGACCATATCGGTAGAAATAAAGCCTGGGGCAACGGCGTTAACCCTGATGTTGTATCTACCCAATTCTCTTGCCCAGACTTTTGTCATCCCGATAACACCAGCTTTAGAGGCTACATAATTGGTCTGGCCGAAGTTCCCATCTATGCCAACCACTGATGAAGCGTTGATGATGACTCCCCCACCTTGTCGTATCATGTAGGGAACTACGGCCTGAGTGCAGTTGAAGACACCTTTCAAATTAACGGCAATGACTCGGTCAAAATCTTCTTCAGACATTTGGCTTACTATTTGGCCTTCTTTGTATTTAACCAGCAAAGCGTCCCGCAGGATACCAGCGTTATTTATGAGGATATCAATGCGGCCATAGCGAGAGGCAACATCGTCAACCCATGCTTGGACGGCTTTTCTATCGGTTACGTCTACTTTGTAAAAGAGGGAGATATCACCTAATTCAGCGGCTGTTTGGCGACCAGCTTCTTCATTGATATCGCAGATTATAGAGATAGCACCTTCTTCAGCGAAGCGAAGGGCGGTGGCTTTGCCAATTCCCATAGCCCCGCCAGTAATTAAAGCGATACGGTCTTTCAATCGCATAGTTCCTCTTCCTCGAGGGGAGTTTTTTAAATAAAATACCGCGGAGTGGTTACCGAGTAGTTACACAAAAGTTACCGAAGGAGATTGTTGCGGATTTCCTCATAAATCTTGATTGTAGCAGGAGAGGGGTCTACTTGAAGCTCTTTGCGCAAGCGCTCTGTGCATTTTTTGAAAACCTTCAAAGCTTGAGCGGGGCGGCCTGTCCGGGCGTAGGCCAGCATCATCAATCGATAGGCTTGTTCCCAGCAAGGTTCTCGCTTTAGAATTGCTCGGCAAATGCTCAGGACTTCTTCCCAAGCTTCCCTTTTGGCCAATAGCTCAGCCATTCGGTCAGCTGTCCGCAAGTAAAGGGCCAGGATTTTTTCCCTTTCCTCAGTGCACCAATCTTCGTAGAGGCATTCTTCCAAATAATCGCCTTGGTAGAAGGATAGAGCACGTCGATAGTGCTCCAATGCTTGGTCGGGCTTTTCGTTTAGCAGCCTATCTCCTTGCTTTATTTCCTTTTCCATTTCCTCAACATCTAACCAGATGTCAGAATTAGGCCGCAGGCCGTATCGCGTGCCATCTCGGACAATGTAGGCCGATGGGGTTCCAGCCGGGCGTTCTGGTTCCAGAACTTTGCATAAAGTGCTTAACGAAACTTTGAAGTTCCTCCTGGCTGTTTCAGGGTCTAAGTCTGGCCAAAGGAATTCCAAAATTTGGTCTCTGTCCAGCATGGTGTGCCGGTAAGTTAGCATTAGCTGGAAAAGGCGTCTGGCTTTTTCACGACGCCATTCTGACGGTGAAATTTCTTGGTTCCCTCGCCAAACTTTGAAGGTTCCTAAGGTCTGAACACGCAATTGATAGCCAGGGTGTAATTCCACTTTTTCTAATCCTAAAGTCTGAAGAATGCTTTCAGCACAGGCCTGGTGGATTCCGGAGTCACGTGCATAGATTAAGATGGGGACTGTCATCCGAGGGTCGGGGGGGCCTAATAATGTGCGTTTGGTGAAAAGGTAATGGTAGCTGTTGTTATGGACTAAGCGTAGGAGTTCTTCAGCATCTCGTCTCAATCGGGCATTGTCGTTCTGACGCCACCATATAAGGCAAAGCCATAGCCTGGTAACTGCTTCACCGTAGGGGTCGCTGCACTCCTTAAAAGCAGCAAGGGCGGTAGAAAGCCATTCCGTTGCTTTTTTGTATTCGCCGGCTAAGACGTATCCTGCGCCCATTGAGACGCGGATAAGGGCAGTAATCCATTCATCTCCTGCGCGTTGGGCAATTTCAATTCCTTGCTGAGCGGCTTCTTCCGCTGCTTCTAACTCGCCTCGGAAGCCATGAGCTCGGCAAAGACCCCAGAAGGCCTCAACCTTTAAGCGAGGAATAGCTAAATCCTCGCTTATGTTTATAGCCTCTTTATAACATTGGCAAGCTATGGAATAAGCTTGGGGGTCATCTCGGATAAGCCAGGAATGCCCTTGCCGCATGTAGCCTACAGCGGTAACAAAAGGAGAGTTAAGAAGCCGGCCTCGTTGCGTTCCTTCCACGGCACATTGGTAAGAGGCTTCAGCTTCCCCTTGGAAAGCTAAAATTAAGGATAACAAAAGTAAAGTTTCGCGGTGAGCTCTGGGCCTTAAAATGGGCTCTCGGCGTTCTCTTTCGGCTTGCTCTTCCAACAAGCGCCTGGCTTCATTGAGGCGGCCAGTGCGCAAAAGCACTCTTACGGCAAGCTCGGCCTCGCCTGGTCCCTCTTCTCGGAGGGTTAGGGCTTGAGCTCGCAACTTTTCGGCTTCCTGAGGGCGCCCCAAATTTAATAAGTTCTCGGCTAAAAGTTCCAAGAGGCGTGCGTAACTTTCCTTGTCCTCTTGGCCATCGGCTATGCGTAAGGCTTCTTGGAGGTAACGCTCAGCTTGGACCGGGTCTACAGTGTCCAAGTAAACGCGAGCTTGACCACGCAGGGCTTGCCCAATACCTCGTTTGTCTCCCCTAAGGCGATAATGCTTTTCTGCTTCCTGATACCAGCCAAGTGCCTCGTGGAAGCGACTCCGCAGGCGAGCGATGTCCCCCATGTAAATGAGCAAAGCAGGATAAGCCATGAGGATTTCCGGTGGGAACATTCCGAGCCAATTGGAGAGGAGCTCAAGGCGTCCAGCTTGGACCATATCACGGCCCAAGCGTTCTAAAATTTTTGCTGCTTCTTCCCAGGCTTGAGCGGCCAGAAAATGGTGGACAGCTTCCAGTTCATCGCCTATTTTAACAAAGCATTGGGCAGCTTTAAAGTGTGCTTGGCGCGCTTCTTGTGGCGATAGTTGATGGTAAAGGAATTCTTTGAACAGGTGGTGATAGCGGAAGCGTCCTTCGCTAACTTCCACGATGAAAAGGTTGTTTTCCACAAGGTAGTTAATTATGGAAGCGCTATCGTTTGCTTCCCTTAAGCAGTCACAAATTGGGGCCAATATTTCCCGCAATATAGCTGTCTGGAGGAGAAAATCCCGCACCTTTGGCTCCAATTGCTCCAAAACTTCCAAAGCCAAATAAAGGAACAAGCTTTCCGCTGGACCTGTCACTTTCTCAAGGGCTTGGGAAACACTGGAGGCCACATTGCTTTGAAGGGCTTTCCATACCATTTGGAGAGCGATAGGCCATCCTTCAGTGCGCTCACTTAAAAGGGCGACGTCGGCAGGGCTAAGGGGGAAATTGTACTGCTGCTCAAACAAGGATGCTATCTCATTAGGGGTAAAGGCCAAATCTTTTTGGCGTATCTCTAAAACTTCCCCGCGAGCTTTCCAACGGGCTAAGTTGGGCAACTGGATTAGATAGCGGGTGGAGATAATTGTGTGCAAGTCTGGCGGGGAACGAGCGATAAAATGGTCTAAGATGCGAAGCGTTTCCGAAGAGGCGTTAAGGAAATGAGCGTCGTCAAGGATTAAAAAGCAAGGAGAGGAAAGCAACCCTGCCAATTCGTCAAGCAAAATATCCACCACCCTGAGTAGAGAAAGTTGTCTCTCTTGTTCTTCCAAAAGGGCCAATGGGAGTTCAAAATTTTGGGGGAAAAGGGAACGGAAGCCGTGAATGAGATAGAGCAAGAAAGTTATTGGCTCGCTGTCCTCATGCTCCAATTGATACCATACGGCAGGTATTTCTTGGTTGGCAAGGCTGGCTAAAACAGTGCTTTTGCCGTATCCCGCTCCGGCTTGAATTACAGTAAGGCGGTAATTAACGGCTTCAAGCAAGCGTTGAATTAAGCGGGGCCGAATTAACACCCTCTTTGCCGCGCGTAGAGGCATGAGCTTAACTTTAAGGAGCACTCTTTCCATAGCTACACCCCCCTTTCAATTATACCACAAAACAGCTGCTTGCTTGAGCTTGATAAATCCACTATAATTTGCTTGATTTCTCACAAAGGTAAGGGTTATGAGCAGAGAATGGGCAATAAAGACAGAGAACTTGTGGCGCATATACACGGTGCGTGGGAAACGCCGGCAGCCCAAGAAAGAGGTTATTGCTTTGAGGGATGTGAACCTTGAGATAGCAAAAGGGGAACTCTTCGGCTTGCTGGGCCCCAACGGTGCCGGCAAGACTACTTTGATAAAAATCTTGGCCACCCTCTTGGCTCCTTCCTCTGGAAGGGCTTGGGTGGCAGGCTTTGATGTAGTCCGGGAATCCCACAAGATACGTCCTATAATCAACATGGTTTCAGGAGGCGAAGCCTCAGGTTACGGATTGCTTACGGTTAGGGAAAATCTGTGGATGTTTGCCCAGTTTTATGGAATCTCAACCTCCGAAGCCAATCGCCGCATTGAGGAGCTTCTGCACCGTGTCGGCCTGACCGAATGGATGCATACTAAGACTTCCCAGCTTTCTACTGGCATGCGCCAAAAGATGAATGTGGTTCGTGGGTTTCTTACAGACCCTGAAATCCTTTTCTTAGATGAGCCAACACTTGGCCTTGATGTGAACGCTGCTCGCCAAATCCGGCAGTTCATAAGGGAATGGCTGGAGGAGCATCCCGGCCGCACTATCCTCCTAACCACCCATTACATGCAGGAAGCAGAAGAACTCTGTGACCGAGTGGCTATAATTGACCAAGGTAGGATAGTGGCCTGCGATTCCCCAGCCTCTTTGAAGCAGCGACTTCGCCAGGAAGCTTTGTTTGAGCTGGAAATTACTCACCCCCAAGGGTTGGCATCGGAAGTTTTGGAAGCCATTACTGGTGTCCACCGCGCGCTCTTGGCCGAAACTGATGGGGGCGCGAAGCTCAAATTAGCCCTTAAGGATGAATCAGCCCTTGCTGAGGTTATCCGTACCCTGACCGCTCATTCAGTTCAAGTCCGCCATTTGACTAAAAAAGAGCCAACTTTGGAAGATGTCTTCGTAGAGCTGGTTGGCCGGCCGTTTGAAGAGGTGAAGGAGGATGAAGGCTAAAGCTACAGGCTGGAAGTTGTTCTTAAAGACAGTGATAGCCCGTGCTTACCCCAGAATTGTGGCTCAGCAAAGGGAGAGGTCATGGATTTTCTTTGATGTTTTCCTCTCGCTCCTGGCGGTCTCGGCTTATGTATTCATTTATCGGGCTATCAAGGCGCCGGAAGAGTATATAGGCTTCGTGGTGCTGGGCGGAGCTATGACCGCTTTCTGGCTGAATGTGCTTTGGAGCATGTCTACCCAATTCTATTGGGAGAAGGAAACAGGCAACCTGCCGCTTTACATAATATCACCAGCCCCTAAGATGGCTATTCTCCTTGGGATGGCCTTAGGGGGCATCGTTGGGACTTCTCTCAGGGCGGCCACAATTATCTTGGTAGGAGGCATACTTTTCAAAGTGCGCTTTTCCGTTGCCAATGGTCTACTTTTGGTACTGGTCTTCTCCCTTACTCTTGTCGCTCTTTACGGCCTTGGGATGATGAATGCTTCCCTTTTCCTCTTGTGGGGAAGGGAGGCGTGGCATTTGGCCAGCTTAGCTCAGGAGCCGATTTACCTTTTATCGGGCTTTTATTTCCCGATTAAAAGTTTGGGCTTCTGGGTAGCAGCAGTTGCTTCTTTGATACCCCTTACCCTTGGCCTTGATGCCATGCGTCAGCTACTCTTCCCTTCCGGTGCTTCGCTGGGCTTTTTGGATGTTCGCATGGAGTCAGCAATCCTCGGCGTTATGAGCATAGTATTTATAATTGCGGCTCGTTTGCTCCTGGATTACATGGAGAAGATAGCGATACGCGAAGGCAAACTCCTGGAGATTCAGCAATGAAATCCCGTTTGGCTTCAGCCTGGCGTTCGTTCTGGATAGCTACGTGGCTTGGGTGGCAGATTGAGTCCAACTGGACAGACCCGGTGCTTTTTGCCATTTACTCCATAATAAAGCCCCTGGCCTCGGCGGCAATTTTAGTGGTCATGTACGGAGTGATAACAGGGGGGCGTTTTAGGGAGCCTATTTTCCCTTACATTTACTTAGGCAATGCCTTCTACATTTACGTGGGCTCGGTCATGATTGGCATATCTTGGGCTGTGATAGACGACCGTGAGCATTATCGGACCTTAAAATACATTTACGTTGCTCCTATTTTCATTCCTTTCTATTGGCTTGGCCGAGGGGTAGCCCGTTTCCTCACAGGTTCCTTCGCTGTTTTTATAACCCTTGCCGCTGGGATGCTCTTCCTGCATTTACCCCTTAATCTTGCCCAAGCTAATTGGCCCCTTTTCCTGCTTTCCCTGATTTTAGGGATAGTAGTATTGGCTTTTATGGGGCTTATTTTAGCCAACGTAAGTCTTCTTGTGGCCCATCACTTTTTCCTGATAGGTGAAGCGGTAGCAGGGGCTCTGTTCCTTTTCAGCGGGGCTGTTTTCCCACTGGAGGTTTTGCCCTCGTGGCTTCGCCCTTTGGGCTTCATCATGCCTATAACTTACTGGTTAGAGTTGCTTCGCCGTGCTCTTCTCCCCAGTGGGGTAAAGGCTTTCCCCACTTTTGCCTCCTTAAGCAATGAGGAATTGCTGGGGATAATGCTTGGGCTTTCGGTCTTCTTTGGTTTTATCGCTTTCGCTTCCTTCAAATTGTGCGATTTTTTGGCTCGAGAGCGCGGGCTTATTGACCGTACCACGAATTATTGAGTGCCATTGCGAGCGAAGCAATCTCCAACTATCTGTAGTAAATTGCTTCGGGGGCTTGCGCTGCTCCGCAATGATTTTAGATAGGCTCAGTAAAGGTTAAGGCCAACCAATGGCCGAACAAGTGCAGTTTCGGTTGGTATTAAGGCGGGCAAACCTTTCGGGAAGAATGGTTTAAGCACGGCTAAGATGCTTCGGCCAAACCCTTTCACTAAAGGGGCAGCGAAAGAGGAAAGCCTCGTTTCAAGAATGGCTTTCCTTAAATGCTCCCACTTAAGCCAATTTACCCCAAGGGCATAATCCAAAAAGATGAGCAAAAGACTGATGACAACCAGAGCGAAGAGAAATCCGAAAACCATTCCCCCTAATCTATCAACAAAGCTGAGGTAGCGAGACTGCGGAAGTTTGAAGAAATCCATGGCAATGTAGAAAAAGGCAAAGAATGCAGCTAAAAGGAGCAAGGTGAACACTGTTATTTCCACAAAAGGCAAGGGCAAGGAGAAGTGGGAGGCAAGCCATCGGGCAGGCTTTTGGAAAAGCAGTGTAGTTA
>Ga0209183_1000303_pt1 | contig 22213 bp, 21 predicted proteins | sample LHCtaG_2_FD_184120 | JGI IMG/M metagenome (GOLD analysis project Ga0209183, IMG submission 184120) | Hot spring microbial communities from Little Hot Creek, USA to study Microbial Dark Matter (Phase II) - LHC4sed_replicate (SPAdes)... | ecosystem: Environmental > Aquatic > Thermal springs > Hot... | reverse complement strand
TTGGAGGCCCAGCCTTACAGGCAGAGCCAAATCTGGCCTGGTGACCCAAACAGCCCAGTTGGCAAGGCCATGGCTAAGGTTGACCCTAACGGTCCGCTTTTGATGTGTATAACCTTCATTGAGGTTGACCCCCACAGTGGTGTTGTCGCCATTGGCAGGGTTTTCAGCGGCACCGTAGAGAAGGGCAAAACCGTCCGCCTTGTAACAAGCCGCCAGAAGGGAAGCATACAGCAGGTTTACATGAGCATGGCAACAGACAGAGTCATAGTGGAAAAGATTCCAGCTGGAAACATTGCGGCACTTTCTGGCTTACCATCCATCCACGTGGGCGAAACAATAGCAGAGGAAGGCGTTGAAACAGCGCCCTTTGAAGCCTTAAAGTATGTTTCAGACCCAGTGGTCACGGTGGCTGTTGAGCCCGAAGACGTTAAAGACCTGCCACTTTTCGACAAGGTTATTCATAAGCTAACGCTGGAGGACCCAAACCTCCACTTCAAGATAGACAAGGAAAGCGGACAGTACTTGCTCAGCGGAATGGGCGAACTCCACTTGGAAGTTACGGCTTACCGTATGCAGGAGGCTGGCTTAAAGGTTAGGATGAGCAAGCCCATTGTTATTTACCGTGAAACCATAAGCCGCGACTATAAGGGTCCACCAGTTATGGGCAAGAGCCCCAACAAGCATAACAGGCTTTGGGTAACCGTTGAAAGGCTCCAGCCCGAAGTTATAGAGGCTATTAAGACTGGCAAGATTAATGAGATGCAAAGCCGTGATGAACGCCAGAAAATCCTAATGAAGGAGTTCGGCTGGTCCACTGAAGACGCCAGGAACGTAATCGCCATCGAAGGCACAAACGTGCTGGTTAACAGGATTAAGGGGAGGCAATACGTTGAAGAAGTTCTAGACCATGTTAGGTCAGGCTTCAGAGACGCTGTCACAACAGGTGTTTTGGCGAAAGAACCCATGTACGGGCTTAAAGTAAACCTTGAAGACATTCTAATTCACGAGGACCCAGTCCACCGAGGACCAGCGCAAATTCTGCCCATGACATGGCGACCAATTTGGGGCGCCTTCCTCTTAAGCGAGCCAAAACTTCTTGAGCCAATCCTAAGCTTTGAATGCAAGGTTCCCAACGACTTTGTCAGCCCGGTCATTACGCTTTTGCAGAAGCGTCGAGGAAAAATCTTAGACATGGTTAACGAGGAAGACATGGTTATTGTTAAGGCTGAACTTCCAGTGGCAGAGTCCTTTGGAATAGCCGACGAGCTTCGCTCTTCAACGCAGGGAAGAGCCTTCTGGGCAACCCAGTTCAGCCGTTGGGCGCCAGTGCCAGAATCAATGCAGGCAGAAGTCATAAGGCAGATACGCGAACGTAAAGGGTTGCCGCCAACACCGCCGAAACCAGAAGAGTTCTGCGAAGAAGAATAAACATCCCATTTTCCTTCTTAAACTTCTTTTTGGGATATTCTTTTAAATGCTGAGCCTTAGCCATGTCTAGTGTGGAAATGAAAACCGAAAGCCTTCGGGTTCCTCTTGTTGGCCTTTGTGAAGAGCCCTTTGCTTCGATATTGTGCTATCCAAAACCTAGCAAAGTTGAGCTGGAAAAACGCCTAAGAGAGCTGGAAAAATTGGGTGTTGCAGCATTGGAATTTTGCGGAGAAAAACAAGTTTCTAACATGAAGGTTTTGGGCAAAGGATGCGTCGGCATAGTTGTAAAGGCTTGGATGAAAAAGGCGAAGCGGTGGCCCTTAAAATCAGACGGGTTGATGCTGACCGTGCCATGATGCTGCATGAGGCTGAAATGTTGAAGGCGGCTAATTCTGTTGGTGTTGGACCACGTTTTTTGGGGGTTAGTAAGAACTTTCTTGTCATGCAGTTTGTTGAGGGCGATTTGCTTCCAGAATGGCTGGAAAAGTGCCGAAGCAAAACACGCCTTAGAAAAGTTTTGAGGGAAATCTTGGAGCAGTGTTGGCGACTTGACAAGATTGGCTTGGACCATGGCGAGTTGAGCCACGCCCCAAAACACATAATTGTGAATAGCCATGGAAAGCCCTTCATAGTGGACTTTGAAACCGCAAGCCAGAACCGCAAACCCTCAAACGTGACGTCTATTGCGCAGTTTCTCTTCATAAGCGGCACAGTAGCCCAAAAAATAGCCCAAAAACTTGGTGAAAAAGATAAAGATGCGGTTATTGCGGCTTTGAGGCGTTATAAGGCTGATGGAAGCCGCCAAAACTTTGAGGCACTGGTATCTGTTTTTGGTCTCTAAGCGACATAGTCAATTTTAGGCTTTGTATTGGCATTTCGCCCGCTTTTTCCATCATCAACCAATTCAAGTTTTAACTCGTTCAAGAGCTGGGTTAAGTCCAGCCAAGTCTCAACTTGAAGTTGTCTTGCAACCCGCCTCTTCTCATAAAGAAGTGGAATGAAATCGATGAACAGCCAGCCGTAGGATTCAGCCAAAGGGTTTTCTCTCCCTTCTCGCCCTTTCTCCAATTGAAGGAAAAGTGCTAACCATTTTATAACTATGTATGGAAGAATCTTCTATTGGAAAGGCTTATGGACAGTTGTAATGGTCTTGTTGAAAAGGTTTAAAACTGGCTTTCTGAAATTTAGCCACGGTGTTCCAATGGTTATAAGAAGAGAGGAAATGCAGGAAATAGCCAAAAAATACAAAGAACCAATAGGGCTGAATTTGGGCTCCCACTCGGCTCTGGATGCTTGGCAAGGACAACGCAACTACGGCTTAAGAAGCATAATTTATACAACGCCTGGAAGGGCCCGCATTTACCTCCAAAACCCAATGGTTGGGAAACCAGACGAGACGGTTGAGGATTTGCCAAGCCTTGTTAGGCGGGACATCCGCGTTGTTAACGACCCGAAGGACATCAAGAAGAACAGTGACTGGAAAAGCGCAATCCTCATTCTTGATAGGTATTCGGACATTGTTAAGTATGTTGATGAGCTTGTGGATTTGGAGTGTTTACAGATTCCAAATAGGGCTTTCTCAGTTTATGTGGGCGGTGACGAGTACTGCAGCGTGATTGAAAACCAGTTTGCCGTCCCAATTGTCGGCTCCAGAACCCTCCTAAAAATCGAGAACAGGGGCGAAATTGAAAAGGACTACTACTGGTTTGCTGAGCAGGCGGGAATTCCCTACCCGAAATCCTACAAGTTTGAGGTTAAAAAGGGAGGAATACGGTTCAAGGAGTTTATTGACGAGCCGATGCTTTTGAAGGCTGAACACGCCCACAGAAAATTCGAAAGAGAATTCATTTTCGCGGCGGACTCGAAAGATTTGGAGGAGAAGGTTGAAAAAGAGGTTAAGGCTGGAAACCTAAACGAGGAGTCCCTTCGAAACGCACGCGTGGAGCAGATTGTTCTTGGTCCCCATGCCAACTTCAACTTCTTCTTCTCGCCATTAGATGCGAAAAGCGACTGGGGTGACGTGGACGACTGGTTCTCAAAGCTTTACAACGTAACCATTGAAGAGGCTAGGCTCTGCCTAGCCAACCAGTTCCTATCCATAGACGAACGAAGAGAGACAATCCTAGACGGAGTGAAGAGGCTCCCACTGGAGGTTCAGCAGAAGCTAAAGAGGGTTCCATCCTTCGAGGTGACCGCCCACGCCATGCTAAGCCTAAGAGAATCCCTCCTAAAAGATGTACACCGCTATGCAGACCGCTTCCTGCTGGCGTGCAGAGAGCACGAACCACCAGGAATAATTGGCGCATGGTGCTTGCAAACGCTGATCACATGGGACCGCATATCAAAATACGAGCTAAAACCAACAATAAAACTGGACTACACAAGCGGCATAGAAGCAAAAACAGCAGCAGACTACGGCTTATACGATGTGCCAGAAGAAAAAGACCCATACATGCACATACCAGTAACGCAGGATGTTGCCCTACGCCACGGAGGAGGAACAAACGTCCACATGGGCATAGGCTCCCAATACGCCAACGCAAAATACAAGAAGCCCATGAGCACAGGAGACCGCATAGCCCTAGAAATCCGACGCGCATGGAAAACAAAACAACTCCACGAAATAGTAACTTAAAAGCGTTGCCATTATTCACAAAACTCTTTCATTATTTCCGCAAGTTTTGGAACTTCAAAAAGCCTTTTTCCGGTCATCTCATTTGTTGCCGCCATATACATTTGGCTTATCAGCGTTTTCAGTTTTGGCTCCAGTTTTGGCGGTTTCGCTTTAACGAGGGTTCTCCAGTCTTTTACGCCCTGTTCTTTTGCTTTTTGCTTGGCTTGTTCTACCTCTTTTGCCCACTCCGTCCGCCTATAGTATATGCGGGCTATTTCCTTGCTCACGTGCAATCCTTGATATGTGAATCTGCACTCGTCCAGTGTGCCCACTACGTCTGCCACCATAAGCCTCCTTTCCTCGTCGAAGGCTAACTCTATTTTCCCATCCTCGTTTACCAGGTTAGCTTTTGCTGCAATCTCCGTAATTGTCTCATCAACTTTTAGGAGTACTGCTCTAATCTCTTCAATTTCGTTGTCTGTTAAGCCCGTCAACTGTTGGGCTTCCCGCCACGTCAAGTAGCGGTCGCTCTCCTCAAACTTCGTGCTAACATCAAAAATTGGTTTTGCAAGCCTCTCGCCGGGTTTTGGGTAGTGGTCTAAGCCCAAATCTTCCAGCGTCACTAAGCCCTGTTCAAGTCTTTTAAAGACTGATGAGCCTTCTGGCAAGCCGTTGCGGTAAATAATCTCCAGTGGGATTAGAAAGTTCTTTAGCTTGGGCGTGTAAAAGCTATAATCGTATTTTAGTTTGCCGCCTTCCACATAGGCTTTCGGCTTGTAAACGTTTACTAGGTGGAATTCCATGATGTTTGTTGGCTTTTCCAACTCGTCGAAACGTACAACCTTGCCCTTTTCGTTCACTAGCCCTCGATAGTGGGTTCTTATGCCCTTCTCCTCAAGCCTTTCAAAGCAGTAAGCCCCCATTAGGCATAGGGCTGCGCCTTTCCCTTCAATGTGGTCTGGCATTTCACCCCAGTCGAAAACTGAGTAGCGGTCTGAAAAGTGGAATCTGCCAATCCCCATCCGAGTTTTTGTCGGCTTCTTCACCACTTCAAGGTCTTTAACGCTACCCATACGCCACACATCACTACCATACACACCGTTTTCAAACTTTCAACTTTTTAACGGACTCGTCCGCCTTAACAATTTCCTCTTTTTTGGCCTTCTGGTAGGCTTTAACCCGTTCTTCAAGCTTCTTATCATCCAATGCGAAGATTTTCGCCGCGGCTAGTGCTGCTCCTTCGGGTTCGATGGTTACAACGGAGCCTATGCCACTGGGCACTCTAAGCGATGAAAAAATGTCCACGCCAGCGAATTTCTCCGAGTATGGCGGACAGGCAATTACGGGTTTTGTGGTGTGGGCATCCACGAAGGCGCTTAGGGCGTTAGACCTCCCCGCCACAGTAATGTAAACAACATTTTCGCTTCCATTTTCTTTTAGGATTTCAAGGACTCTCTCCGGGGTTTTGTGGGCTGAAGCCACTCGAAACGTAAACTCTAAACCGAAGCCTTTCAAGTGTTTGGCTATTTCCTTGGCGAATTCCAAATCCTTTTCAGAACCCATGATTATGACAACTTTTCCCGCCATTTCCGCCATCCTCTTCCGTCTTACTCCCCTAAAATAGCCAAGGGTGGCTAATTAAATTTTTAAGCCACCCCGTTCACGCTTTCATTTTGAGGTGAAGCCTCCCGATGGCACATGAGAAGAGACGTAGGAAAAGCATAATAGACGAGCTTTTCAGAGGCTCGCTTTTTGACGAGATAGACGAGCTTTTTAAGGAGCTCCCGGAAGACGAAATTGCCAGCGGCTACTCAATAAGCGTGACCCAAACACCAGAAGGCACAAAAGTCAAGGCGAAGGTTGGAAAAGACGTGGACGTAAACATGCTTAGGAAAAGGCTTCAGCAGCAGTATCCCGGAGCACAAATAGAGATTGAGGGCGGCAAACAAGAGCCACTCATAAGGGAGATATCCACAAGACCAGTACGCGAAGAAGACGAAAACAAACAGCGACATTGAGCTAGGTTAGGTCTCCACAAGCGCATTTAACCTCATAAAGCATTGTTAATAGTTCATCGAAGCCTTCCCCGGTTTTTGCTGAAACCAGTGGAATCCTCTGGGCGGGGATGATTTTACATAAAACCCTTAGAATGGGTATGTAAATGTCGGTTAAAACTCCCCTAGCCTTAATGGTTCTAGCCAAAATTTTTGGGTTTTGCAGATGCTCCCTGAAACTTCTAAGTTCACGCTCATCCAGCAAATCCGCCTTATTCACAACTATTATGGTATTTATTCCAAGCCTATACGATGTGGCAAGCGAATAAAGGTAGGCTGCTGGAAGATCATCGCCACCAATAGTGGCGTCGATGATGAAGATGCCCACAGGATCTGCCAATTGCCCAACAATTTTTGGACCAGAAGCGTGGAAGGCGAAGATTTCAAGCTGTCCGGGCGTGTCAACAAGCACAAAATCCCCATCAAACATCGGAATCTTCATCTCACTAAGCAGTTCCATAGCCCTCAGCATGGCGCCATTTGGTCCCAAGCCCTCATTATGCATTATATTTTCAATAGTAAACTTCTTCCTAATGTCAAAATCGCAGTTGTAAGGCAGAGACAAACATCCGGGGTCAAGATTTAAAAACCTAACAGAATAACCCTCCCTTAGTAGATATTTGCCGAAACTTCCTGTGAGTAGGCTCTTGCCACAGCCAGCACAGCCCAGAACAACGACGTTCATAAGGACCCTACGTTATAAAACGGCTTAAATTTGCTTTTCAGCTTTGCTGACCAATCTAAACATATTTGAATGTGGTCATGTGATTGGACAAAAGACTAAAAAGTCTTCAAAAAATAGTGAAATTAGGATTGCTGGGGGAACCATCATCCATAAAGTAATCGTAATTTGTGCTATAATCCTCATTACCGCTGCAATATGTCTAATAGGAATCCAGACAACTAAATCTCACGTAACGGATAGATTAGTAACAAGTCCACATTATTTCAATAATGAAACTTTGAATCCGTACAGAAGCTTCTTTTTCGCCTCAGAAATGGAGGAGGGAGCCTTCTTCGACATAAACATCTCTGCATCAAGCGCCGTAAGAGTGAAGGTGGGAAATACTGGACGCGACCCTTTTGGGGAACCAATAACGATAAACATAATATTCCAAGATTATGGCAAAAGTATAATCCAAAGAGTTAATGTGACGAGGAGGGACACCTATCAGGTGGAAATAGCAAACGAAGGAGCAGATTCTATTACCCTCTCTGGTGCTATATATGCGAAGAAAACTGTGAAAATTGTGGAAACAATTCACCCATACTCCTCAAGGGGAACACTTATTTTGCTGGTTGGTGTTGGCATATTAACCTATGGCGTCTTAGCTAAGCCTAAAAAGAGACATTTACGCCATAAACCGCGCCTAATCCAAAACAGCCTTAAAAAATAAATAGAAAAGAGAGATGTGAAGAGAAAATTGTAAGTTTAGAATTTCCCTAGTTTCTTAGCCAGCTCTGCGAGTTCTGGGTCAACAGCTCTGCCCTGGTCCCATATCTGTTTTCCATCAAGCCAAACTGATGTGTTTAGGCATATGCCGTCAGAGTGTGATGGTGCGTCTATCGGTTTTCCCCCGGTAAGAAATGTGCCTAAGTAGCCTATCCCCCACTCTGTGCATCCCCAAACCCTCTCGTCTTCGACAACGTTGCCCGTTAGCTTGGCACCAGGGTTGCATCCATAGCAAACATGGACAACATTGAACATGCCTGGGTGGTTAAAGCTCTTAAGCCATGCCTCATAGGCTCTAGCGTCTTCTCCACCCTCAATCTTTACTATCTTACCAGCCTTTACATGGAGCTTTACAGGCTGTTTAACGAGACCTAGAGGCGGGTTTATGGAACCGTCAAAGACTATTACGCCGTTTATGGTTTCATGAATCGGAGCCCATCCTATTTGTCCGCCGAGCATGTGGGATCCTGGGGTGTCTGCATATCCAACGTCTTTAGTGTATATTCTTTTAGGGTCGTTGTCGAATTCCACGTTTCCGCCAGCCGGAGTTGTCATCTTAACATGTTTAGCCGCCTTGGTTAATGCATGCAACCTAGTCATATAGGCGTCTAAAGTTTTCATGTCAACCCTGCCTATGACCCTAACCATCATGTCAACGTTCATGCCCACGTAACAACAATGCCTTATCTTCTTGTTGGTCTCCAGAACTTTCTCGTATAGGCTTGAATAGAAAATCCATTGATTGTTAAACTCAACCCAAGCGTCAGCCTTACATAGGGCAGCTCCTAAAGCCTCAGGAAGCATTGGATCTGCGGCTTTTCCAACACCAAGTGGTGAGGCAATCCAAACAACCATGGGCTTTGCCCCTACGGCGAAGGCCGCAGCAGCCGTTGCATCAACAACCCGGGGGTCCGATTCGGTGTCAGCGGTTATTACAATGGTTTCATCGGGTTTTAGCTTCAGCATTTCTGTGACAAGTTTGTGCGCCGCCTTAGCCAACTCATACTCATAATATTGCGGCATTTTTAACATCCCTCGCATTCATTTCTCCAAGATATCTTAATTAAATTTTCGTAAAATCTCCGCCGTAATTACGGATAACCTAACTCTTAAATGAGGGATACAAATAAAGTAGTATGGGTTACGCCATGTTGAAAATATTATTTATAAACCCTGTGGGTACAGATGCCTTTGATGAGCACATTCTAAAGACAATCAATCAGGTAAAGAGACCGGATGTTGAGGTCAAAGTTGTTCATTTAACCAGCGGTCCAGTGCACTTGGAATACCATTACTATGAACACTTGAATATGGATGAGACGTTAAAATGGGTTAAGTGGGCTGAAGATGAGGGATACGACGCGGTAATTATAGGGTGCTTCTATGATCCGGGCCTTAGGGAAGCTAGAGAAATAGTCTCCATCCCAGTTATTGGCGTCGCTGAAGCTACAATGCATGTTGCCGCAACGCTTGGCCACAAGTTCTCAATAATTGTGGGGAGGCGAAAATGGATACCAAAAATGGAAAGCAACGTATACCTATACGGAATTGAGCGGAAACTCGCCTCTTTTAGAGCGATAAACTTTACAGTTCCAAGGATGCTTAAGGAGCCTGAAACGTTAAAACAGGCCATAATTAACGAGGCTAAAAAGGCTGTTGAAGAGGATGGGGCGGAGGTAATAGTTTTGGGATGCACCGGCGAGTCCGGCTTCATGAAGGAACTGATGGAGATGATTGGGGTTCCGGTTCTTGATCCTGTTGTAATTTCGTGGAAGTATGCAGAAATGCTTGCCGACCTCTATCAGAAATTTAAATTGTCACATTGCAAGCTGTACGGTTATGAAAGTCCACCAACTAGTGAAGGATATGCGCCTTAGCCAGTGCACGGTTAAACGAAAGTTTTATATAACGATTTATTAGGTACAGTTTTGCTGGAGGAAAAATTAAAGTGTTTGTTAATAAATCGGCTATAACAAAGCTGCAAGCTGCTATCATTGCGATAATAATTATCATCGCTTTGGCTGTCGGCATATACTTTGCACTTCGTCCAGCTCCTACGCCTGGTCCAGGACCCACCCCAACCCCAGAAAAGAGAGCCATTAGAGTTGGATTTTCATGGCCTAATAAGATAGACCCAGCCATTGGAAACGACGAATTAAGCACAACTAGCCTCTGCAACTTGTATGATCCTCTGTTGTGGCCGAAGACTGTTGGCGAAGGCGGTGGTGTAAAGGCTCATGTTGCTGAAAGCTGGACTGTTTCAAGCGATGGACTAGTTTATACTTTCAAAATAAGACAAGGCATAAAGTTTCACAGTGGGCGGAATTTAACAGCTGAAGACGTGAAATTCAGCTTGGACAGACTCCTTACCATAGGTCAAGGCTTTGCATACCTGTTCTCTCCATATGTGGATAAAACAGAAGTTGTCGACACCTATACTGTGAAAATCACCCTCAAAAAACCATTCGGCCCATTCTTGTCTGCGTGTATAAGGCTGTACATCCTTGACAAGGCTGAAGTTATGGCCCACATTAAAAAACCAGGTCCATACGGTGATTATGGTGATTATGCAACTGAGTGGCTAAGAACTCATGATGCTGGCTCTGGAGCTTACAAAGTTGTGGATTGCAGGGCGGAGGAGTGGTACCGCTATGAGCTTTTCACCGACTATTGGGGCTATGTGGATCCCCAAGCCCCTACAGAGGTTACAGTAATGTGGACGGCGACAGGTAGCCCATCTACAGAACTAGCTATGATGGTAAACGGGGAGTTGGAAGTTACCGATGCATGGCTTCCAGAAGAGACCCTTGACGCCCTTGATAAAATTGAGGGCATAAAAAGGGTTGCTTGGCCTGAGATGAGCGAGTATTACATATATATGAATACAAAGAAGCCTCCACTTGACGATATATGGGTGAGGAAGGCTATAGCCTACATATGTCCATACGATAAAATGATGGAGCAAATATATTCGAGATATACTAAGGCAACATCATGTGTGCCAGCTGGCACCCCAGGATACGTCAACTGCCAGATATACTATTATAACAAGACTCTTGCCGAGGAGTGCCTCAAAAAGTCCAAATATTATCCCGACATAATTCAAAATCCAGACAAATACGTCATTGAATTCCACTGGATTGCAGACGTCCCAGAAAGAGAACTGGACGCTTTGTTGCTGGCGGAGGCTGCAGCGGAGATAGGGTTGAAAATCCAGCCAGTTAAAACTTTCTGGTCGAAGGTTGTTGAAGAGATGGGCAGCCTTGAGACATGCGCCCACATGTACGACATACTTGTCGCAGCGCACTATCCCGAGGCCGGCTCCTTGCTTGAGTCAAGATACCACTCTAAATCTTGTGGCACATGGGAACAAGGTGAATGGCTACAAAATGAAACTATCGACCATATGATAGAGGATGCGCTGGCCACAATAGACACGCAGCAAAGGTATCAGAAGTACGCCCAGATTCAAAGAGAAATTATGAATCTATGTCCAAGCCTGTTCATATATGACTACAAAACAACATTAGCTCAATGGGAATTCGTCGTCATTCCCGCAGCTGAAAATCCTGCAAACGCCACAATGATAATGGGTTACGAAAGAACCTTCAGATTCTGGAAAGTGCTTCCGCACTAAATCCCTCTTTTATTTTTAATCCCCTTTTACTTTAGTATTGTGTGTTGATATATTACATTCGAAAAGCTTAAAAAGATTGCATCGCTTTTTAAAGACAAAAGTTTGCTGTGATAACCAATGAGAATGTCCACATACATAATCAAAAGAACTTTGCTTGTAGTGTTCTCATTATTTGGATTGTCCGTGCTTGTGTTTGTTTTGGCAAGGGTGCTGCCCGGGGATCCCGTAAGAATGATGCTTGGCCCACGGGTTGAGCCTTGGGTTTATGAGCAGACAAAAAAGCAGCTTCGACTCGATAAACCATTATACGAACAATACTTTTATTGGTTAATGGACGTTTTCCAAGGAAATTTAGGCTATTCTATCCTCACTAGACGCAGCGTTACCGCTGACATCCTTGAATATCTCCCAGCTTCACTGGAACTAATATTCTTAGGCGCGATTTTCCAGGTTGTGGGGGCCTTTCTGCTCGGCGTCATTGCAGGTAGATACTGCTATAAATGGCCTGACAACGTTGTGAGGGTAATCTCCTACATTGGAATATCAATCCCAGCCTTTGTAATGGCAATAATACTTCAACTTATTTTTGGTCATATACTTAAATGGTTTCCAATACAGGGTGTTGTTTCCCGCGGTATACCAATGCCCCCAAAAATTACAAACTTTTATACATTAGACTGTTTGATCGCGGGGCGCTTTGACGCGTTTCTTGATGTGTTGTGGCATATGATATTACCCGCCTTAGCGCTTTGCCTCGGCGGGATGCTACAGGACGCAAGAATAATTAGGTCTGGAATGGTGGAGAACAAAGATAAAGACTACATTTCAATGGCTATGGCGCAGGGTCTCCCGGAGAGACTTATAATGTTCAAGTATCTGCTTAAACCATCTATAATCCCTGCTGTTACAGTTCTTGGAATGGATATTGCCGCAATGTTGGCAAACGCCTTCCTAGTTGAAATGGTATTTAATTGGCCAGGTTTCTCTAAGCTTGGTATAAGGTTTCTCTTAAACACAGACTTGAACGGCATAGTCGCCCTCGTCTTAGTGATTGGAATAATTTATTCATTCGTAAATGTAGTTGTCGACATTATGGTGGCATATTTGGATCCAAGGATAAGGCTGATGGAGAGGGGAGAATAATGAAAACATCACTCATGAACAAGCTTAGAGAGATAGAAGCAAGGTTTGAGTTGAAAAGGAAATGGTATAGATTCTCTAGGAGCCCATTATCGATTGTTGGCTTAATAATTTCAGTAGGTACCATTATTACAGCCATTGCGGCTCCTTGGATAGCCCCCTACCCAAAGCATGCCGAGCTTTATACAGGCTTAGGCGAGCGTTTTCAACCTCCAAGCCTTAAGTATCTTTTCGGCACCGATCATGTCGGAAGAGATGTCTTGAGTAGAACAATATTTGGTTTCCGATACTCCCTGACAATGGCTGCCGTTGTTCTCTCACTTGTTGTTCCGGTGGGTGTGGTTTTAGGGCTGATTGCAGGCTACTATCGCGGAACATGGATAGACACCTTAATTATGAGAATTGCCGACATATTTATCGCGGTTCCACCGCTAGTCTTAGCCCTTGCAATAGCGGCTGTACTGGAACCAAGCGTTTTCAACTCAATGATTGCAGTATCACTTATGTGGTGGCCATGGTACACGAGAATGGTATACAACACAGCCTCAGCGTTAAGAAACGAATATTTTGTACAGGCCGCTGAGGTGATGGGCGCAGGTTCCTTCCACATAATATTTAAGGAGATCCTCCCAAACTGTTTAGGGCCAATATTGACAAAAGTGACGCTTGATGTTGGGTGGGTCATTCTCCTCGGGTCGGCATTAAGCTTTGTCGGTCTCGGCGCCCAACCACCTACACCTGACTTGGGCACCATGGTTGCTGAGGGTGGAAAATACATGCCAGATTCTTGGTGGATAAGCATTTTCCCAGCTATAGCCATATCAATAATAATTTTGGGTTTCAACCTTCTAGGTGACGGCATTAGGGATATATTCGTCGAGGAGGCGAGGTAAACTCTGAAGCCACTATTGGAAATCAAGGACCTCTACGTGAGCTATAAAACCTATTTAGGCGAGTTGAAGGTTCTCAACGGGGTAAACCTCAAAGTTGGAGAAGGAGAAAAAGTTGGATTAATTGGCGAGTCTGGCTGTGGTAAGACAACAACCATGAGGGCTGTTCTAAGAATTCTAGCCGCAAATGCCATAATTAAGGGAGGCTGCATAAATTTCAAAGGGAAAGACATACTCCGAATGAATGATAAAGAGTTGTCAGAAATTAGGAGAAAACATGTAACAATGATTTTTCAAGACCCTACAGCGGCGCTTAACCCAGTTTTTAAAGTAAAGGACATGCTTAGCGACGTGATCAGATTTTCAATAGGCTCCAGCAGCGAGAAGCTTACAAAAGAGAAAATTCATGAGATGTGCTTAAAAGTTCTTGGAGAAGTGGCATTGCCAGACCCTGAAAGAGTTCTGGACAGCTACCCCTTCCAACTGAGCGGCGGCATGAGGCAGAGGATATGCATAGCCATGTCCCTAACAGCGGCAAGGGACCTTTTAATAGCGGATGAGCCAACAACAAACCTCGACGTTACAATCCAAGATCAAGTTTTACGTTTAATAAAGAATCTAGTTGAAGAAAGAAAATTGTCAGTCATCCTCATCTCCCACGCCCTCGGTGCTGTTAGAGGAACCGTTGACAGGGTTTATGTAATGTACGCTGGAAACATGGTTGAGGCGGCAGAGACAAACAAGCTGTTTTCAGAACCCCTCCACCCCTACACTCAAGGGCTTCTACAATCCGTGCCAAAGTTGACCGGCACAGGATTTTCAGAAGGCATCAGAGGACATATCCCAGACTATGTGAACCCTCCCCCGGGATGCAGATTCCACCCCCGCTGCGACTACGCAAAGGAAGTGTGCCGAAAAGAAACACCCCCATTTTTTGATGTGGACGGCAAGGGACATGAAGTTGCATGCTGGCTATATGGCAAAAGGTGAAAGTTATGGACAAAAATGAAAACCTACTTGTTGTAGACAATCTGGTAAAATATTTCAAAACAACTTTTGGAACGGTTAGAGCCGTTGACGGAATAAGCTTTGCGGTAAAGTACGGCGAAACTTTCGGCTTGGTGGGAGAGTCTGGTTCAGGGAAGAGCACAACAGGATATGTAATAATGGGAATCTACACACCAACATCGGGCAAAATAATCTTTAGGGGAGAAGATATTTCAGTCCATGCTAAAAAAAGGCCGAAACATTTGAAAAAAGATATGGCAATAGTTTTCCAAGATCCGGCTTCTTCTCTAAACCCTACAAAAACTGTGAAAGAAATAGTTGGACTGCCTCTAAAGGTTCACGGTTTAGTTAAAAGTCATGAGGAGCTTGACAAAAAAGTTGCATCACTCCTTGAGGCTGTAGAATTACCCCCGGAAAAGTTCATGCAAAGGAGACCGAAAGACCTTGGTGGGGGTGAAAGGCAAGCAATAGCTATTGCGAGGGCCATAGCGACAAACCCATCATTTATCGTTCTCGACGAGCCCACATCAGCCCTTGACGTGTCAATTCAGGCGAAGATTATTCGAGTTTTAATGAGGCTTCAACAGGAGCTGAAACTTTCATACTTGTTTATAACACATGACCTAAGTCTTATGAGGAATGTTGCCTCAAGGGTTGCCATAATGTATTTGGCAAAAATTGTGGAGTTTGCCCCAACTGCAACATTCTTTCAAAAACCATTACATCCTTACACACAGATGTTGCTCTCATCTGTACCAGTGCTGACAGACGAGGAGGAGAAACTTAAGCCTAAAGGGATAACATCAAGCGGTGAGGTTCCAAGCGCAATTAATCCTCCACCGGGATGCCGCTTCCACACCCGATGCCCCTTTGTAACCGATATATGCAAAATAAAGGAACCAGAATTTGTGATGACAGAGCCGGATCACTACGTTGCATGCCACCTTTATACCAAGTAAAAGGCACCTTTTTGGCCTCCAATCTTAACCCGCAGTCCTATCGCCTCAAGTTTCTCTCTGATGTAGGCCAACCTCTCCTCTGACGGTGCGCTATGGATAGGCATCAAGTACTCTTTCCCAATGCGCATATACTTCTCACTTATATCATGAAAGGGTAATAGGTCAACTTCCTCAACTCCCTTCAATTTTTGAAGAAGATCCACCAACTTACCAACGTTTTCATCTGTGTCAGTTATTTTTGGTATAACGGGAAATCTTATGATAACATCCTTTCCCCTTCCAATCTCCACCAAATATGTAAGATTTTCTATTATTAGCTTGTTGGATACTCCAGTGTATTTGCGATGGTTAAAGTCGTCCAGAAGCTTTAAGTCATAAAGGAATAAGTCGACGTGCTCGGCGATGGATTTAAAAACCTCTGGGTGGGCATACCCGGAAGTGTCCAACGCCGCGTGAATTTTTCTATCTTTGCATTCTTTTAGGGCTTCTTTTAGGAAAAGTGGTTGGTAGAGGGGTTCCCCTCCGGAGAAGGTTACTCCTCCACTCGAGGTGTCGTATAATATAATGTCTCTCTCAATTGTGGCCATTAAATCTTCTAGGCTGATTTTTCGCCCAATGATTTTCAAGGCTCCTGTTGGGCAAGTATCAGCGCAAACACCACACTTTGTGCAAGTGTTCCGATCTATGAAGTGCTTGTACCCGTTAAATGTTATGGCCTTAGTGGGACAAACATTTACGCATGTTTTACAACCTATACATTTGTAGTCAAAATATGCGAGGTCGTTCGTGCTGGATATTCCCTCCGGATTATGGCACCACCAGCATTGCAAGGGGCAACCTTTCATAAAAATTGTTGTTCTAACACCAGGCCCATCGTGTATTGCATACCGCATAATATCAAATATTATGCCTTCAACATGCTTTTTCAACGGCGCCTCATATCTCCCTCTGTTCTGTTCGCGCAATAATTTCATCTTGAAGTCCCTTTGGAAGGTTTACAAAGTAGTCGCTGTATCCTGCTACTCGAACCATAAGGTCTTGAAAGTCTTGTGGCCTTCTTTGTGCTTCGCGGAGTAGCTCAGTGCTTACAACATTAAATTGAACATGATGCCCGCCCATTACGAAAAAGGTTCTGATGGTGTGGGCCAACTTTTCAAGGTTCTCCTCCCCCTTTGTCAGATCCGGACTAAGCCTCTGGTTAAGTAATGCGCCTCCTGTTTTGTCCCAGTCAATTTTTGAAACCGATCTGAAAACTGCAACTATCCCTTTTCTGTCCATTCCCTGTACGGGGGATATGCCCTCAGATAGGGGTTGTCCAGCCTTCCTCCCGTCGGGAGTTGCCCCGGTGACTTTGCCAAAATATATGTGCACGGTTGTTGGGAGGAAATAGGCCCTCCGAGAGGCCTTCCTCACAGGTGTTGGAGGATAACTCTCAATCAGCTCAACGACTGCTTCAACTATTTTCTTTGCAATTTCGTCAACATAGTCATCGTCGTTTCCATATTTCGGCGTTTTATTCAAGAAGATTTGCCTCATCACCTCATATCCTTCAAAGTTTTTGTTGAGGGCTTCGAGGACTTCGTCCATTGTGAAGTTTCCTTTTTCGAAAACGTTGTATTTCAGTGAGGCTAAACAGTCCGTGAGGGTTCCTAACCCAACAACTTGGATGTAACTTGTGTTATATCTTGCCCCACCACAATTGTAGTCTTTCGCGTTTTTCACACAGTCCTCAATCCAAAGAGACAAAAATGGAACAGGCAAATATCTGGCATAAAGGGTCTCTATAATGTCATTTCCCTTAACTTTTAACGAAATAAAGTGCTTTAACTGTTTCAGAAAGGCGTTGAAAAGTTCCTCGAAAGTTTTAAACTTTCGCGGGTCGCCTGTTTCCATGCCAACCTTCTTCCCAGTTCTTGGGTCCACCCCATTATTCAACGTTATTTCGAGAATTTTCGGAAGGTTTAAGTAGCCAGTTAATATATACGCCTCTTTTCCGAAGGCTCCTGTTTCGACGCATCCGCTAACTCCGCATTTACGTGCATCCTCCAATGTTTTGCCCTGCCGAAGCATCTTTACAATGGCACCGTCGAAGTTAAATATCGGCGGTTCGCCAAATCCCGGGGCAATAACCTTCAAAGCTTTTATGAGGAAAATGTTGGGGTTTCTGCTGCTTATTAGGACTGCTGTGTTAGGTTGCATTGTGCGCATTTCATCTAGTACTTCTAAAATTAGGTATGAGAGTTCATTAACGGCGTCTGAACCGTCCTCTTTAAGCCCCCCAATATTTATTTTTGAGAAGTCATTGTATGTGAAGCTTTCCTCTAACGTTACACCAACCTTGGGAACCGCTGGCTGATTATTAAATTTGATCCAAAAGGCTTCAAGAAGCTCTTTCGCCCTTTCTCTTGTAATTCTTCCCTCCTCCATATCTTTCTTATAGAATTTGTAAAGATGCTGATCTAATCGTCCAGGCGTAAACGAGTCCCACGGGTTTGTTTCATAAGTTATGCCAACATGAATGAACCAATAATGCTGGAGGGCTTCCCAAAAAGTTCTCGGCGCATTCGCCGGAACCCAGCGGCATATCTCAGCCATCTGTTTAAGCTCCTCTCTCCTATGAGGGGTTGTCTCCTCTTCTGCCATTTTTTCCAGTTTTTCAGCGTAACGCTTCGCATAAATCATCAACGCGTCAGCCGCTATATCCATGGCTTTTAACTCTTCCATCTTCTCGTAATATTCCGGGTCGCATGGATCAAGTTTATCCATCTGCTGCTTAATCTCCTCCTTTATTGTCAAGAGGCCCTTCTCGAAGACTCTTTCTCCGCCTGCTGTGTGTCCGGGTGCCCTTTGTTCCATGAATTCAGTCCATATGCCAGCCTCATAGCAGTCCTTCCATTCTCGAGGCAGATTGCTGAATATGATATCCCTCATCGACATGCCCTTCCAGAAGGGAATAATTTCATTTTTATATAGTTCTTTGGCTTTTTCATCTACTTTGTAGGGCATGTTTTTCCTCGAATCTAAAACTTCCAAATCCTCCATGGAGTGGACACATATTTCCGGGTATGTTGGGACTTCCTTCGGGCCCGTCCCCCTTAATCCAACAATGAGCTGGCCATCTTCGACTGGTAGTGAAACATGTTCCAATAAGTATTTGAAGGCTAATGCCCTTTGAACGGGAATCGATTTTCCTTTAACCTCAGCGCTTTTATAAAATTCCGTTATCAACTTTGCCCTCTCAACAGAGAGTTTAACCTCAGCCTTGACGCTTTCCTCCCTAAGCCTCGCTATTCTTTCATTTATCGGCCTGATAACAGCTTTTCTTCTCTCTATTTCTTCCTCAACTTTTTGGCTGCCACTTTTGCATGTGGTCCTAGGCATGACATCCCTCAAACCATTGATGGAAACAACCATTAATAATCTTTCTCAAAGGTGCATCGTTAATTGATGAGAGAAAAAGCGGAATGTGGATTTGCCACGTTGCATATGTTCTTTGAAATCATCTGCCGCCTTCTAAATATCTCCTTTTAAGCTCTTCTGCGAACATTTTGACAATTTCGTCTATGGCTTTCCTAAACTCTTCAGCGTTATACATTACGAGAAACTTTTTCTCATCCACGATGGCTTTTATCCTCTGAAGGAATGGGTCCTCTTTTAAGCACGGCGCATACTTTGGCAGATCTGCAATTTTACTTAATGCGTCAAGAAGCCTAAATGGTCCATAAAGCGGCGGTTCATCGATGCAGTTAAGAGCGCTTGTGGCTAGAAAAACTGCAATTTCGAAAAGGTAATCATCCCCGCTGGGTTTGGCGGCGCCCATCTTACCCCTCCAAGCTAGGAAACTTTTCGCCATACTTGTTTAAATAAACTATTTCGCTTAATGGAACCTTTGGTGGTGGTTTAGGCACCTGGTCTGGGTGGCCAACTATTACTAAAAGCTCTGGCTCTATGCCATCTGGAATGGCAAGCAGCTCCTTCACCGCCGTATGCGAGAATGATTTAACGACACATGTTCCTAAGCCAAGTGCATATGCTGCCAAAAGCATGTTCTGAACAGCCATTGCGCAGTCGCATATTGTGAGATAATCTCTTCCAAGGGTACCTCCGACTTTGTAGGCTTTCTCCTTATTTGAGCATACAAGTATTGCAAGAGGGGCTTCGCCGAAATATCCTGGAGAAACTTTTCGTATCACATCAAGAAGCTTTGGATCTTCAATTACTATGAAAAGCCATGGTTGAATGTTCCCTCCGGAAGGTGCCCAGTGGGCGGCATCCAGCAATTTCTTCACCAGTTCTCTGTCAACGGGTTCCTTCTTATACTTTCTAACACTTCTCCTACCCTTTATCGCTTCAAACACGTCCATAACTTCCAACCAGCCGCATCCAAATATTGAGCCTCTTATTATGTAATGTTCTCTAAAAAGGTTTTCACAAGTTTTATAAATTTATATCCGCAAATAGGATTTTTCGGAGGAATAGAAATGCCGCAATATTATGAGTATGAACTGGCTAAGGCGGCGCACAAACTTGTCACAGAGATGTTCAAACTGAAACCCGGCGAAACCTTTGTAATAACCGCTGACACCGAGTCGGACCCCAGAGTTGTTGAGGCAACGGCTGGAGCAGCCTTTGCTGCTGGAGCAAAGCCTATGGTCATATGGCTAGCATCACCTTTGGGTGTTGGAAAAGCTGCGGACCCAATGCTGCCGGTAGAAGCCCTAACAGCAGCCTTAAACAACGCGGATGCATGGGTTGAATTCAACAACGAGTGGCTTCTTTACTCAACGCCATATGAGAGAGTGATGAAGGAGAACAAGAAAATCCGCCATATGTGCTTGGTTGGCATGAACGTTGACATGATGGTAAGGGTGATAGCCAGAGTTGACCTGCCAACCCTCGCAAAGTTTCAAGAGAAACTGGTGGAAATGACGAAGGCGGCTAAACATGTTAAAATGACAACTCCGGCTGGCGGAAACGTGGAATTCGACAACGACCCTAAGAGGCCAGTGATATGTGAAGTGGGCTACGCTGATACTCCCGGATCCCACATGCTCGGCGGACAAATAGGATGGTCTCCAATTTTTAAGTCAATAAACGGCGTAATAGTCTTCGACGGCTCAGTTGTTCCACCCATAGGGCTTCTAAAGAATCCGATAAAACTGCATGTCAAGGAAGGAGTTATCCAAAAAATTGAGGGCGGCGAAGAAGCCCGCACCTTCGAGGCTTGGCTAAAAAGCTTTAACGACCCGCTAATGATGCGGATGGCCCACGTCTGCTATGGTGTTAACCCGGGAGCCAAACTCACCGGAAACATCGTTGAGGACGAGAGGGTTTGGGGCTGCACAGAATGGGGAATAGGCTACGTTGGCCAAATGTTAACCGGTGGCGAACCAATCCCAGCGTCTTCCCATACTGATGGCATATGCCTAAACACTTCTGTATGGTTGGATGGAAAACAGATATTCGACAACGGGAGGGTTGTAGAGCCGGAACTTGCTAAACTCGCTAAGAAGCTCGGCAAATTCTAGGACCAGCCTTTGTGGTGGTGAGGCATATGATTGAAAAGGAGAAACTTGTTGACGGCGTTGTCAACATGTTTAAAGTGAACATGGGCCTCAAGAAAGGCGAGAAAATCTTAGTTTTGACAGATGTTCCAACAGCAGAGGAATGGAAGTCGAAGGATAGCGGAAAACTTGCAGATGCAATAACAAGGTCGCTATTGGCAAAGATGGTAAGCGAAATAGCGGCTGAAAAGTTTCCAGACTCCAAAGTGGAATTCTTTGTGTATCCATCGGTAGGCAAACATGGAACATACCCTGGAAAAGAAGTTGAGGAGAAAATGAAGGCTGCAGATGTCGTCATCGCCATAACAACATACTCGCTAACCCACACAGATGCGAGGGTTAACGCATGCAAGGCCGGAGCCCGTGTCGCAAGCATGCCCATGTTCCTAGCTGAAATGTTCTATCCAGGCGGACCGATGGCAGCGGACTACCGCGAGATAGAAAAAGAGACGAAGAAAATCGCTGATTTAATGACCAAAGCTAACGAGGCGAGGGTGACATCACCGGGTGGCACAGACATAACCTTCAGCTTGAAGGGCAGAAACGGCATGGTTGACGCTGGAATATTCACGGAAAAAGGCTCATGGGGTAATCTACCATCCGGAGAAGCCTACTGTGCCCCAGTTGAGGGCACGGCGAATGGGAAACTGGTGGTTGAGCCAAACTGGTACCCAGATCTAAAAGAGAAAATGACGCTCACATTCAAAAACGGTTACGTGACAGAAATCGTCGGAGGCGGGAAGGTAGGCGACGAATTCAGAAGCCTTTTAGATTTCAGCAAGAAAACTGAACCCTATGTTTCACGCCGAAACCTGGCGGAACTTGGAGTGGGCACGAATCCAAACGCAAAGCGCCCAGACAATGTTCTTGAGGCGGAAAAAATTAAGGGAACAGTTCATCTAGCAATAGGCGACAACTCCCACATGGGAGGAAAAGTCTCATCAGACCTCCATCAAGACTTTATAATTCCAAAACCCACCCTAATATTTGACGGCAAGAAAATAATGGAAAATGGAAAACTGTTGGTGTAAAAGTCAAACTCCCCCTATTTTTTTGACAAATTTTGTTTAGCAAAATAATTTGGCCTTTCTTTTGCGAGAAAATTCTTGTTAAATTTAAATAGATAAAAAAGGAGGATGGACTATTGTAGTCCTTTCTTGGTTATCTCCTTCACTATGCCAGCGGCTATGGTTGTGCCCATGTCCCTTACAGCGAACCTTCCAAGCTCTGAAAACTCAGAGTAGGTTTCTATGGCTATTGGTCGCAGTGGCTCCATCCGCACGAGTGCGGCGTCTCCGGTCTTTAGGAAGGATGGTTTCTCCTCGACAACCTGTCCTGTGCGTGGGTCAATCTTCCTTATTAGTTCTGTGAATCTGCATGCCATCTGCCCGGTGTGGTAGTGGAGGACTGGCGTGTATCCAGCGGCTATAGCTGTTGGGTGGTATATGACGATTATTTGTCCGATA
>Ga0209183_1000301_pt1 | contig 22221 bp, 22 predicted proteins | sample LHCtaG_2_FD_184120 | JGI IMG/M metagenome (GOLD analysis project Ga0209183, IMG submission 184120) | Hot spring microbial communities from Little Hot Creek, USA to study Microbial Dark Matter (Phase II) - LHC4sed_replicate (SPAdes)... | ecosystem: Environmental > Aquatic > Thermal springs > Hot... | reverse complement strand
TATTATTTAAGGCATTGCTGAGGCCTCCAGCAGCGCCTAAGGAAGGTTCTTAGAAGGCTCAAGACATCATTAAAGATGGTGTTATGGGTGGTAAAGGTCATGGGTGCCTATAGTGTCGGCGTGCATGGGAAGGGCGAGATAACCCTCGAGGAGATACTTAGGAGGGTTAGAGAGAACCCGGAGCTTGGCGAGGCGGGAGCAATCGCATGCTTCATAGGAATTGTCAGAGGCAGAGGCATGAGAGGTGGGAGGGTTAGAAAGCTGGTCCTTGAGGCATATCGCGAGGAGGCCGAGAAGAGCCTAAAACGCATCGCACAAGAGCTACTTGAGAGGCCTGGAATCGTGGATGTAAGAATACATCACATAGTAGGAGAACTCTCAGTTGGAGAGGACATAGTCTACATCGTGGTAGCTGGAGCCCATAGAGAAGAGGTTTTCAATACGCTGAGAGACGCGGTCGAGAGGATGAAGAGAGAGGCGGCAATATGGAAGAAGGAGATAACTGATGAGGGGGAGTACTGGGTTTCCGGGGGGTAGTCTCAGCCCCCGCCAACCGGCGGGAGAACCGCGACTACGTCGCCATCCTTCAGCTCTTGGTCAAGCCTAGCCCTATCACCATTCACGATAACTATGTAGCTCGCCTCCTCGCCCTTCATGAAGCTCTCCACCTTATTCCTCCAGATATCGGCCACATGTGCATGCCTACTCGGAATATGATTGAGCAGCAGGTCCACGAGCTTAACCCCCTTCTCAACCTCATACTCCTCCTCGCTAACGCCGAAGAGCTCCCTCATCGAAGCGAAGTACTTCACTTTAACCCTCATCAATATTGAGATGGGCGATCGAGGTATTAAGGTTAACCCGCCAGCCCGAGATCCTTAATAACCTTGCCAAGCCCTCTCCAATCATCGATGAGCCTGCCTCGGAGCCCAGGATTCCTAAGAGCCGAGGCCGGATGATACATGGGGATTATGCGGAGGCTTAAAGTCAGGCTTGAAACCTCGTAAACCCTCCCATGAACCCTCTCCATTGACTCGCATCTCAAGCCAAACTTCTCAAGCAGATAACACGCCGCGACATTCCCCAAGGCTATTATCAGCATAGGCTGAATAATCTCGATCTGCTGATCCAGATACGGGGTACAGGACTTGATCTGATCCTCAGTCGCCCTATTCTCGGGCAGAAAACACTTGATAACGTTCGTGATATAGATCTTGCTCCTGCTCAATCCAGCCTCAGCCAGAAGCTGATCCAGAAACCTGCCAGCAGCACCGACAAAAGGTCTCCCCTGAAGATCCTCCTGCCTCCCAGGCCCCAGGCCAACAATCATTATCCCTGCATCAACAGGCCCTTCACCAAAAACAGGCCTATTTCTAGTCCTCCACAAAACACACTTCCTACAATTCTCGACCTTCTTTCTTAATTTCTCGAGAAGATCTTCTCTAGACAATTCAATATACATACTTTGGCTAGATTAAATCATAAAGTTTCCTAGGAACAGCAGGAAATCAGATGAGCGAACAACTTTTTGAGAAGCTTTCTGCATAAATAACATTTTTAAGCGGGCATCCAAGCGTAATGCCGGGGTGATATAGAAACGAGGAAAGTTAAAGTCTGTATTGTTGGAGCTGGTAGGACAGGGCAGGTTCATGGGGCAAACTTGGCTTTTAGAATCTGCGTGGCAGAAGTCGTGGCGATTGTTGACGCGAACCTAGAGGCTGCAAAGAATCTAGCAAGCCTTCTTGGCGGTATAAATTATTATGAAAGTCTCACGGATGCCATAAAGAGGGAGGATTTTGACGCGATCTTCATAACCACTCCAACATTCACGCACCATTCTTTAACAGTTGAGGCGGCAGAGGCAGGAAAGCACGTTTTCTGCGAGAAGCCCATGGCCCTGACACTAAAAGAAGCAGATGAAATGATCTCAATCACTAGGAGGAATAATGTGAAGCTCCAGATAGGCTTCATGCGTAGATTTGACCCAGAATTCAGAAGGGCCAAATCATTAATTGATGAAGGAGTAATAGGGAAGCCGGTTTTGGTGAAGTCCGTTGGGAGGGGCCCTGGGCTCCCTCCAAGATGGGCCTTAGATCCGAAGACGGGCTTAGGCATGGTAGCAGAGGTCAATAGCCACGACTTTGACACGCTTAGGTGGTTTATGAACGATGAATTCAAAACTATTTACGCTGACGCGGCGGCGCTGCTAAGGCCGGATGTAGCTGAGGAGTTCCCCGGATTTCACGACATCGTTGCCGTTATGGCTAGATTCCAGAGGGGCGGATTTGGAATAATTGACGGTGGCTGCCCAGTCAACTATGCATATGATGCTAGAGTCGAAGTACTTGGAACAGAAGGTTTACTCACGATAGGCGAGGTCCAAGGGACAAGTCTACTAGTCTGCCACAAGGATCAAAAAATAACGACAGAGCCATTCCATAGCTGGAGAGATAGGTTCAGAGAAGCTTACATAGCTGAAGCTGAAAGCTTCATAAAGTCGATAATCGAGGATCGAGAACCTGAAGTAACGGGTGAAGATGGTAAAAAAGCCCTAGAGGCAACACTAGCCGCCATAAAGTCGATAAAAGAACATAAGCCAGTGGAGTTACCAATAGAGTAATCCAGCACTTACTCTTTTTCCATAATATATAATTCCATTTTCCCCCAATAAGTCATATCTTCCTCGGCTTCTGGGGCTTGAAAAACATCATAGAGCAAAGATTTAAGTTACTCTGATTTGATTATAAGACATATGAGACTGAAGGATAGAGTCGCTATAGTGACTGGCGGAGCAAGTGGGATAGGGTTTGCGATATCCTCAAAGTTCGCGGGTGAGGGAGCCAAAGTCGCAATAATTGATATTGCTGGCGATAGAGTGGAGGAGGCTGCTAAAAGGATACGGGAAAGTGGTGGAGAAGCTATAGGTTTTCAAGGTGATGTAACATCACGTGATAAGATCCAGGAAATAGTCTCCGAACTGCTCAAGAGGTATGGGAAAATAGACATCTTGGTGAATAATGTTGGTATTTACCGAGGGAAACCATTTTGGGAAGAGCCATTAGAGTTCTGGGAAATACTCTTTAAGGTTAATGTTCTAGGAGTGGTAATCCCATCGCAGGTAGTCGTGCCTCATATGATCGAGAGAAGAAGTGGAGTCATAATCAACATATCATCAAAGGCTGCTATAGTGGGGGAGCCTGGGCACGCAGCATATTCCGCGTCAAAGGGTGCCGTCTTAGCGCTTACGAGGGCGATGGCTGTTGAGCTAGCACCATATAATATTAGGGTGAATGCTATATGTCCTGGGCCGACTGAGACGCCCCTCCTTTACGCAGTGACGGATGAAAGTGAGCGGAAGCGAATGGCGTCAAGATGCATTCTCGGAAGGCTCGCGAAGCCAGAGGACATAGCCGGTGCAGCAATCTACCTAGCAAGTGATGAGGCAAGTTACGTTACTGGGCAAGCAATAGTCGTTGATGGAGGAATGACGATAACAGCCGTCGAGAGATTCTGAAGTTCAATCAAACAATTTATCAATCTTAACTTGCCTCAATTTTTGAAAAATGCGTTTTCTTCTTAAAAAGCTTATAAAAGAAAGCTTTTAAAATATGAAAACAGATTTCTATTATGAAGAAAAATAAGTGGACTATCGAACTGGTTGCTAAGGCGATAGATCATACCTTGCTTCAGCCTCATGCTACGGAGGATGATATTCGGAGATTATGCAATGAGGCTGTTCGATATAGGTTTGCTGCGGTTTGTATTAATCCGATATATGTCCCGCTGGCGTATCGGCTTTTAAGCGGATCTGATGTTAGAGTCTGTACTGTTGTTGGTTTTCCGCTTGGCTCGACGTTTAAGGAGGTGAAGGTGGAGGAGGCTAGGCGCGCGGTGGAGGAAGGTGCATCTGAGATTGACATGGTGATAAGTCTGCCGATGCTTAAGTCGAGGAGATATGACTATGTTGAGGAGGAAATCAGGGAAGTTAAGAGGGCGATAGGCGGCAACATCCTGAAGGTAATAATTGAGTGCTGCTACTTGACTGATGGGGAGAAGATTGCTGCGGCTCGGATTGCTGAGAGGGCTGGCGCGGACTTCGTCAAGACCTCAACCGGCTTTGGGTCCTCCGGGGCTACGATAGAGGATGTGAAGCTCCTGAGAAGCGTGTTACCGCCGCGTATTAAGATAAAGGCGGCTGGTGGCATAAGAACCGGGGAGCAGGCTCTCAGCTTCTTAGAGGCTGGGGCTGATAGGATTGGAACAAGGTCCGGGACGAGGATAATCGAGGAGCTGAAGCAGCTATAGGGGTGGTGAACATCTACCACTTATTCTTCTCAAGCTTTTCATCGGGCTGAAGATTCTGGCCTGCTATAAGGTATTTAGCGCGGTTGTCTTCGCTTATTCTGGGTAGGCATGCCTTACATAGTTAGCCTTGAATTTAGTTCTGGTGTTAGGGTGGTTTGTGAGCTGGTGGATGAGCCGGAGCTAGAGAAGCTTCTAGAGAGCTCACCATTCGAGGCTGAGGCTGAGAGATGGGGTGATGAGGTGTATTTTGAGCTGCCGGCAAAGCTCGGGCTCAAGGGTGAGAGGACATTGATGGAGGTTGGTGAGGTGGCTTACTGGCCTGATGGAAACTGCCTCTGCATATTCTTCGGCCCAACCCCGATAAGCAAGGATGAGCGGCCGGTTGCCTATAGCAAGGTTAAGCCCCTCGGTAGAGTTGTCGAGGGCTTGAATCGCTTGAAAGAAGTGTCCGATGGGGAGCTAATCAGAGTAAGCATGGAGAAAAGATAGATCTGTTAATAGCCCTTCTCGAGCAATGTCTTTATTCTTCCGGCTATAGCCTCTGTCATCTCAAGTGTCGAGGCATTTCCGCCGAGATCATATGTTATATGTCTTCCCTCAGCTATAACATCCTCCGTCGCCCTGAATATAATGTTCATCTTCTCCTTCTCGCCAAGGTATCCGATCATCCAGGCATAGGAGAGTATCGTGGCCGTGGGGTTCACCTTATACTGTCCCTTGTATTTCGGAGCGCTTCCATGCGCTGGCTCGAACATGGCATAGCTATCGCCCATGTTCGCGGAATAAACTATTCCTATGCTTGCGACAAGGGCCGAAGCCTCTTCACTTATTATATCCATGAAGAGGTTCGTCCCTAGGATCACGGTCTGGTTAAATCGTTCATGATTCTTGACGAGCTGCTGAGCAAGATTATCTATGAAATACTCCTCCCAAGTTATCTCGGGATAATCCTTTGCAACTTCTTGGACCGCTTCTATGAAGAGTCCATCCGTCTCTTTCAGGATATTCCTCTTGGTGACCACAACGATCTTATTCCAGCCGTTCTCCCTTGCTATCTCGAATGCCTTTCTCGCAACTCTTAGCGACTGCCTCTTGCTTATCTTCCTGATCGCGATTGCGACGTCGGGCGAGAGTCTTACATCTATCCCGGCGTAGAGCCCCTCCGTGGCCTCCCTGACGCATATTAGATCGACTGGCCCGAGCCTTCCCTTGATCCCGCCCAAGGTCTTAATGGGCCTGATATTCGCGTATAGGTCAAATCTCTGCCTAATGCTGACCGCTACGCTCCTTAGATGCTTTATCTCCGGCGGCGTCGTGGTCGGGCACTTGAGAACCGCATCCGACTGCTCGAGAACCTCCCAAGTCTCCCTCGGTATCAGGGAGTCCCCGCCATGCTTCAGCCACCACTCATAGCCCGCCTCGACCGGTATTATCTCGACCTCGCTGCCCACAGCCTCATGGATCATCATAACTGCTTCAGCTAGCTCGGGGCCGACACCATCTCCACGTATGAGCGCAGCCCTCTTACCCATATTAATCACCCGACCACGATTTGCGCTTAATTTTACCATTACCCCACTTAGACCTCGAATCCAGCCCTCTTCGCGAACAACCTGAATTCCTGTTCACCTATCGGATATCTCCTCTCCCGCGTTGAGAACTCGTTGGTTATCATCTCGACAAGGTTCATGAGCCTTGGATCGTTCTCATCCACCTTCCTCCCGAGGATCTCCTCGAGCTTGAGCTTTATTCCATGCTTCCCGGACCTCCTGCCGATCACTATTGATCTTCTCTGGCCCACCAGCTCGGGTGGGAACGGCTCATATGTTAGGGGCAGCTTCGATATCCCGTGGAGGTGTATGCCAGACTCGTGGGCGAAGACGCCATCCCCTACTATGGCCTTGTTTATCGGGAGGTGGTATCCGAGCGCCGAGGCTATATAGACCGCGAGCTCTCTCAGGGGTTTCAGGTTCCATTTCCTGACATCATAATGCATATAGCAGTTCATGATAATCTTCTCTGTCTCGGCGTTTCCAGCCCTATCCCCTAGGCCCAAGAATGTCGTGCTGACATATACCTTGTCATAGAGCCCGTCAGCAGCCTTGATCGCCGCCATCGTGTTCTCCACAGCGTTTCCAAGATCATCATGCGCATGCATCTCCACGTACGGTATCTTGGTCTCGGCTTTGATCCTCCTAATCTTCTCCGGTATCCCCCTCGGGAGCGGTGCACGTGGATCTGATACACCGCACCCAATGGTATCACAGATCCTGTAGACCTCGGCGCCGGCCTCCGCGACTGCATTAATGAATATCCTCTCGAACCTCCAGTCAGCTCTAGTGCTATCCTCTCCATGCACGAAGACTCTAAGACCATGCTCCCTCGCGTATGTAACGGCGTCTACAACCCTGTTCACGAGATCCTCTAGGGGTGTGTCTGGCCACTTGCTGAAGTGTATGTAGGAGACTGGGTGCGAGATCCCCACCTGCTGTAGATCCAGCTCCAACGCCATGTCTATATCCGCCCTATTCGCTCTACACCATCCAGCAAGGAGCGGAGTGAGCCCCTCATTCTTCATCAGCTTTATAGCCTCCCTATCCGTCTTCGTATACATCATTATCTCCAGCCTCTCTATCCCGATCTCCCTGAGCATCATGGCTATCCTCAGATACTCCTCCGGCCTAGGGTTCAGCAGACCGGCCATCTGGAAGCCCTCCCTCAGCGTAGTATCATCAACAATTACGTCCACGCTGAGTGGTAGGGGCTCGTAGACGAGCCTCTTAAGCTCCTCCCACTTCTGCGCATCGAAGCCCTCAAAGCTCGAGAGCCCCATTATCCTCTCAAGGACCTTCCTCCTCTCCTCCTCAAGAGCCCTTAGCTCCTGCTTCCACATTTCCAGCCCTCATAAACATCCATCCTAATTAATGTTTTAACGAAAAACGCAGGGAATAAGACAGCTTTCGAGCTATAAGCAAGTTTTCATAAAAATGCAAAGACTTGCTGGACTATTGATATGAGGATCCCCAATGACCTCTAATCAGAAAAATCTCAGACGGCTTAGCTCATGATATCCGGATTCGGCATTGAGGTCTCCTACATGAAGACAATTCATTTGGAAGGATTGCCTTTCAAGGTCATGCACTAGTGTAAGAGGGTATCTCCGGATATTCGCCGGCCCATCGGAGCTTTCTCGGTACGATGAATATCTTTATCGCCTCACGTATCACGAATGTCGAGATGCAGATTAAGGTGATAAATAAGATATCCTGAAGTGTTGGGAGAGTTATTTGGAGAGCTTCGCGAGTGGCCGGGATGAGCGTTAAGACGGTTATGAGGATCGCCTCCCATAATACCGCGAGTATCAATAGCTTATGTGGAGGTGCTTTAACCATCGTAAACCTCAGCGATCTGCAATTTATTGCGACGAAGAGCTCTAGGAAGACGAATGTCAGGAAGGTCATGGTCATGGCCCGAGCATGGCCTGCCGTGAAGTATTCGATAAAGTATATCGCGAGCAATACTGGCGTGTTGATGGACGGTATCATTATTAGGAATGGCATTGCCTCCCCACTAAAAACGGACTCCTTAGGATCTCTTGGAGGCCTTTTCATCACATCTGGGTCGGGTGGAGCGACTCCGAGAGCGAGTGCCGGCAGACCATCTGTTGCCAAGTTTATGTAAAGTATATGAATCGGGAGAAGCGGCAGTGAGAGCTCCTTAAAGATATATGTGCCTACTATGGCCGCGACAGCTAGCATAGCTATCTCAACGATATTGCTCTCCAAGAGGTAGACGAGATACTTCTTGACGTTATCGTAGATCCATCGGCCGAGTTCTATCGCCTTGACTATTGTGGCAAAGTTGTCATCAAGGAGTATCATGTCTGAGGCCTCCTTCGTCACCTCGGTCCCCGTGACACCCATCGCGATGCCTATGTCGGCCTGCTTCACAGCCGGCGCATCATTTACGCCATCACCCGTCATCGCGACTATCTCACCTCTCCTCTTCCAGGCCCTAACTATCTTGAGCTTATGCATCGGCGAGACCCTCGCATAGACCGTAACCCTATCAACTATCTTCTCGAGCTCCTCCTCGCTCATCCTATCCAGCTCCTCGCCGGTCAGGACTATGTCGCCCTCATTATAGATCCCCATCTCACGGGCTATCGCGACCGCCGTGAGCTTATGGTCGCCGGTAATCATCACCACCCTTATCCCAACCCTCTTACAGATCTTCACGGCCTCAACAGCCTCCTCCCTCGGCGGGTCAATCATCCCCATTATCCCGAGGAATATCATGTCCCGCTCCATATCGTCTGGCGAGTATGATATGGATTCATCCAACCGCTTATAAGCGAAGGCGAGATTCCTGAGAGCATTCGAGGCCAGCTCCTCATTGATCCTTAGAATCCTCTCTCTTATCTCGTCTGTGAGCTCCCTAACCTCGTCGCCAACCTGAATATACCTGCATCTATCGAGGACGACCTCGACAGCGCCCTTCATGAAGGCCACGCGGCCAAGCCCATCAACCTCATGGATCGTCGTCATCCTCTTGCGCTCGGAGCTAAATAGGATCTCGCTAAGCCTCGGATACCTTAGCCTAATCTCCTCATGCCTGAATCCAGCCTTCTCCGCGGCGACTAGTAGCGCGGCCTCTGTCGGATCACCCTCAATACTCCACCCCTTATCTCCCCTAACAAGCCTGGCATCATTACATAGCATCGCACCCAACATTAGGAGCTCGAAGGCTCTGCTATCGGGATCGCCCACTATCTCGCCCCTAGGCTCGTAGCCAACTCCAGTAACCTCATAGAGCCTATCATCCACGTAGATCCTCTTGACCGTCATCTCGCCCTTCGTCAGCGTCCCCGTCTTGTCGGAGCAGATCACCGTGACGCATCCAAGGGTCTCGACAGCTGGCATCCTCCGCACCAGAGCATTCCTCCTCGCCATCTCCCTCATCCCTATCGCCAGCGTCCCCGTGACTATCGCGGGCAGGGCCTCCGGGATCACCGCGACCGCGAGAGCTATCGAGAAGAGCATCACCTTTATTATCGTGCCGGTGGATACGCTGCCCACGACCAGAAGATCCTCGAGGAGAAGGGCCAAGGCGATCACTATGCAGATTATTATCACCAGTTTTCCCAGAGCGCTCCCAAGATCCCTCATCCTCCTCTCAAGAGGCGTCTCAGATACCTCTATGGCCGCTACCTCGCCAGCGATCTTCCCAAGCTCCGTCCTCATGCCTGTGGCGACCACAACAGCCTTGCCCTTACCATAAGTAACAGTAGTCCCGGCATAGAGCATATTCACACGATCCGGGAGAGAAGCCTCCGCCGGGACGGGCTCAACCCGCTTAGAGACGGGAGCAGACTCACCTGTGAGAGGGGCTTCATCAACCTGGAGATCATAACACTCCACGATCCTGCAGTCAGCGGCAACCTTATCTCCGGCTGAGACGACTAGAAGATCTCCTGGAACAACCTCCCTAGCGGGAATAATTTTCTCAACGCCACTCCTGATAACCTTGGCCATGGGAGTAAGCATCCTCTTAAGCGCCTCTATAGCCCTCTCAGCCCTATACTCCTGGATGAAGCCGAGGGTTGAGGCTGCTATCACAATCGCGAAGATCAATATGCTATCAACAGGAAACTCCCCCTCTATAACCGAGACAACATAGGAGATGGCGGTCGCAGCGAGGAGTATCAGGATAAGGGGGTTCTTAAACTGCTCCAGCCAGATGAAGAATGCTGAGACGCGCTTCTCCTCCCTAATCTCATTATAACCATAAACTTCAAGCCTCTTGCGAGCCTCATCATCACTCAATCCATTAGGGCCCGTTCCAAGCCTCCGCAGAACCTCATCAACTGGAAGCGCATGGGCATCCTTAAGCTCCACGAGGAAACCCCCATAGCCGGGAAACTCAACAACCTTAAAACCTTAAACACTTGAAACAAAGTAAAGAAAAAGAGGAAAGAGATCTGGAAGATGCGATTGGGGCTAGCTTTCCTGGAAGATGTCGGTGTATTCGAAGAGCTCTTCTGGGACGTATCTCGGGCGGCCGACAACCTCCTCAAGCTTCACGGGCACGATCTCTGTCCCCCGAAGGACAACCGCGTGGCCGAACTTCTTCTCCTTCACCAAGTCGACAGCCTTAATGCCCAGTCTCACCCCGAGAACCCTATCGAACGCGGATGGAGACCCTCCTCTCTGAATATACCCGAGGATCGTTGATCTAACCTCTCTACCAGTCCTCCTCTTAATCTCCTCCTCGAGGAACTTCGCTATGCCCCCAAGCCTCACGTGCCCGAACTCATCTTTCTCGGCCGCGGCGACCGCGAGCTCACCGGTCTCAGGGATCTTGACACCCTCAGCCACGGCTATCAGCGTGTATCCCTCACCCTTCTCATCCCTCTCCTTGATAACCCTGCATACCTCATCTATGTCAAGCGGTTTCTCCGGTATCAGGATCACGTGTGCGCCGCCGGCAAGCCCGCCCATGAGCGCGAGCCATCCAGCATACCTTCCCATGATCTCAGCTATGATAACCCGCTTATGCGACTTGGCCGTCGTATGAAGCTTCTCCAAGGCATCAGCAATAGTCTCGACAGCGGTCCAGAAGCCTATCGAGTAATCCGTCGCGGAGAGATCATTATCTATCGTCTTTGGGACACCGACTATCGGGAGGCCCCGCTGATAGAGCTTGAGAGCAGCTCCAAGCGTATCATCGCCGCCGATCGCTATCAGGGCATTGAGCCCAAGCTTCCTCACATTATCAATGACCCTAGCCATATCCTCCTCAGACTTCGCAGGATTCTTCCTCGAGGTCCCTAGGATAGTGCCGCCGACAAAATGTATGCCCTTTACATCCTCCTTCCTTAGCGGTCTAGCCCTCCCCTCAATCAACCCCTTATAGCCATCCTCGATACCCCAGACCTCAAACCCATAACGAGCCGCCCTTAAGACAATAGCTTGGATAACCGAGTTAAGTCCCGGACAATCACCTCCACCAGTCAAAACTCCTATCCTCAAAATCCTCCCTCCAGCCTCTAAAACCTGATTCACAATTATATATACGTTAAGCTTTTATCGCAGAAAAGAAAGCATGGAAAGAGAAGCCTCAACCTGCTTATGTAATAGTGTCAAGGTCATGCTGACTTATTTTTGTCTTTGTTATAAGGTCTAGAAATTATGCTTATATACAGGTCTTTTCGCAAATATTTAGGGGGTTAAGTTATTTGGCTGGTGTGAGGGTTGTTGGGCTTCGCAAGGTCTTTGACAAGAAGACTATTGCTGTTGATGGTGTTAGTTTCGAGGTGAGGGATGGCGAGTTCGTGATCCTGCTGGGGCCGTCAGGATGTGGTAAGACGACGACTCTCAGGTGCATCGCGGGGCTTGAGACGCCTGATGAGGGTGAGATATACATAGGGGATAGGCTTGTGAATGATCTTCCGCCCAAAGATAGGGATATTGCGATGGTGTTCCAGAGCTATGCTCTATACCCGCATATGACCGTATACGACAACCTCGCCTTCCCACTCAAGATGAGGAAGTATCCGAAGGATGAGATTGATAGGAGGGTTAAGGAAGTTGCCCGGCTACTCAGGATCGAGGACCTATTAGATAGGAAGCCGAGGCAGCTTAGCGGAGGCCAGCAGCAGCGAGTAGCATTGGGAAGAGCTCTTGTGAGGAACCCGCAGGTATGGCTGATGGACGAGCCCCTGAGCAACTTGGATGCCAAGCTGAGGGTCTACATGAGGGCTGAGCTCAAGAAGCTCCAGAAGGACTTGGGAATAACGACGATCTATGTAACGCATGATCAGGCCGAGGCCATGGCTATGGGAGATAGGATCGCGGTGATGGATAAGGGCAAGATCCTCCAATATGATGAGCCCCACGTGGTCTATGAGAAGCCCGCGAATATATTCGTCGCAGGCTTCCTCGGAAGCCCACCCATGAACTTCGTCGATGCGACGATAGTCGAGAGGGACTCACAGATAATACTTGATGCTGGGGTATTCGAGCTCTCACTTCCACAGGATCTGGCTAGGCTCGTCAAGGAGGGTGCAACGAGCGACAAAGTAGTGATAGGGTTCAGGCCTGAATACATGACATTATCGATGGAAAGGGCTCCGGACTCCGTGTTCCAGGCGGATGTCTATGTGGTTGAGCCCATGGGTTCCAGCTATGTCGTGGACCTAAAGGCTGGAGAATACCTCCTCAAGGCAATAACACCCGTGACCACGAGGCTTCCTCCGATCGGGGGTAAGGTCTGGGTCGGGCTCCTGATGGACAAGATCCATATATTCGATGCTAAGACCGAGAGAACAATATTCTGAAGCCACTAATCTCTCTATTTTCCTTGCTCCCTCCCTCTTTTTGATGTAAGCTTGGAAAGAGCTATTATCAACTTTTAGGCTGAGTTATATGACCTTGAGGCATGATACCTTTCTAATCCCTCCTCCGAAGATAGTTCCCTCTATCCTCTCAGCCGATTTCAGGAGGCTTGAGGAAGAAGTGAAGAAGGCCGAGAAAGGCGGGGCTGACATGCTTCACTTCGATATCATGGATGGGCACTTTGTCCCCAATATAAGCTTCGGCCCGATGATAATTAAGGCCTTGAGAAGCGGGTCAAGCCTCCCCTTCATCGTCCATCTAATGGTTGAGAGGCCCGAGGACCTCGTCGAGCCTGTGATAAACGCCGGCGGGGATATCGTGATATTCCATATTGAAGCCTGCCGCTATCCGTTTCGATTGATAGATCACCTTAAGAGAAGGGGTGTTGGCGTGGGCGTTGCCCTGAATCCCGCAACCCCGCTCTCAGCCATAAAATATATTGTGAAATATGCTGACATGATCTTATTGATGACAGTGGAGCCCGGATTTGGGGGGCAGGAATTCATCCCGGAAATGATGGATAAGATTAGAAGCCTGAGGAGCCTTATGATCAAGCAGGGGCTGCGGAAAGATATAGCCGTTGACGGCGGTGTAGATTTCACTAACGTCTCCTCGATAGTATATGCAGGGGCAAATGTAATTATTGCGGGAACAAGTACATTTGGACAAAGTGCTGTAGAGGAGGCGGTTAAAAAGCTGAAGCTAATCGCCCTAGAAGCTTATAACGCGCTTATAGAACAGGAGTCTGAGAGTTTTGGGGTAAAACCATAGCTTGTGAAAATTATTTAAGCAACTGACATCCATACCATTATTTGATGAGAACTGTTAGGCTAGGTTTTGTCCCTCTCCATAGATACCCCTTTGATGAGAAGTGGGGTGTTGAGATAAGGCGCAGGGTTATTGAAAGTGTATCAAGGATTCCTGGTGTCCAGTTAGTTTATCCCAGCGAGGATTTGACGAAGATGGGTCTCGTATGGGATGATGATGACGCTGAGAAGGTGATAGAGCTGTTTAAGCGCGAGAATGTTGATGGGCTGTTAATAGGGACGATGACGTTTGGGGATGAGCTCGCTGGAGCGAGGGTGGCCGAGGAGTTCAGGGGATACCCGATCGCGGTCTTCGGGACCAAGGAGCCCGAGCTTCTACCGGGAGGCTTTAGGCGGTCAGACTCCTTCTGTGGAACTCTATCCCTCGCATCGGGCCTCTATCGTAGGATGATACCCTTCACCTTCCTAGGCATCTTCTTCCCGGAGGAGGATGGCTTCAAGAAGAGGGTCGAGACATTTGCTAGAGCTGCGGCGATAGTCAGTAGGTTCATAGGTGCTAGAATTGGTCTCGTGGGCCCGAGGCCCGAGAGGTTCGAGACTGTCGCATTTAATGAGGTGGAGATGGTCAGGAGATTTAAGCAGAGGGTGGTTCATGAATCGCTTTTCGGCGTCATCGAGGAGGCTAGGGCCCTAAAGGACGATGATCCGGATGTAAAGAGCATCCTTGAGGATATGAGGCGCGTGATAAACGTCTCCCAGGTATCCTCCGAGGCGCTACTGAAGATGGCGAAACTGGAGGTTGTTTTGAGAAGGCTTGCCAAGGATCGGAGGCTCTCAGGGATGGGTATTCGATGCTGGACGGAGATCCAGAAATACTATGGCATAAGCCCATGCTTTGTCATGGGAAGGCTTACCCAGTCCGGCATAATGTGCTCCTGCGAGGTCGATATCTATGGGGCCCTCACGATGCTAGTCCAATATGAGGCATCCCTAGAAACCACTCCACCACACTTCATAGACTGGACTATTCAGCATCCGAAGAATTCAAATGTCTTCCTAGCATGGCATTGTGGGAATGCTCCACCAGGGCTTGTCTGCACAGGATGCCCAGCAGCATTAAGGTACCATAGCATCATGTATCGGGATGTTGGGGTCGAGAGATCCTATGGAACCGCGGAGTTCAGGCTTAAGCCGGGGCCAGTAACGATATGCAGGCTCGTCGAGTATCGAGGAGAGTTCAAGATGCTTATAACTCGTGGAGAAGCAATCGAGGAGGAGGCGGAGTTCAGGGGGAGCTGGGTCTGGGTGAGGGTCCCCGACCTAGATAAGCTCTATAGAACACTGATAGAGGAGGGATTCATACATCATGCAAGCCTAATTCACGGGGACTATGTTGAGCCTATAGCTGAGGCCTGCAAATTGCTTGGTATAAAAACCGTGATCGTATAAGAAGGGAACCACAGATTACTTTATTTTTAGCGAGTCCGACTGCCTAATAAGATACCCTCTCCAGCTTTCTATGTCCGTGAGCCTCCCTCCGGTGCTACATGCCGCTACATCCAGCACTGTAGCACTCATGTATGGAGTAGCTTATTACCCAGATCCTCACTCTCTTTATACCGAAGAACGTGGCCATGAGACCCATCAGGCTAATCTGGCTTATCTCCGTAATGGTCTTGATAGCCTCACTCGTCATGCCCCTATCAGCCCAAGGCTTCTCAACAGTCGAGAACGACCTAGAGTATAGGCTTGATTACCCGGTCGAGGTCAAGACGAGCACATGCTTCACGATAAACTTCTGGATGAAGGCCCATAAAACTTTAACAGATCTCAAAGTTTCATTCTCCATATTCTATCACGAGAACTCGGGCGTTAGAACGCTTTACAGCGACACAATCATAAGCGCTGACATTCTCGGGGCCGGCTCCACGATATCAAAATCAATACCCGTATGCATCCCAAGGGCGAGGCCCGTTGACCCATATCTGAGAGCTGAGATAGAGTTCTACTATAATGGTAGTAGAAGGCTCTCGCACGAGTTCTACATGTCTATTGTAAGGGCTGAAACCTATGCCGAGCTAGAGTCTCAGGTGAGCACTCTGCGGAGCAAGGTCTCTAATCTGGAGAGTAAGATAAGCGCTCTCGAGAAGGAGCTTGATCAGAAGAGCCAAGAGCTAAGCAAGCTAAAGGACAATTATAACCAGCTCCTCGCCAACTATCTATCCATAAAGGAATCATACCAGAATCTGAAGGATGATTATCGGAAGCTTCAGGAGGATTACTCGAGGCTGCAGAGCTCCTATGAGTCGTTGAGCAGTAAGCATCAATCAACCATCATGGACTTGGAGAGGGTGAGGATGCTCTATGACTCCCTCACGAGGCAGTTTAACAAGCTGGAGGAGCAGTATAGCTCCCTTCTCAGAGATTATGAGTCAGCATTATCCGAACTCAGGACGTATAAGTCGATGTATGATGATCTGAAGGCTAGGCATGATGATCTAAGGTCTAGGCATGATGCGCTGATAGCCGAGGCAGCCCAGCTGAGGCAAAAGCTCGCCGACTTAGAGGAGGACTACAGCTACCTCAACAGGGTCTATGAGGCAACCCTCGGCGAGAGCTCGCTGACAAAGAACATCCTCTTCGCCCAGACAGCGGCAGTCGCGGTGGGCCTAGGAATCTACGCGGTACTATCCAAGAAGCTAGCCAAGAAACCCAGATCACCCGAGGTGATGGAGGAGGGTAATGGGGAGAAGAAGATCCAGAAGATACTCTCAGGAAGAAGGGTTACGATACCGAGTGATGCAGCGGCGCGGCTTGGGATAAAGGAAGGCGACCTAGTAGAAATAGACTATGGAAACGGCTCGATAATAATAAGGCCTGTCGAGAGGAAGATATCTGAGCCGAAGCCGGAGACAGGATCAGGTAAAGCGGAAAGCGAGGGCGGTAAAGCTACATCATAGAGCTCTTTAGCGTCAAATAAGCCGGCAGAACCGTCCTTTTCACGAGATTAGCTCAACTCCTCTGAACCTGGCCAATTACCTTTGTATGCAGATCCATGTTGGCGCGTGGGCAATATGGGTCGGGTCCATCGAAGCTCTTGAATATGAGGTATGATCTAGCATAGCATCCACCCATGCATGATTCCCTTATGCTACATGATTTACAGGGCTCTCTCAGCCCTGGATTCATCACCTCGTTCATCTCCTTGCTCTGGAAGTATTCTTCGATAGCCTGTCTGAATCCCCTCCTCGCATTACTGAGCCTTATATCTAGAATATCGCAGAGGAGGAGGCTTCCAGCCGGATCTATATCGACCACTTTACCCCTTCTACAGTCGGCCCAGGTGGAGATGTACCTGGAATCTATGATTAGCTTTCCGGGGACATAGCACCAGACATTGATCCAGTAGCCGATGCTTCTCGCAGCGGACTCAGCCAGCTTCAGCGCCGTGATAAGTTGGCTCGTGTTTGGTGCAATCTCCCGGCCAGCCCTCCCAGCGGGCATCACCGGTATCATGCAAGCATTATCGGCTCCAAGCCTCTCAGCCAGCTTAACATATCCTCCAGCATCCAGATAATTCAAACTATTTATCGTCATGACGGTCGAGAAGCTGAGGCCGGCCCTTCTAGCGGACTCAACCCCCCTCATCAGCCTACTCCAAGTCCCTGGGCCCCTAATACGCTCATGAACCTCCCTGCGCGATCCATCCACACTAATAAACAGATAGACGTCGTATCTCTCGAGGATCTCGGCGGCCCTCTCATTCAGGCATTGCGTATTAGTGTTAATGCTGCATTCAATGCCATAGTCGTGTGCTCGCTTGAGACATGGCTCTAGATCCGGGTTTATCAGCGGCTCTCCCCCGGTTATGCCTATATACGATATACCGTGCTCTGCAAGCTCATCAATCAACCTGAGCTTCTCCTCGAGCTTGAGCTCCTCAACATCCATAAACCTACTTGCATAACAATGAATGCAGCTGAGATTACATACCCCACTCATTATCCATATAACCGCTTGAGGAATCATAACACCGCTACTCAAGCTCTCACCGCTAGCTCCTTAGAAGAGAGGCTCTAACGCTTTTTCCCGCCGAGCATTATTTATACCTAAAGCTGCAGAACGCTAAAAAGGATGCTCCATCTATTTAGCTAGCTGCATGAGATGAAGGTATCGAGTGCGCTGGGCCGTGAGAATGATCATCATAAGGCCCTTTGATCCCTGGAGGGGCAGACTTTGCACATGCCCGCCGAAGTTCTCCTTCGACCCTTATACTGGATGCGAGCATGGTTGTCTCTACTGTTATGCCTCATCATATGTTAGGAGGTTTCATGAGTGTAGGCCTAAGAAGGATCTCCTAAGGCTCGTTAGGGGCGATGTGGCTCGGTTACCTGATAACGCACTTATCTCCATGTCGAATAGCTCTGATCCTTATCCGCCGATGGAGCAGGGTATGCAGCTTACGAGGCTCTGTCTAGAAGAGTTCCAAGGGAGAAACCTGAGAATCCTAGTCATAACGAAGAGCGATCTTGTTCTCAGGGATCTGGATCTACTCAGGAGGCTTAGATGCGCAGTGACACTAACGATAACCACCCTTGATGATGCTCTTGCTCGTAGGCTTGAGCCAGGCGCGCCTCCGCCCTCGAGGAGGCTTAATGCCGTGGAGAAGCTCAGCTCCGAGGGGATTATGGTCGGCGTCCGCGTAGATCCGATAATCCCATACCTGAATGATGAGGGGCTCCTGTATCTCCTGAAGGAGATTAGGGATGCTGGCGCTATTCATGTAACCTCTAGCACGTTTAAGCCGAGACCTGATTCTTGGGCGAGGATTGAGACGGCTTTCCCGGATGTTGCTGAGAAGCTTAGGCCCCTCTATTTTGATGAGGGTGAGCGGATTGGGAGAAGCCGCTATCTCCCGAGGCCGATGAGGTTCAGGCTCATGAAGATGATTGCGGATGAATGCCGGGACCTCGGCCTAACCTTCGCCTGCTGTAGGGAGGGCTTTGTGGAGCTTAATACGGGCGCTAGCTGTGATGGGAGCCACCTGATACCAGCGAGACCATATTTATCCAAGGATCGAGAGTAGGACGGCCTTCGCCGTGTGAAGCCTGTTCTCCGCCTGATCCCAGACCACCGACCATTCTCCATCAATCACCTCAGGCGAGACCTCTTCACCCCTCCTAGCCGGGAGCGGGTGCATGAAGATGGCGCCGGGCTTAGCGAGCCTCATAAGCCTCTCGGAGATCTGGTATCTCGGCAGGAAGTCCCGCATCCTCTTCTCCCTCTCAGCCTCCATTCCCATACTAACAAAGACATCGGTCATCACGACATCCGCGCCCCTAACAGCCTCCTCCGGATCCTCGACCACCTCCACCTTAGATCCGCTCCTCCTCGAGTTCTCCATCGCCCACTCGAGATACCTCTTATTCGGCTCATAGCCTCTCGGACATGCTATCGTGATGTGGGCGCCGAGCTTCGTCGCGCCTATCAGCGTAGAATTGCAGACATTATTGCCATCACCCACCCAAGCTACCTTGATTCCCTGAATCCTGCCAAACCTCTCCCAGATCGTAAGCAGATCCGCGAGCGTCTGGAGCGGGTGATCCAAATCTGAGAGGGCGTTTACCACGGGCTTATCCGCCCACCTAGCCAGCTCCACAAGATCATCATGCCTCCTAACCCTAGCAGTTATGAGATCCACATACCTCGAGAGCACCCTCGCCGTGTCTGCTATGGTCTCTCCCCTGCCCAGCTGAAGCTCGTCGAACCTCAGGTATATCGGCCTTCCACCAAGCTCGCTCACAGCAACATCCAGGGAAACCCTAGTCCTCGTCGAGGGCTTCTCGAAGATCATCGCGACGCTCCTGCCGGAGAGCCTCCCAGAGAACAGCCTTCTATCACGCTTTAGCTCGGCTGAGAGCCTTATCAAACCCATTATCTCCTCCGGCTCAAGATCCTGAAGAGTTAGAAGATCTCTACCCCGAAGGCAATCGACGATCATCCAGACAGCGGCTCAGCCAACTAAAATATCTCGCGCAACTATGGGGGAGCGGCTACTTCCTTTTCACTGGCTTCTTGGGCCTCTCAGGTCTCTCGGGCCTTCTAGGCTTCTCTTTCGGCACAGGCTTCTTCGCCGGCGGCTTCTTATACTTCTCTCTTATCTCCTGAAGCCTCTTCTCAAGCTTCTCCCTGAGCTCGGCGCCCCTATCCTCTCGCGTGAAATAGTCTATCTTCGCCGCGATCGCTATCGTGGCTGCTAGGGCTCTAGCAATCTTCCCTCTAAGATGCTTTGGGGAGCCATGGATTAAGGGGCTCTGGAATATTATGCCGTGCTTCGGCGCGCCCCTCCCGGTTCTGAAGAACCTGAAGAGGGCCTTCTCAGCTCCAAGAACTTGGATTGTGCTCGCTGGGAGCCTTGCGAGCTTCTCCAACCCGCCGGCCATTGAGATGAGCTTGGCCCCCAGTATCGGGCCTGCGACCGCCGAGAGATTTGGGGCCTCAGCCGACATAAGCTCCTCGATATACCTCTCCTGCTCCTTCCTAAGCTGGATTAGCCTAAGCCCCTCCTTCGCAACATCCTTCACCCTCTCCTCATCCTCCGGGCTAAGGTCGGCTCCAACAGAGTTTCTAACTCTCTCCATGATCTGTGCAGCAAGCTTCGGCCCGACAATCCTCTCAAGCTTCTCCTCATCAAAATTCCTCCTCGCGCCTATCTCGGCCACGATCCTCAGATAATCCTCTAGCTCATCCACGATCTCGGCCAGCTCTGGGAAGTGTAGGCCATACCACTCCCTACACCTCGTATAGACCATGTTAATCTGCTTATCCAAGTCCTCCAACACATGGACTGCGTGAACTATCATCATATCCCTTCTCGCGACAGCCTCCTTCAGCTCCTCCTCCACAAGCTTGTCCAGAACACTCTTCACCTCTCTTCGATACTCCTCGATGCTCCCGGCGAGGCCGCTCCTGACGAAGAGGCTCTCGAGATCAACAGGCCTATCAAGCTCGCCTAACTCGAGATCCCCGAACTCCCTAGCGAGAGCGGGTAGAAAGCTTGGAGGTGAGACCAGTATTCTCTTGAAGCCGCTTGAGGCAAGCTTCGAGACAGCCTCCCTAACCTCTCCTATAAGTTCCCCCCTCTTCACCTTTGAGAAAGCCTCAGCCCTCGCCTCAAGATCCCTCGGATAAACCTTTACGACAATTACCTCGTTATCCGATAAACCAATCACGGCTAATGGGCTGGCGATCAAGATAGCCGGCTTCGCGCTCATGGACATCATTTAAGCACATGCTGACTTAATAAACTTAGTATAAGTTATAAAGGTGGGGGAGGTGGGTTAAACGCTTACCTAGATAGAGGCAAATTCGTAGAATGGCGAAACTCTAATTAACCGACCTCCTCCCATTATACGAGATGTTTGGGATCACATCCCCCTCTTTTCGAGGGTTTAATCCCGGGCCGGGTCTCCGGCCCATTACCCCTACCCCTCTCAGGGCTTGGGGTTATCAACATTCACTAGTATATTATATGCCGCTACGAGATCGGTGTTAAAGACCTTATTCAATCTCATGCACTTGAATAACCCCCTACTAATCCTAGCACAGCATCCATCACCATGCAGTGGACACCTAGACGAAGTGCAAGTCTCATCCACATAGATCACATTTATTCCATATTCCTCAGCAACCTCTGAAATCCTTTTCAATAGGCACCAATAAGTCCAGAACACTATTATTATTTTATCATTGAAGTTACCATTCTCTTGTGCAATGCTTTTCGGATGGCTGACTTTAATTGTTGAGGCTCCAACATCATGCAACCATTCTAGGGCTTTTTCACCTTAGCGTTTATATAGCTTCTTACTTGCCTTCCCCATCTTGAGTACATTAGCCTAAGCCTCTTAGAGGTCTTTAAGCCATATTTATTCAACGTGGACTGGTACTCAGCTATCTTCATCCTCCAGTAATGTGAGGTCGCTTTCAACCGTCTACCATTAACAAGCCTCGTCAAACGATCCTTAATATAAATTACCAATACCATTAAATTATTAATGCTAATATCTATGCCCGCAACCAGACCGCCTTTCGGCTGTTGCGGTACTGGCCTCCGTTCCCTCCTCACAGTCTTCTTGGAGACCTTGAACGACATGTGGGCATACTATTTCCCCCTGTCGGCATCATAGTGTATCTCAAGACGCCCCTGCTCACCCCTTAAATGTACAAAGCCCATATCCCACTTCTATTCAGCCAATCGCGCCAAGCCATTTGAGGATAATCCTGTCACCATCTATCCTATACTAGTCTTTTCTCGGGACAGTCCACAACGCTCTAGACGAACCGTCACTCCTTCCGCATCCCGGCGGATTAATCCAAGTTATGAATGATGGCAGCTTTCCCTCCTTCCTCAACTCTAGGGGGCCTGAAGAAACTTCTCCACACCTCATTGCTCCTGTTTAACACTTGTTGGACCGTAGCCGAACCGATTAACAGCCTATACTTCTCATAGAACTCCTTATACGTCCCTTTGAAATCGACATGTCTTCTCTCAAGGAATATCCTCAGCCTAGCATAATTAACCTCATCCCATAACTTCGACGAGAATTCGCATAATTGCTTCAGCCTCCTCTCAGCTTCTTCACCGACTATTAGCTCCACCCCACTCGTCCTCCTCCCCTCAGCCATCTCCAAAGGGGCTAGCCTCCCCAAGAACCCTCCTGAGGCATCCTAGAAGCTCCTCATACACATAATAC
>Ga0209183_1000300_pt1 | contig 22225 bp, 19 predicted proteins | sample LHCtaG_2_FD_184120 | JGI IMG/M metagenome (GOLD analysis project Ga0209183, IMG submission 184120) | Hot spring microbial communities from Little Hot Creek, USA to study Microbial Dark Matter (Phase II) - LHC4sed_replicate (SPAdes)... | ecosystem: Environmental > Aquatic > Thermal springs > Hot... | reverse complement strand
GTCCCGGTCAGGGGTCCCGTCATGAATATCAAAACGTTGCCCTCGCTCAATGGATCGATGCCCGGCCTCAACATGTCGAAGAGGAGCTTTGCTGCATAACCCCTACCGCCCACGAACTTCATGGCCACGTCCCAATCTAGGTCTACGACCGCCACCTCGCCCTTCGTCAAGTCCACTTCAAGCATTTTACCGACGTAGCCGCTCAATCTCGGTCCCCGAGCTTTTTCCTCCCTCAATTTTTTAAAAAAGTTTAAAAATGTAGTTGAGGGGGCTCGCTGTGAAAGTCAAGGTGGAGGTCTACGGCTTTTTGAGAAACCTCATGGGCTGGAACAGCGTCGAAATGGAGCTCACCGAAGACGCGACTCTAGGACAGTTGCTAGAGTTGCTCGTGGAACACAGGCCCGAGGCCAAGGAGTCCATCTTTGAGGGAGAAGACTTAAAGAGCTACTTAAAGGTCTTGGTGAATGGAAGAGATTGCAGGTTTCTCGAAGGGTTAAGGACCAAGCTCGGAGATGGCTCGACCATCTCCATATTTCCTCCAGCTGGCGGGGGTTAACCCAAGTCAATTTAGGCCTAGCCGTAAGCCTTCTCCTTCCTCCTCAGGCTTAGGCACCGGGGGTCGGGCCTCTCGCTATGCCTCTTTGCATCGTTGAGGCCCACGAAGATGGCCCCACAATACTTGCACCTGAAGACCCTCCCCATATTGTTCATGCGCGTTAACTCGATGTCCTTGGGGAGACCCTCACTGCTCAAGTGCTAAGACCCTCCTTAACTCCATCTCCTCGCCCTCATAAAATCCTTTTTTCTCGAGACCGTATCTCCTAAGTGGCTTGGCCAAATGCCTCATCGACCTAGGTGGGGGTGTGTACACGCCCTCGACCTCGCTCCTAGAGCGCCTTAAGAGTAGTTTGTGGGCGTCAATGCTCTTGAACCCGCACTTTTTGCACTTATAACCCCCACTCCTCCCGACGCTCTTAAGCCTCTTCCCACACCTCGGACATAAGGGGTTCTTCTCCACGACCTCTTCTCTCGCCCTTAAGACGACAAGCCTCTCTATGTTCAGGGACAGAGCCTCTGAACCCGGGAACCTCCTCACCCCTCCGCATACCTCAACCTCGTCGCCGACCTCGAGCTTTTCAGTTGACGACCTCACAGCGCCTGATGGCTTATAGGCGACGCAGCATATCTCTTCCTTGCCATTTGATAGCTTAAAGATCACGTGCCCCCCCTTCATGACCATGGGCTTGGACGCTACCTTCCCCTCGATGGATATCGAGGAGTAAGGCTCTAACCCTTCTATGCCCCTCACCTTCATGTAGTGGCAATCAGTCCCCTGGTTGCTCCTGAAGAGCAAGCGACCAACGACCTTCGTGTAGACCCTCAGAGTCCTTAAAGCCTTCATCAGCGTCTCAGGGCCCTCACCTCTAATCCCGTAAAGGACGGGGTCTGGGCCGCGAGGGGTCAGGAGCACCCTCCCCGTCTCAGGGTCGATGTTATTGAATGTGTAAGGCCAGGTCTCGAACTCTAGGGCCCAGACGCTATCGTAGTCTACGAATCTAGGGGCCCCCTCTTCTCTATAGGCTAGTACCTCGTATGTATAATCTCCTTTGGTCAGGGAGCCTATTGCTGCTAGTGCTCCTATAAGCCCTAAGCCGCTCCTCGTCTTAATTACTTTGACGTCGTGCTTCTTCGCCAAGTCCTGTGCTTCTCGCAACGCTACCACGCGGGTCAGGGCCTTCTCGTAAAAGTCTGAGAAATCGTCATGCGGCTCTCCGTAGAGCAAGGCCACTACAGGGTCGCAGTCGTACGACTCATCGGTGTAGCTCCTAAGTCTTAGCTCGAGGAGTCTCTCGAAAGCCGCGACGTCGTTGCTCCGGATCTTCAGCCTCAAGCACACGGCACCGTTGCCGCGAGTCCTCCAAGGGATGTTGGGGTTGAGCCTCACGAGCAGAGGGTAATCGAGCAACTTGACGTCGAGTCGATTAGCGACGTCCCTCAGGATTTCAAAGACAAAGTGAGTTGTACAGCCGCCTCTCCACGAGTCGACGCTGTCTACTCCAACGTGGAGGACGTCGTACGACAACTCGTGGCCTCCAAGCTTTTCAGGAAGCATATTTTTTTAAGCTTAAATACTTGAAAGGGGTCTTTTAGCTTGGGTGCCGGGAGAGGTCGGGCAGCCCTCGGGTGCCGCCGTGCACCTGAGGAAAGTCCCCCTCCGTCGGGAGCGCGGCGCCGTGAGGCGCCAGCCGAGAGGCTGGGGGCAAAGCCAAAGAAACGACACGTCCACCAGCACATGGCCATGATGGGCCCAAGACCTTGAGGACGCTGGTGGAAGCGTTGAAACGTGGCGACCCCCGCGCGGAACAAGGCGAGCCGCTGTGAGCCCCGATGAGCGGCGAGCCGCATAGTCGGATGCTGCCTGAACAGAAGGGGGATTACGAACCTCACCCGGCACCCCTCATAGACCTCACGCGGTTGTTCTACGGACCCCTCACAGCCGCTTCGCCCACCTCTATGTGACGTAAACAATATATAGGGTGCAGTCATTATATCTTCTGCGCCCACGGTGGCGGTGTCGAACGGACTGTGAAGGGCCTTTGCCGCCCTTAGGATGAGAGTTCGACCTCCAGCCGTGGGATACTGGTGGGGATCCAAACAAACCGGGCCCTCTTTGGGCTCGGATGTTTGGGTCCGACGTGGGGTTGGCGGAGCCCGTCCGTAAGGATGAACCCGCCATTAGGCTTGCGGCCGTCTTCCGAATCCGGTTGATCCTGCCGGACCCGACCGCTATCGGGGTGGGGCTAAGCCATGCGAGTCGTGCGCCCCGGGTTGGCGGGGCGCGGCGCACGGCTCAGTAACACGTGGCCAACCTACCCTCGGGACGGGGATAACCCCGGGAAACTGGGGCTAATACCCGATAGGCGATGGCTCCTGGAATGGGCCATCGCCGAAAGGGGCCTGGGGCCATGCCCTCCAGGTCCGCCCGAGGATGGGGCTGCGGCCCATCAGGTAGTTGGCGGGGTAACGGCCCGCCAAGCCGATAACGGGTATGGGCCGTGAGAGCGGGAGCCCGGAGATGGGCCCTGAGACAAGGGCCCAGGCCCTACGGGGCGCAGCAGGCGCGAAACCTCCGCTATGCGGGAAACCGCGACGGGGTCACCCCGAGTGCCACCCGAAGAGGGTGGCTTTTCCCCAGTGTAACAGGCTGGGGGAATAAGCGGGGGGCAAGTCTGGTGTCAGCCGCCGCGGTAATACCAGCCCCGCGAGTGGTCGGGACGCTTATTGGGCTTAAAGCGTCCGTAGCCGGTCCAGCAAGTCTCCCCTTAAATCCCACGGCCCAACCGTGGGGCTGGGGGAGATACTGCTGGGCTAGGGGGCGGGAGAGGCCGAGGGTACTCCCGGGGTAGGGGCGAAATCCTATAATCCCGGGAGGACCACCAGTGGCGAAGGCGCTCGGCCAGAACGCGCCCGACGGTGAGGGACGAAAGCTGGGGGAGCAAAGGGGATTAGATACCCCCGTAGTCCCAGCTGTAAACGATGAGGGCTAGGTGTTGGGCGGACTTCGAGTCCGCCCAGTGCCGCAGGGAAACCATTAAGCCCTCCGCCTGGGGAGTACGGCCGCAAGGCTGAAACTTAAAGGAATTGGCGGGGGAGCACCACAAGGGGTGAATGCTGCGGTTTAATTGGAGTCAACGCCGGGAACCTTACCGGGGGCGACAGCAGGATGACGGCCAGGCTGACGACCTTGCCAGACGCGCTGAGAGGAGGTACATCGCCGTCGCCAGTTCGTGCCGTGAGGTGTCCGGTTAAGTTCGGCAACGAACGAGACCCCCACCCCCAGTTGCCACCGCGTCCCTGCGGGGATGCGGGCACTCTGGGGGGACTGCCGGCGCTGAGCCGGAGGAAGGAGGGGGCCACGGCAGGTCAGCATGCCCCGAAACCCCCGGGCCACACGCGGCATGCAATGGTGGGGACAATGGGCTCCGACCCCGAAAGGGGGAGGCAATCCCATAAACCCCACCTCAGTTGGGATTGAGGGCTGCAACTCGCCCTCACGAACATGGAATCCCTAGTAACCGCGCGTCACCATCGCGCGGTGAATACGTCCCTGCTCCTTGCACACACCGCCCGTCGCTCCACCCGAGTCGAGCTCGAGTGAGGCTCGGCTCCGTGAGGGGTCGGGTCGAGCTCAAGCTCGGCGAGGGGGGAGAAGTCGTAACAAGGTGGCCGTAGGGGAACCTGCGGCCGGATCACCTCCTTATCAATTGGGGCGGGCTCCGCCGCCCCACTTCAAAATGTTCTTCAAGCTCTTTAATGCAACCCAAGAAGGGTGGCCCTTCTTGGGTGAAGGGCGGAGCGAGCCTCGATGAGCTATGACCGCCGCGCATAGGCCTACGCACTGCCCGTAGCTCGTGGGCTCAATGGTGGCACAGACGCCGCCTGGTGGATGGCTCGGCTCGGGCGCCGACGAAGGGCGCGGCAAGCGGCGATATGCCCCGGGTAGGCGCACGCAGCCTTTGATCCGGGGATTCCCGAATGGGACTTCCTGCCACGGGTTAACAGCCCGTGGCGCTCGGGAAAGCAACCTCGTCAACGAGGTTGCGAGTACCGAGTGGGAACCCCCCGAACGGAAACATCTTAGTAGGGGGAGGAAGAGAAACCAACAGGGATCCCCTGAGTAGGGGCGACCGAAAGGGGGAGAGCCCAAACCAAACCCCTCGGCGAAGAGTCGAGGGGGATGTGGTGTTACTGGGACTCGGTGACACCCCAGCCCGTGAAGGCGAAGTGGCCTGGAAAGGCCCGCCGTAGAGGGTGATAGCCCCGTAGCCGTAAGCGGGCGGGGTTATGATCCGAGCTCCAGAGTACCACGGCTTGGTTTTGCCGTGGGAAGTCGGGAGGCACCGACTTCCAAGGCTAAATACGTCCCGAGACCGATAGCGCACTAGTACCGTGAGGGAAAGCTGAAAAGCACCCCGAGAGGGGGGTGAAAAGAGCCTGAAACCAGGCGGCTACAGGAGGCTCGGCCGTCAAGGCCCCCCGCCGAAGGAAAGCTTCGGCAACGAGCGAGTACGAGGCGGGGGGATCCGCGGTCGGGCCTTCCGTCTGGAAACACGGGCCGGGGAGTTTGCAGCTGTGGCGAGTCTAAGGGGGCTTAAGCCCCGAAGGCGTAGGGAAACCGACTTGCCCGTAGCTGGCATCCCTACCTTGTGTAGGGCACGTAATCCGTGAGCGTGTTCTGCACAAGGCAAATGCCAGCGAGGGGCGGGGTCCGTCAGGGCCCGGAGCCACAGTTGCAAGACCAGAAACCGGGCGATCTAGGCCTGGGCAGGGTGAAGCGGGGCGAAAGCCCCGTGGAGGCCCGCAAGGGTTCTGACGTGCAAATCGTTCCCCTGACCTGGGCCTAGGGGCAAAAGACCAATCTAGCCCGGTGATAGCTGGTTCCCCCCGAAGTGGGTCGCAGCCCAGCCCGCCCGGAGGTGGCCGGTGGGGTAGGGCACTGATTGGGGGACCAAGGGCCGAAAGGCCCAGTCTCCCTTTCAAACCCCGAATCCACCGGCGCCTTAGATGGGCGGAGTCGGGTGTGGGGGGTAAGCCCCCACGCCGAAAGGGGAACAACCCAAACCGGGGTTAAGGCCCCTAAGTGCCGGCTAAGTGTTAACGGCAAAGGGCGTCCTCGGCCTGAGACAGCGGGGAGGTAGGCTTAGAAGCAGTTAACCTTTAAACAACGCGTAACAGCGGACCCGCCGAGGCCGAGGGCCCCGAAAATTGACGGGGCTCAAGCCGGCCGCCGAGACCCCGGGGGACCCCTTGAGGGGGTCATCCGGTAGGGGGGCGTCCCACGTGGGCAGAAGCCGGGCCGTGAGGTCCGGTGGACCACGTGGGATTGCTGATCCCGGCGGTAGTAGCAGCCTAGCCGGGTGAGAATCCCGGCCGCCGCAAGGGCCAAGGTTCCTCAGCAACGCGTCCTCGGCTGAGGGTTAGCCGGTCCTAAGGCGGGCCCTAAGTCGGCTCCGCCGAAAGGGAAGCCGGTTAATATTCCGGCGCCGTGGGGGTACGACTGCGGCGACGCAAGCCCAGCCTCCGACGCTTCGGGATAGGCCGAGCGGGGCCGCCGCCCCGTCTAACCCCTGAAGCCTGGGGAGTGCCGTAAAGGCGAGAACCAGGCGAAAGGGGGAATGGCCGCCCGTATGGGCGGTTCGGCCGATTCCCGGAGCCCATGAAAAGGGGGCTGGGAAGGATCCCCCACGACCGTACCGAGAACCGACACTGGTGCCCCTGGGTGAGTAGCCTAAGGCGTGTCGGGATCACCCCGGGCCAGGGAACTCGGCAAGTTAGCCCCGTAACTTCGGGAGAAGGGGTGCCTGGGGTCCTGGGCGAGAGCCTGGGGCCCTAGGTCGCAGTGACAAGGGGGACCCGACTGTTTAATAAAATCATAGGTCCCCGCAAGCCCGAAAGGGTGTGTACGGGGGCTGAATCCTGGCCACTGGCGGTCCGTGAACCCCGGGTCCAACCGGGCGAAGCGCCGCCGAAGGCCGGGAGTAACTCTGACTCTCTTAAGGTAGCCAAATGCCTTGCCGGGTAAGTTCCGGCGTGCATGAATGGATCAACGAGGTCCCCACTGTCCCGGCCCGGGGCCCGGCGAACCCACCTCCTGGTGCAGAGTCCAGGGACCCCCGGTGGGGCGAGAAGACCCCGTGGAGCTTTACTGCAGCCTGCCGCTGGGACACGGTTGCTGGTGCGTAGCGTAGCTGGGAGCCCGTGAAGCACCCTCTCCGGGGGGTATGGAGGCGCCAATGAAACACCAGCCACCGGCGACCGTGTCTCTAACCGGGGCGCGAGCCCCGGGACAACGGCAGGTGGGCAGTTCGGCTGGGGCGGCACGCCCTCGAAAGGATATCGAGGGCGCCCAAAGGTCGGCTCAGGCGGGTCAGAACCCCGCCGTAGAGGGCAAGGCCAAAAGCCGGCCTGACCAGACCCTTGAACGCAAGGGGTCTGGCCGGGAAACCGCGGCCTAGCGAACGCTCGTGCCCCCTTCGGTGGGGGCCGGGCATGACAGAAAAGTTACCCCGGGAGTAACCGGCTCGTCGCGGGCGAGAGCCCACATCGACCCCGCGGATTGGTACCCAGACGTCGTCTCTTCCCATCCTGGGGGTGCAGCAGCCCCCAAGGGTGGGGCTGCCCGCCCATTAAAGGGGAACGTGAGATGGGTTTAGACCGTCGTGAGACAGGTCGGTCTCTACCTGCCGGGGGTGCTGGCCGCCTGAGGGGAAGGTGCCCTCAGTACGAGAGGAACGGGGCGCCGTGGCCTCTAGTCTACCGGTTGTCCGGCAGGGCATCGCCGGGCAGCCACGCCATAGGGGATAAGGGCTGAAAGCATCTAAGCCCGAAGCCCTCCCCGAGACGAGGCGGCCATTCCCGCGCACGGTCCATGGCGGGCGACCGCTATGGGCCTGCGGGACGAGGGCTCCCGTAGAAGACGGGGTTGATGGGGCGGGGGTGTAAGCACCGAGGCCGAAAGGCCGAGGTGTTGAGCCTGCCGCTCCCAATCGCCCGAGGCCACGATTGAGCCCACGAGCGGGTAGAAGTGCGTAGGCCGGTGCGCGGCGGACTTCTCCCTTATGAGCAAAATTTTAAGAGCCCTCACTGGAATCCCTTACTTTGGGCTCGTAGCTCAGCATGGTCAGAGCGCTCGGCTGATAACCGACGTCAGAGACCGAGAGGTCGGGGGTTCAAGTCCCCCCGAGCCCACCACATCACATAGGGTGGGCCGGTAGATCAGCCTGGTGGATCGCCCGCTTCGCAAGCGGGAGGTCGCGGGTTCAAGTCCCGCCCGGTCCACCTAATTTTTAAGCGAATCCTTAAACATCGAGTACTCCAACATCCTTATTGGTGGATATGAGGGCTAAGTACGTTTATCTGCTTGAGGACAATAAAGTCTTACATGAAAATAGCCTACGACTTTGCCCGCTTCGGCAGATACGCCCTCGACATATCCCTCATAAACAAACGACTAGGCGGGTTAAAAGACTGCGAAGAATGGATAAGCTCATGCGTCAAAGACATGGGTGAAAAAGTATTAGAGATGGTCAGATTGAGCATTGAATCACTTAAAAGTCGTAACGCTCAAATCGCAGAAAAAATATCCGAAAATGAGAAAGAAGTGGACAATATATATTTCAAGTTCCTTGATAAATTAATCAAAAATAGCACCACGACAAAATGCGCGGTTTCAAGCGCTCTAATAATAAGATACCTTAAGGATAGCGGACCATGCAACCTACATCTGCGAGTCAATAATCTACATCGCAACCGGTCGCAAAGTGTTTTTGAGGTAAACAGTCATGAAAGTTGTTAGCTTTTATGGAGATGAAAATGGTGGCGAAAGGAAGCTACGCTTGGTTTGAAAACGTCGAACAACCAAAGCCCTAGCTCGAAGTCTCGAGCCTTTAGAGCCGAGAGTTTAAAGCGTGGCCCTTCTTATTTAATAAAGCTTTCAGGCCAACGTCGGTGTGAGGAAATGGAGGGCTTGGGCAACTTCGATCCCAAGGCCTACGAGCTCAAGTGGATCGAGTACTGGGATAAGAAGGGCATATACTCCTTCAGGAGGTCGCTACTGGGCCTCAAGCCGGTGTACGTCATCGACACCCCCCCTCCCTATCCCAGCGGCGAGTTCCACGTAGGCAATGCGCTGAACTGGTGCTACATGGACTTCGTCGCGAGGTACAAGAGGATGCGGGGCTTCAACGTCTACTTCCCCCAGGGCTGGGACTGCCACGGCCTGCCCACCGAGGTTAGGGCGGAGAGGACGTTGGGGGTCAGGAAGAGGGAGCTGGACCCCAAGAAGTTCAAGGAGATTTGCGTTAAGCTGACGGAGGAGTGGATAAAGCCGATGAGAGAGGCCATCAGGCGCCTGGGCTTCTCGGTGGACTGGGGCCTCGAGTACAAGACCATGGATCCCAGCTACTGGAGGAAGACCCAGCTATCGTTCGTCCTCCTATATGAGAAGGGGCTTATCTATAGGGGGGAGCACCCGGTAAACTGGTGCCCTCGTTGCGAGACAGCGATAGCCGAGGCCGAGATAGAGTACGTCGAGAGGGAGACGACGCTCAACTATATAGTCTTCGAGGTTGAAGGCGGGAAGGCGATAGTGATAGCCACTACGAGGCCGGAGCTTCTGTCCTCTTGCGTAGCCGTCTTCGTCAACCCATTGGACGAGAGGTACAAGGACTTCGTAGGGCTCAAGGCTAAAGTCCCCATATACGGCAGAGTAGTGCCGATAATGGCTGACGGGGAAGTCGACGTGACCTTCGGCACTGGAGCGGTCATGGTGTGCACCTACGGGGACAAGGTGGACGTGAAGTGGCAGAAGCGCCACGGACTACCAGTTGTGACCTCGATCACCGACGACGGCAAGATGAACGAAAACGCGGGGCCCTACCGTGGGCTGACGGTTGAGGAGGCCCGCAAGAGGATAATTGAGGACTTGAAGTCGCAGGGCATCTTGGTGAAGCAAGAGAGGGCCGTCCAACGAGTCGGCACTTGCTGGCGTTGCCACACACCAATAGAGATACTGCCGAGGACCCAGTGGTTCATGAAGACCACGGCCTTAAAGGACCTCGTGGAGAAGAAGGCGGAGGAGATAACTTGGATCCCCGAGTACGCCAAGCAGAGACTCCTCGATTGGGTCAGGTCCGCTGAGTGGGATTGGGTGATATCAAGACAGAGGGTCTTCGCGACGCCGATACCAGCGTGGTATTGCAAGGAGTGCGGTCGAGTCATAGTCGCAAGGCCAGAGTGGCTCCCCGTGGATCCTAGGGAGCAACGACCGCCCATCGAGAAATGCCCTGCTTGCGGCTCGCGCGAGTTCGTTGGAGAGAGCGACGTGATGGACACTTGGATGGACTCCTCCATAACCTGCGCCGTAATAGCTGGCTGGCCCGACGACATGGAGCTCTTCAGCAAGCTGTATCCTAACGACCTGCAACCCAACGGCTACGACATAATAAGGACATGGGACTACTATCTACTAGTGAGGCACTTGGCCCTCTTCGGCCAAATACCCTACAAGGTCGCACTAATCAACGGCATGGTCAGGGGGACTGATGGAAGGATGATGCATAAGTCCTACGGCAACTACATAGAGGTCAGAGAAGTCGTCGAGAAGTACTGCGCCGATGCTCTGAGGCAATGGGCCGCCAGCGGCTCGACGGGCTACGACATAAGGTTCAGATGGGAGGACGTCGACTACGCTTGGCGCTTCTTAATAAAGCTCTGGAACGCCTCGCGCCTTGTCTTGTCGGGCGTTGTGGACTACGATTACTCGAAGCCAAGCGAGCTAAAGCTCTTAGACTTATGGCTCTTGACCAAGTTGAGGAGGGTCATAGAGAGGGTTACGAACGCCATGGAGGAGATGCGCTTCAACGAAGCCCTCGACTCCATCAGGAACTTCGTCTGGCACGTGTTCTGCGACCACTACTTGGAGGCAGTCAAGTATAGGCTCTACGGCCAGAGCACGGCCGAGAGCAGGAAGGCAGCGCAGTACACCCTCACGAAGTCCCTCTACGTAGTGCTGAAGTTGCTAGCCCCCTTCTGCCCGTTCATAACCGAGGAAATATATCAAGCGGGCTTCAAGGAGAGGGTCGGCGTCGACAGCATCCACCTAACCTCGTGGCCTGACCCCTCAGAGTGCGAGTTCGACGAGGACCTCGAGGCCAAGGGAGACGTAGTGGTGTCCACGATAGCAGCGGTCAGGAGGACCAAGATAAGGAACAGGTTGTCCCCGGGCCACCCATTGAAGGTCCTAAAAATAGGGACCCCCTCATTCCTAGAGGCGATCAAGCTCGGATCTGAGGACATAAGAGGGACCTGTCGGGCGAGGGAGCTCATCATAGCTGACAGCTTGGACGATGGGATAGCGGTGGACGAGTACCCCGAGATAAGGTTCAGCTTCCAAGCTGAGTGAGGGCGATGTCAATAAGCTTGGACAAGGTGAGGCTCGAACGCCTGATCAAGGAGCTGAAGTCGAAGAAGGGCAGGGGGACGGAGCTCATATCGCTTTACATACCAGCTGGTAGGCCAATAGGGGACGTGACTTCTGCCCTCAGAGAAGAGCTGTCGACGGCTGCTAACATAAAGGACAGGACCACGAGGCACCACGTCCTCGATGCCCTGACGGTGACCCTCCAGAGGCTCAAGATGTTCACCTCGACCCCAAAGAACGGCTTGGTGATATTTGCGGGCTACGTCCCGAGAGGCCCTCCGGGGAGCGAGAAGATGGAGGTCTACGTCATTGAGCCGCCAGAGCCCATAAACACCTACCTCTACAGGTGCGACTCGCGCTTCCACACCGAGATCTTAGAAGAGATGCTGGAGGAGAAGGGGAGCTACGGCATCATCGTAATCGATAGGAGCAGTGCGACCTTCGCCTTGCTCAGTGGCAGGAGGTTGAAGATCCTCGATGAGATAACCTCAGGGGTTCCGGGAAAGCATAGCGCTGGAGGCCAGTCAGCTAGGAGGTTCGAAAGGGTCATAGAGATAATGGCACATGAATTCTACAAGAGGGCCGGGGAGTACGCCAAGAAGTTGTTCTCAGAGGTCAAGGACCTCAAGGGGATAGTCTTGGCAGGGCCTGGCCCTACAAAGAACGACTTTTATGACGGCGAATATCTCCCCTACGACCTCAAGAAAATGGTCATAGGGATATTGGACGTTGGCTACACAGGGGAGGAGGGGGTCTACGAGGTTATAGAGAGGGCGCAAGACCTGTTCGAGGGAATAAGGTACATTCACGAGAGGCAAGTCATTCAGAGGTTCTTGGAGTGCCTCGCCAAGAGGAGCGACCTCGTGGCCTACGGCTATAAGGAGGTCTACCAGCTCTTAAGACAAGGCGTCGTCGACACCTTGATAATATCTGAGGAAGTGCCTTTGAGCTATGTGAAGGCCTCTTGTAGCAATTGTGGGTGGATGATGGAGGACCTCGTGAAGGACGAAGACTTCGAGCGATTCAAGGAGGCGTACTCAAAGTGCCCTGTATGCGGGCAACCGACCACCTTGGATCGAGGAGACGTCGTGGAGCACTTAGTAGAAGTGGCGAAGAACTTCAACACCAAGGTCGAGATAGTCTCCACGGCTACCGAGGAGGGCAAGGGCTTTTTAGACTCCTTTAAGGGAGTGGCGGCTCTACTGAGGTACGTGCCTCAGTAGAGGGGCGACACCTAAAGCTTATTACGAAAACCTCCTCGCAACTAGTCAATGTTATGAGGGCTCGAGAGAACTACGTGGTAAAGCTGGGCGGGCACGTCTTGATGGATGAGGAGGGCTTGCTGAGGAAGCAAGTCTTGTCGAAGTACGTCGACGTGGTGGCTGGCTTGTGGAGGGAAGGGATCAACGTGCACACGGTCGTCGGGGGAGGTCGCATGGCGAGGGCCTACATAGACGCCTTAGCCGCTCTCGGGGCCTCGAAGGCCCTTCAAGACCTCATAGGGATAGAGGCCGCTAAGCTAAATGCTAAGTTGCTCGCCTACGCTCTAAGCGTCAAGGGGGTTAGCGTGTCCTTCGTAGATGCGCTTAATCTGGTTGACCCGCACGAGAATCGCCTCTACGTGATGGGAGGGCTGAGCCCGGCTCAATCGACGACGGCTGTGGCGGCACTGCTCGCCGAGGCAGTCAAGGCCGTGAAGCTCGTGATAGCAACGGACGTCGAGGGCCTCTACACCGAGGACCCGAAGAAGAGTCCCAAAGCTACGCTGATGAAGAGGGTTAGCATCAGAGAGGTGATCGACACCTTAAGGCTGGAGTGGGAGCCCGGGAGCTATAAATTGCTCGACCTAGTAGCCCTGCGAGTCATAGAGCGCTCGAAAATACCCACGTGCATAGTTAACGGTCTGGAACCTCAAAACATAGAGAAGGCGATTAAGGGAGAGGAAGTGGGGACGCTGATAATGCCTTGAGGCCTCAAAAGCTTGGTTAGGCGACTGTCGAAATCCATGAGTTACAACGCAGGCCCTTGCCTGTTAAGGCCCTCAAAAGCAAAATTAACGATCACGGGCATTCGTTTATCGACGACTTAAAGTTCTTTAACAATAAACGAAAGGCCCTCTAATCAGTTTTCTAGTAAAAAATATGGCTTAAAAAGTTTTTTTACGTCAAAACAGAGTTTTTTCAAGTATTTTAACTGAAAAAACCGCTCTATTGACGAAAAATTTCGAGAAAAACTCTAGAAAGTAAGAAAAGACTGAAAACAAAAACTTCCCGTTTTTCTGACATAAACTTAAACATCATAGAGCAATGTTTATAAGACGTGAAAACTCATCTTTACCACGGTGAAGGAACATGCCCAAGTGCCCGAAGTGCGGAGCTGAGGTCGCCACTCCGACCAAGACTTGGACTCTAGCGCCAAAGGGCAGGAAGCCCGTGACCATTGGGCTGTTCAAGTGTCCGAACGGACACTTCTTCAGGGCTGGCGTCAAATAAGCAATCCCGTTACCCTCAGCTTTCTTTTTTACCACGTTTTTCCTCGAAGGCGTTTGGACTAGATGTGAACGTCAAAGCCTCGGCCTCCTCCTTCCTGTCAGGGTTTAGGAAAAGGTCTTAACTCGCCCTCGAGCGTAGGAGAGACAAGTGACTGGACTATGAAAGAGGCCGAGCGAGAAGTGGTGCTGATGCTGGGCAACGAGGCCATCGCCCGAGGAGCCATAGAGGGCGACGTCAAGGTGGCTACTGCCTATCCCGGAACCCCTTCGACCGAGATAGTCGAGACGCTGGCCTCGCTGGCCAAGGAGTTTGACGACCTCTACGTGGAGTGGAGCGTAAACGAAAAGGTGGCGTTCGAGGTAGCTCTCGCGGCCTCCTACTGCAATTTGAGGGCCCTCACCGCCATGAAGCACGTGGGCTTGAACGTGGCCTCTGACCCCCTCTTCACATCGGCCTACACGGGGGTTAGAGGGGGCTTCGTCATAGTGTCGGCAGACGACCCTAGCTGTCACAGCTCTCAGAACGAGCAGGACAACAGGATATACGGCTTCCACGCCTACGTGCCAGTCGTCGAGCCCAGCTCCCCTCAAGAGGCCAAGGACCTGACCATATACTCTCTAGAGGTCTCTGAGAAGTATGGGGCGCCGGTGATCTTGAGGACGGTGACGAGGCTCAGCCACGCGAGGGGCCCCGTGAAGCTGGGCCCGGTAAATAGATCGAGGAGGAAGGGCTCTTTCGAGAGGAGGCCTGAGAAGCTCGTCTGCCTCCCAGCCAATGCTAGGCGCATGAGGCTCGAGGCCATTGAGAGGCTGAAGGCTGTGGAGGGAGAGTTCGAGAAGTCCGAGTTCAACGCAGTCGTCGAGGAGGACCCTAAGATAGGGGTCATAGCCTGTGGGCTGGCCTACGCGCATGTGCTGGAGGCCCTCGAGAGGTTGAGCCCGAGCACGAGGCCCTCCATACTTAAGCTCTCCACGATACACCCGCTCCCCAAGGACTGCGTGGCGAGGTTCTTGAAGGACAAGGAGAAGGTATTGGTGGTCGAAGAGCTTGAGCCCCTAATAGAGCTCCAGGTCAAGGCCCTTTGCCACGAACTCAAGTTGACGGTCGAGGTCCACGGGAAGGACTTCATCCCTCTAGCGGGGGAGCTGACGCCCCTAAGGGTCCTAAAGGGGTTGGCCTCGTTCTTGGGAGCGACCGTCGACCTCCCTGAGGTCAAGCTGAAGCTCCAGGCCCCGCCGAGGCCGCCGATACTCTGCGCTGGCTGCCCTCACCGAAACGCCTTCTACGCCATAAAGATGGCCGTGAAGAAGACAGGGGTCGACGCCATTTACCCAAGCGACATCGGCTGCTACACGCTGGGCTACTACCCTCCCTTCGAGCTCGTTGACACCACTTTGTGCATGGGGGCTGGCGTGGGCCTGTCGTGCGGCTTTGCGAAGTTCACCGACAAGGTCGTCATAGCCACCGTTGGAGAGTCCACCTTCTATCACGCCTGCATACCGGGCCTCATAAACGCTGTACACAACCCCTCTAGCTTCGTCCTCGTGGTCTTGGACAACAACTTCACCGCCATGACCGGTGGTCAGCCGAGCCCGGCCACGGGGGTGAACGCGATGGGCCAGCAAGTGAAGCGAATCCTGCCAGAGGACATAGCGAGGGCCTGCGGAGTAGAGTTTTGCAAGGTCGTGGACCCCTACGACGTGGACTCGACGATATCGAGCATAATCGAGGCGATAGAGTACGTCAAGAGGAGACTGGGGCCCGCCGTCGTAGTCGTCAGGAGGCCCTGCTCACTAGTCCTCTTGAGAGAGCACAGGTTAGGTAGGGCGAGGTTGAATAAGAGAAAGGTCAATGCCGATAAGTGTAGGGGTTGCGCGGCGTGCATAAAGCTAGTGGGCTGCCCTGCTCTCATACCGAGAGGCGAGAAGGTGGTGATAGACGAGCCCTCTTGCACTGGTTGCGGCCTCTGCGAGCGATCATGCCCTCACAAAGCCATTGAGGTGGTGGGGGAGTGAAGCGAGTGGACGTGGTGCTTTCCGGCGTCGGCGGGCAGGGCATCTTGACGCTAGCCGCCCTAATGGGAACCGCCGCGATCATCGATGGCTACGACGTCAGGGTCTCCGAGGTCCACGGAATGGCTCAGCGAGGGGGTCAGGTCGTGTGTCACGTCAAGATAGGGGAGAGAGTGAGCTCGCCCCTCGTGATGGAGGGCTCGGCCGACATGGTCGTGTCCCTCGAGCTCTTCGAGACCATTAGGGCCCTTCAATACTTAAAGCCCAAGGGCATCGTGGTCATGAACAGCAACGCCCTACCTCCGCCTCTATCTATCATAACCGGGTTCCCATACTCCAGCCTGGACGCGTTGATAGAGGAGGCGAAAGAGGTAGCGGGGGAGGTCTACGCGCTCAACGCCAATGAGATCGCCAAGGGCATAGGCTCCCCTCAATCGGCCAACTTGGTCATGCTAGGCGCTGCTTGGGCCACGGGAAAGCTCCTGCTGAGCAAGGACTCTATACTTAAGTCCATCGCGAAGTTGTTTAGTGGAAGGGCCTTTGACGCAAACAAGAGGGCCTTCGAGGAAGGAGCGATGGCCGTCGAGAGGCTACTCTAAGGCTTGCTATTACCAAGCCCCTCAGTCACTGTCTCCTTCAGCCCCTCCCTCTACGACGAGCAACGCCCCGTCTCCCTCATTAGGCTTGCAGCCCCCTATGTCGCTGTCGGGGGTCATCGTCTCGACGCCCTTCGTCGTGACTTCGGAGACCTTGACTGCTAAGGGGTCTCGACGTCGTCGGACTTTACGTATTCGAAGGCCCTGCCGAAGCCCAAGAACCTCACGACGTCTATGGCTACGGGTATTCCCTTGAGCTCTCCGTCATCGACCACAGGTAGCCCTCTAAGGCCGTTTGAGACCATGGCCTTCAAAGGGTCGTAAAGCGCGGCCTCCGAGCTCATCGGGACCACGTCGCTCGACTGACCACTTCAAGGGCCCTTACCACGACCAGCGGACTTAGACCGCTTAAAGGCAGGTCGCTCTGCCGTGGTTGAGTTAAATAGCCGCGCGAAGTAATATCGTCGGTGGTCGAGTTGAGAGTCTACTTCGACACCTTCGAGGTCTCGACCTCTAAGAGGGTGGAGCTCATCAACATAACCGAGCGAGTGGAGGAAGTTGTTGAGAAGAGCGGCGTTAAGGATGGCATCTGCTTGGTGTTCGCTCCGCACGCCACGGCGGCGGTGATAGTCAATGAGGACGAGAGGGGCCTCAAGGAGGACATAGTCCGGTGGCTGGAGCAGAGCTTCCCCCGCGACGGGGGGTGGAGGCACAACTTGGTGGACGACAACGCGTCGGCCCACTTGGCCTCGGCCTTCACCTCGTCCTGTAGGGTCTTTCCCGTGAAGGGCGGAGGGCTCGTCAGAGGGACTTGGCAGTCCATATTCTTGGTGGAGATGGACGGGCCTAGGAAGAGGAGGGTTGTAGTTGAGGTGCTCGGCATCTAATCCGTCCTCGGATACGTCTCGGTTGAGGCCAGCGCTCGTTGGCGCTCGAGCTGGGCCACCTCGTCGGCTGCTTCGGGTCCCATTAGTCGTTTCGCCTGCGAACGTCGAGCTATGAATTGATTTATATGCTTGGAAGCCCACTCCCTTCGCGAAGAAAGCGGCCGTGGAGCTGAGCGAGCTCAAAGCAAAGGTGTTCGCCCTGCTCAAAGAGGACTTGGAGTTCAGGTACGCTGTAGCGGGCTTGTTGGGCTACGAAGAGTTGCTGAAGAGGCTCGACAGACACGGGGAGGAGCTCACTAAGGTGTGGACAGAAATCGCCAAGCTCAGAGAGGACATGAACAAATTGATAGGAGAGATGGCCAAGGGCTTTAAGAAGCACGACGAGGCCCTCGAGAGATTAGCTCAGGAGCTCGTGAGGCTTAGAGAGGAAATGGCCTCGGGCTTCAAGAGGCACGACGAGGTCCTAGAGAGGCACGGGGAGGAGTTGGCCAAGCTACGCGATGAGATGGCCAAGGGCTTCAAGCTCGTCAAGAGGCGCCTAGAAGCCCTAGGCGCTCAATGGGGTTGATGGCCGAGGAGGCCTTCCGCGAGGGCCTCAGGAGGGTGCTGAAGGAGGAGCTAGGGCTTAGCGTGGAGCGCTGGGTCGAGATGGACGTCGAGGGCTACGTCTACGGCCACCCCTGCCAAATAGACATGGACGTGGCGATAAGCGATGGGAGGGTCGCGTTGGTAGAGGTGAAGTCCCACGTCAAGAGGGCCGACGTGACGGCCTTCAAGAGGAAGGCCGAGCTCTACGCCAAGATCGAGGGGAGGAGGCCCGACAAGCTGATGATAGTGACGCCCTACGCGGACCAAGAGGCTTTGGAGACTGCCAAGGAGCTGGGGATAGAGGTTTACACGGGCGTCTAAGCTCTAAGAGATAAAAGTAGTGAGAGGCACCAAGCACCCAAGATGTGGGGTCCCTAGGGCCTCCCCGAACGCCCCCGAGCTCGACGAGGCCCCGAACGGAATGCGGGGGACGGAGATGAGGCGATGAAGTCGATCTATTAAACTTATATATGAGAGCTGAACCCCTTGACTTTTAAGCCTGTTGAGCCGAGGTCGAGGTGGTGCGCATCAAGGTCGTTGACCTCTCCATGGAGATTAAGACCAACACCCCCGTCTTCCAGATATACCCGGTCCCCATAGTCCACACGTGGACCAACATAAAGGAGCACGGCTTCTACAGCAACCTCCTCATGTTCGTGGAGCACACGGGGACTCACGTCGACGCCCCCGCGCACGTCTTGGAGGGCAGGGAGACCGTAGACCTAATCCCCCTCGAGAGGTTCATGGGCGATGGAGTCGTCGTCGACGCCTCCACGCTCCCTCCCAAGGCCTCGATAACTAGGGCCTTTCTAGAGGAGGCCTTGAGGGGTCGCGACGTCGGCAGGGGGTGGGTGGTGCTGATAATGACAGGCTACGACTCCAAGGCCGGGACCCCTCAGTGGTTCGAGCACCCAGGGCTGGACGGGACGGCGGCCGATTACTTAGTGGAGCTGGGGGTCAACGCCGTCGGGATAGACGCTCCAAGCGTGGACCACCTACCCTATCCCGCGCACGAGAAGCTCTTGAGGAGCGGCGTCGTGATATACGAGAACTTGACGAACTTGAAGCCGTTGATCGACAAGAGGTTCAAGTTCATCGGGGTGCCCCTGAAGATAGCGAAGGGCTCGGCGAGCCCCGTGAGGGCACTCGCCGTACTCGAGGAGTAACCACGCGCCCCGAATCCGAGTCGAAGACCTTGTTAGGCATTCGCTTTTCAGGGGCAGGCCCTCATCCGTCCGCGAGCTGAGTTGGGGCTAGCTCGTCGAGGCCGGCTCACGGTACTGCTTCACATGCCTTCTTCAAGGCCTCTCTGTGCAGAGGGCTCTGCCAAGCGACGTCCCCCCTATCCCGAGCTCCAAGTCTCTCGGGCGGCGGTTCGTCTATCCAGAACCTGTCCTCTCTTGGGTACATGTCGTAAACTATGAGGTTGCTGGCTATTAACTCCTCCTTGCTCCTCTGGGAAGTCCTCTCTGGACAGACTATCAGGCCCCTCGACTACCTCCCTCAATTCTCGACTCCACCCCCTCGCTAAGTCCTTCAACTTCTTCGCCTTCACGAGGCCCTCAACGACCGCGCCCACATCCCACTCGGCCTCGTAGAGCCTCGCGAGCATTTCGGGGTTGCCGCCCGTGAGCCTCCAGACCTACTCGAAGTCCGACCTCGGGCCAGGCAGCCCCTCGTACAGCCCCTCAAAGCCCCTCTTGCTCATGTTCCACATGGGCCTAATCGTCGCCCACTCGTGCCCCCTATCTCCCACCTAGAAGTGCCCTCGCCAGTGGTTGCGATCGCCACCACTTTCTCGTAGCCCTTCGGGGGATGCTCTATCACCTCCAACATCCCCTTCACGAAGAACGCGGCCTCTCTGTCGCCAGCGTATTGGAAGGCGTCGTCCACGACGATCACGAGCTTGCCCCTGCTCAGCCTTATCGCCTCTCTTGCGAAGTCTATAACGTAGCCCATGAAGCCAGCTAGCGAGTGAGCCGAGCTGGCCCTCCTCAATACCTCGAGGACCCTCTCCTCAATGCTCTTGACCCCGACTTCGGCCAAGAACTTCCTCCTCATGGGGTTGAAGTATATCACGCCGAACCCGAGCCCCTTCAACAACTCGGCGGACTGTTTGAGCCAAGCCGTCTTCCCGCAACCCTCTGGCCCGAAGACGACGAGGGGGTGCCAAGTCCCCTTCTCGGCGAGTCCCTCGACTTGCTTGAGGGCCCCCTCCCTGTCGCAGAACTCCACCTTTAGGCCGGCGAAGTCGAGCTTGACCTTCTTCACTCAAGCATCCCTGCTCTTAAGCCATTCTCTAAGAGCTCGCAAGCCCTACAATCCTCGAGGCCCCCAAGGATTTAAGCACAGCACCGCGATGACCTGGAAAGTCCCCTTCACGAGCAGCTTTGAAGGCGATCTAATGACCTGCCCGGTCAACGAGCGTGCCGCGCGATGCCCATTTAAGGGCCACGATATCGAAGGCCTCAAGGCGACGGGCCTTCTCGGAGCTCGCGCGCGGCGCACGGTCTAGCCACGTCGCTAGAGTGAGGTGCATTGACTGATGAGGCGAGGACTCGTCCTCGTGGCCACGCGAGCTGAAGCCATTCGAGCTCAAAATCATGAAGGCCCTTCAGCTCAAGGCCCGAGCTACCTCCTCTACGGTCCCCTTCGCGGCCACGAAAACGCTCCCGTCGAGCTTCACGTCCCACAGCTCCACGTACTTTACCCCTCCCTGGCTAGCCCAGTAATTCGAGTACCTCTGGAGCTCCTCTAGGGCCGGCCTCGATGTTATCCTGCCGTACTGAGACGTCAAGTAGCGTCCTGCGGGGTCGATTATGCAGACCCTCCCCCCTTGGACGGGCATGAGCACGGCCATGTGCGCGCTCCCGCTATAGAACTCGACGTACATTAGGTAGAGAGCGTAATCCACTCCGCACACCTCCCTCATGTAGTACTTCGCCATGGCGTAGACCAAGATCGCTTGATCCTCGCAGTCGCCCTGCCTTATCCTCAGCGTCAGTTCTGGCGCTTGGACGTAGTTCCAGACCTCGTAGCACTTGACTTCATTGACGTAGACCTTGCTGTCGAGCTCTACTATTGAGCTCACTTGCCAGACCGGCATCTCTACGTCGTAGACGTACTCGACGTTTGACGTCACGTAGTCGTATATCCTCTGCATGGAGCCCCAGAAGTCGTACTTAGAGACACCAGCGCTCAGGACAGCTGACGCCGTCGACTTCACAGCGTCGCTGTTCAACACTCTTGGCATGGCGTCTTTGAGGAGGCAATACGAGTTCGTCGTTCTGATCATGTCGACAACGGTCTTGTTGAGCCTAATGCACTGGCCGATGAGCTTGCTGTACCTCATCTCTAAGTCAGCGTGCTTAGACTTGAGGGAGCTGTGCTCGTTGTTGAGGACCTCGTAGCTCTTCTCCAAGGAGAGGTATTTGTCGCGTAGAAGGGAATACTGATTGCTTAGCTTCTCGTAATCCGCTTGAAGGTCAGAGAACCGTGAGGACAGGAACTCGTAGTCGCTCTTTAACCTCGCGTGATCAAGGGAGAGGGCCGTGTAGTCCTTCAACAACTCTGCGCACCGAGAGCGTAGGACCTCATTATCGTAATGGAGCTGAAAGCAGTACGCCGTGAGGAGGGACAGACAAGCCGCCATTACTACCAAGGCCGCTAATGACCTACCAAGCCTCATGACGACTCGAGCCCCTTCAACTAGCCTTAGAGCGAGGCGACCTTATTAAGGCCGTGAAGCTTCTCTGGCCCTTCGGGCCATTCGATGGAATCGAGTCAAGCCAGCTTGGGGAAAAGCTATTTTAAGTCCTTAAGAGAATTTGATGTTAGGCTCGTCCTTGGGTCGTGAGGCCATGGTCGACATGGCTAGGAAGACCTTCGCCGCTAGGGAGGACCTCCTGAACCGGATAAGCGAGCTGGCCAGGGAGAGGGGCTACACTATTTACGACATGGTCAACGAGGCCCTCGAGTTCGCGATAAGGGCCTACGAGGGGGGCTCGAGCCCCCTCAAGGCCATCGAGGCCCTCGAGGAGCTGAGGGCCATGAAGAGGCTCGGCCTAGTCCCATGCTTTGAGAGGCTATGGCACGAGGTCGTCGAGATGGCCTTCAAGAGGTCTAGGCAGGAGGTGCTGAGGCTCTGGTCCGAGGCCGGGGAGTGGCTGGCGAAGCTCTACGAGGCGAGCCATCGCGACGACCCCCTCGGGAGGCTGCTGGAGGACCTGAGGAGGTTCACTTGGAGGGCGGAGGTCGAGGCGGAGAGGGGGGAAGGCCAAGTGTCGATAAGGGCGACGGGCCCCGCGCTCACGGAGCCCCACGCCACTCTGTTCGCCGCCATGCTGGAGGGCGCCCTCAGGGCATTGGGCTACGAGGCCTCCTCAAAGGAGGTGGGGAGCGGCTTCGTTCGCTTGAGGGCAGTCAAGGGGAGGTCGAGTTGAGCAAGGGCAAGAAGCTCGTCTACGTGTCCGAGGACCTGTGCGAGGAGGCCAAGAAGGCCTCCAGGGAGCTGGGCTACTCATTGACCAAGTTCGTGGAGAGCTCGGTCGCCCTAGGCCTCAGCGCCGCCAAGCTGGGCTACACGCCGGAGCGGGCCTCCGAGGTCCTCGGCGTCCTGAGAGCTCAGAGGGCGCTGGGAGGGGCCTTCGTCCCCCAAGGGGTCCTGAGC